>WNFR01000602.1_pt1 | contig 60345 bp, 63 predicted proteins | sample 5400221 | NCBI WGS metagenome assembly WNFR01 (sample SAMN13153357, study PRJNA577476) | soil metagenome | isolation source: 40 cm soil under Madrone tree | place: USA:California | collected 2016-06-14
CCCCGTGTTGGCCGATCAGCATCTCCACCAGGCGCTTACGGTAGTCGACGAGGCTGACCTCGTTGAGCGGCTGCTTGCGCAAGCGGGCGACTTCGGCGATGGAGTACGGCGCGGTGTGGGCCGGCACACTGGCGCCGCCAATCCGGAACACCATGAAATTGAGGACGTCGGTCAATTCCTGATCCGACATGATCGCAAAGGCGACGTTCGGCAGCCGCACCAGGGCGCCCCGGAAGCAGCCGCAATCGATTTGCCGGCGGCCGCGCAACAAGTTGATACCCATCGCAACAGCGAACGCACCCAGCAGCACAGCGGCGGCCGCTTCGGCCCACGGTGCAAACAGGCTCGTCGGCAACATCGCGCCGATCGCCGCTTCGGCCGGCGGCAGCGCGTAGGTCACCGGCCCCACGAGAACCTGCGGCAGCAATCGATAATTGGCGACAACGCCCCGGAAGATCGGCCAGTTTCGCATCTTGGCCGCAGCCGCACTCAAGAATACCAGTGCGATCAGAGTTCGGATGGCAATCGCCACGTCGGGATGGGCAAGGGCAAGCATGGACACGGTGTTCGGCCGGATCAGAAGTTCGACACCACGGCGGCTTCGCCGCCCATGAAGTCGATCTTGCGCAGCACCTCGCCCGTATCGGCGTCGACCACCGATCCTACAATATCTTTTGGCCGGTTGAGCGCGTATTTGATGCAGCGGCGGATTACCTCTAATCTCCACCCAACTTACGTGACACGGCAGGGTTACCCGCATGACGCGCATCGAAGTTCCCAACTTTTCGTCCCGGCGCAGCTCCCCGCGCCGCGGAATCCGGTTGCTCTTGATGCTCATCGTGGCCGTCGTCGCCGGAATCGCGTTATGGACCTGGCTCACGTTGTCGTGGGCGTATTCGGACGGCGAACGGGCCGGAGTTCTGCAGAAGTTCTCGCGCAAAGGATGGGTGTGCAAGACCCAGGAAGGTGAAATCGCGCAATACCTGGTGGCGGGAATCTCGCCGCAGATGTGGTTGTTCAGCGTGCGCGACCAGACGGTCGCCGCGCAACTCGACAAAGCGGTCGGTCACCGCGTGCAGCTCCACTACACCGAACATCCCGGCGTACCGAGTTCCTGCTTCGCGGATACGCGCTATTTCGTCGACCGCGTCATCGTGACGGATGCAGAACCGGCGAGCCAGTTTCCGCAGCCCACGAGCGGAGCGCCGCAGGCGCTGCCCGACGTTCGCCCCGGAGCGACGATCCCGCCTCCCCCGCCGCCGGCATCTGCGCCTTAGGCACCTTGCGCCTCGAGCACCCGTGCCTCAGGCGAATTTTCCCATCGAGCTTGCCACTTGCTCGGTAATGCTCACCGCCGTACGCAGTGCGAGCAGCCCATCCTCGCCCGTCACGGCAGGACTTTGCCCGGTGGAGGCCGCCTCGAGAAACGCTTCGATCTCGGCCTTCAAGGCATCGCCCTGCTCATAGTTGGTTTCTTCGATGGCCACTTGCGGCATCCCGTCCGCGCCCATCCCTGCGCCCTTGCGGATCACGGTCATCACCTTTTGCTGCAGATCCACCGAGACATACGCGTCATCCTGAAAGAGCCGAAGCCGGCGCTCGGTTTTCAGGCTGACGCGGCTGGCGGTGGCGTTGGCCACGCAACCGTTCGCGAAGCGCAGGCGGGCGTTGGCAATATCGATTTCCTTGGAGAACACACTGGTGCCGATTGCATCGACCGCGACCACCGGGGAGCGCACGATGGAGAGGATCAGGTCGATGTCGTGAATCATCAAATCGAGCACGACGTCGACATCCGTCCCGCGATGTTTGAACGGCGCGAGCCGGGCCGACTCGATGAAGCGGGGTGTCGTGAGAATGGGCTGCACCGCCCGGACCGCCGCGTTGAACCGCTCCAAGTGACCCACCTGCAATATTCGATTGGCGCGCCGCGCGGCTTCGATGAGGCCCTCACCCTCCTCCACCGTCGTGGTCATGGGCTTTTCGACCAGCACGTGGGCCCCCGCCTCGAGAAACTCCTTGGCGACGCTGAAGTGCTGCGGCGTCGGCGTGACGATGCTGACCGCATCGACGCGTCCCAGAAGCTCCCGGTAGTCGGCGTAAGCCGCCACACCCAACTCCGCACCGACGGCCTCCCGCACGCGGGGCGCCGGATCGGCGATGCCCACCAATTCGGAATTCGCCAGGACGGCGTACTTTTGAGCGTGAAAGCGGCCGAGATAGCCGACGCCGACGACGGCGGTGCGCATCAACGGCGCGTCTCGCGCCGCCATTTGCTGCGAGCGCGATAGTCCTGCCGCAGCTGCAAGGTCGCTCCGCCGACGATGGCCAGCGCCGCGCCGCCGAAACACAGCAAGCCGCGCCATACGCTCCACAGGCCGGCGGACAACGACCAGATCATCATGCCGACAGCCAGAATGCCGCCCACGATGATAAAAACCCAAGGTTTCGCGTCGTACAGCGCGTTAGGAGTCCAGGCTTTCATCACTTGATTCTACAGCAAGGAGCCTGTCTGAACGCGGCTCACGGGAAATACTCAGACAGGCTCCTGGGCGTGAGGCGCGGCATATCGTTTACACTTACGGCCCATGGCCCTCGCCACGATACTCAAAAGGCTGGATTTGACCGGCCGATGGACCCGAGAACTGGTTCACGCCGCGCTGGCGTTGGCGGCGGGCTTCGGTCTCATGCCGGCGGCTATTTTCTATGCCGGATCACAGGCGTTGGGACGGTACGAGGGCGCGAGCGCCGCCCGTATTTATCAGGGGGTCTACCGGGGTCTTGCGGCCGGCTCGGCGGCTTCCTGGATCGTCGTACTCGGACCCTTAGGCTTCTACGTGATCTACAAGGGCCTGCGGCAATGGTGGCGGGCCAGCGCGCGCCTGGCCTGAAGCAACGCCTCCCGCGGCCGCGGCCCTCTCAGACAGGCTCCCTGGGACGAACCTCAAGTTTCGGCCATTGCGGACGCTAACCTCCATAGAGAGGATCGGATCCGGTTGGTTGGTTGGAGCATGACGCGTGAATCCTGACGTCGAAGTACACCTTCGCTCGCTCGTAAATTTTCCGTCGCCCCCCGGGGTCGCGACGCACATCATCGAGCTTGCGCGAGACCCGGACATCGAGATGAGCAAGGTCGCCAAGGCCTTGAGCATGGACTCCGCCCTGTCGACAAAGATTCTGCGCATCGCCAACTCGCCGCTCTATGCCCAACGCCGCAAGAGCGACAATCTACGCCAGGCGTTGGTGGTGCTCGGGCTGAACGCCACGCTGACGCTCGCGCTCTCCTTCTCCCTCGTGAAGTCGCTGCGCTCCGGGAAACCGAACGGGCTCGATCATCCGCTTTATTGGCGCCGCGCACTGCTCGCCGCGACCTCCGCCCGGGCGCTCGCCGACGCCATGCATCATCCGATGGCGGAAGAAATCTTTCTCGCAGCCCTGCTGCAGGATGTGGGAATGCTGGCGCTGGACCAGGTCATGCCCGACCTTTATCGCGGCGCCGCCTCGCAACGCGATCACGCGGCCCTCGCCGACATCGAAAAAAAGCGCCTGCAGACGGATCATGCTGAAATCGGCGGCTGGCTGATGCGGACTTGGAACCTTCCGGACCGCCTGCATCTCGCGATCAGCCATAGCCACCACATGGAACTGGCATTCACGGCGGAGCCCAACCAGATATTCGAACGCTGCGTCGCCCTATCGGGCTCTGTGGCGGATCTGTTCATTCTGGAGGCGCAGCAGCGCTGCTTTGCAGAAACGGCGCAGAGCGCCGAACGCAGCCTGGGCCTCGACAAGATGGCATTCGGTCAAGTGCTGGGCACCATCGGCGCCATGATTCCGGAGACCGAAGCCATATTTGACTGCGAGCCGCTCGCCAGGCAGCACCCCGAGTTGATCCTCGAGCAGGCGCGTGAAGTCCTCATGCTGCGCAGCCTGCACGCATTGCGCGAAATCAACGCGCTGCGCGCCGTCGCGGAGACCTCGAGCTCCCGCGCGCTCGAACTGGAGGAGGAAACCCGCCGCGATTCCTTGACCGGGGTCTACAATCGCGCCCATCTCGATCATGTGCTGGTCCGTGAATTCGAGAATGCGTCGCGGCACAAGTGGCCCCTGAGCATAGCGTTCGCGGACCTCGACAGCTTCAAGAGCATCAACGATCGATTCGGCCACCAGGCAGGCGACCGCATCCTGCAGGCGACCGCGCGCATATTGCGCGGCAATACGCGCGAAACGGATTTGCTCGCGCGCTATGGCGGCGAGGAATTCGTCGTGGTGTTGCCCGCCACCGACGCGGCCACCGCGCAGGGCGTCTGCGAGCGGATCGTCGCCGCGTTTCGGAACACGGAGCATATGATCGGCTCCGATCAAGCAACCGTGACCATTTCAATCGGATGCGCCACGCATGGCGAACACGCCTCGTTCGCGAACATCGCCGACTTCATCAACGCCGCCGACCAGGCGCTGTACACGGCGAAATTGCGCGGGCGGAATCGCACCGTCCCCTACGATCGGCAAATTCCCGCCGCGCTGGCGGCGCGGCAGCGATGACGCCCGGGAGTCCAGAAGTTGCGCCGGACGCGCAATAAGGCGCAGACGCTGCCGGTTAAGTCACATACGACTTGACTTGCATCACAAATCCAACATTGCGTCGGCCGCCGGCCGTCTCGATTTGGGAACATTACGGCAGCGGCAATTCCATTCCGAAATAACCGCCGCAGGTAGAGCAACGCAGAGGAAAGTCGATGAGCAACGATATCAAGAATTCGAACGATCGGCGGGTTCCGCCGGCCTTCGAAACACGTGAACAATCCCGGGCCAGGCGCGAGCGTGCGCTGTCCCTGGACCCGGATCCGCGCATCTCCGAGAATGAGCGCAGTTCGGACCCTTACAATACTTCGGGTAGTTTCGACCGCACGAAGAATTGGTCGAGGGTCGGTAAACGCTGAGCGACGCGGCACACCATCACTGACGGGTGTGCGCGAGCCTCACCCGGTTGCGTCGGCCCCCTGGTGGCGGCTCATGCGAAACTCACTGTTGGGATACCAGCGAGGGAACCGCCGGCTGCGCGACAGCCGATTGCCGACGTCGTAGTACATGCGTAGATCTTCGAGCGCCCCGCGCACGTCCCAATCGGCGGAATACTTGTCGGTGGTCTGACGATAACGATGCGCGAGGTAGTCGTCGAGTTGCGCCCGCCCCCATGCGGGACCGCGCGCCGAGTCGTCGAGGCCCGCTTTCGCATACAGCGCAGGCACTCCGCCGCGGGCAAAACTGAGCTGGTCCGACCGGTAGTACATGCCCAGTTCCGGATTGGGATCCGGATGCACGTCACGGCCTTGCAGCATTGCCGCCTCGCGCAGGTTTTCTTCCAACTCGGAATTCCCGTACCCGATTATCATCACGTCGCGGGTCGGGCCGCCGATGTGCATCTGGTCGAGATTCAGCGCGGCCGCGGTTTGCTGCATCGAGTAGACCGGATGATCGGCGTAGTAGCCCGACCCCAGCAATCCGGCCTCCCCGCCGGTAAATGCGATGAACACCAGCGAACGGTCCGGCGGCGGCTGCGTGCGGGTGAACGATTGCGCCAGCATCAAGAGTCCGGCGACTCCGGAGGCGTTGTCGACCGCGCCATTGAAAATCGCGCCCCCCGCCTCGGCGGGCTGCCGGCCCAGATGATCCCAGTGCGCGGCATATATGACATATTCATGCTTGCGCCTGGCGCCCGGCAGCAGGGCGATGACGTTGGACGATGAGAACCGCCGCAGCGTGTTGTTAACCTTCGCGTCGGCCGCAAGCCCCAAGTCGATCGCCGCAAAACCTGGCCGGGCGGCTGCCGCGGTCGATGCCTCGTAATCGACTCCTGCCTGCGCGAACAGCGCGCGGGCGGCCGCCCCGGACAGCCAGCCCTCGATGGCGGCGCTGCCTGAGCCGGCGTCGGCGGCAGCCGTCGCGAGGTGGAGGCCGCTCAGGCCGTTCACCACGGCGCTCCAGGCGCACCCCACCGCACCGCTGTCGTGAATCAACAACACGCCCGCGGCGCCCTGCCGGGCGGCCTCCTCGACCTTATAGGTCCAGCGGCCGTAGTACGTCTCGGCGTTGCCCCGGAACACCTTGGGATCCCGGCTCCCGGAGCCTGGATCGCCGGTCATCACGACAACCGTCCTGCCGTGGACGTCCAGGTGGGCATAGTCGTTCCACTGGTATTCAGGAGCCACGATGCCATAGCCGACGAACACCAGACCGCTCCGTTGCAGCGCGCTCTGCGGCAGTTCCCGCCGGGTCCAGATCACCATGTCCTTGGCATATTCCAGCGATTTCGTGCTACCGCGGCCCGACACGACCAGGGTTGCGTCGCCGGCGGCACGGATCAGGACCATCGGCACGGGTTGCAGATAGCTGTCGCCGCTACCGGGCTTCAGGCCCAGTTTTCGAAACTGACCCACCAGGTACGCGACCGTCTTGTCTTCACCCGGAGTTCCGGGTGCACGGCCCTCGAAATCATCCGATGCCAATATCCGGACGGCGTCCCGGTAGCCGGTCTCGTCGATTTCGGCCGAGGGAGGGGGTGTTCTCTGGCCGGTGCAGGCCCCGAGCAATGCCAGGGCACCCCCAAACCAAAAAACCACAGGGACCCGCCAGACTCGTTTGCCGTTAGCCACTTTAGCTCTTTTCAGCCTCGACGCGGCCAGTACAGCAGCACCACGGCGGCAAGGCAGATCGCGGTGGCGGCGTGGGCCCAGCCGCGCCACGACCGCCCTTTGGCTTGCCCGAGGAAACTACCGGCGCTGGCTGCGGTCAAAATCCCGAACGCGCTCAGGCTCAGGAGGAGCTGCGGGAGTTCATGGGACAGGTCCGGGTGCCGTCCGGCCAGCAGCCAGAAGACCACCAGCACGGCAAACAGCCCAAATGTGATCGACGCAGCCGATCCCATCACAATACCGATCAAAACGGTGAACGGACGCATCGGAAGCTCGTATACACTTGGACGAACGGCATCGGCGGGAAGTTTACAGGAGAATCGGTACGGTGATGACTAATAGGCCATGGGCCAAACGATGGGTAAGCGGCGTCGCGGTCTGCGCAGGCGCCGTCGGGCTGGCGGCATTGCTGGGTGCCGCGATGACTCCGCCTGCTGCGGTGCCCGCGGCCGCGGCGCTCGCGCCCACGGAACAACAGAACTATGTCGCCCGCCGGGTAAGCGACATCATTGCGCGCGAACATTATCGCCGCATGCCATTGGATGACCGGCTGTCGAGCCTCATCCTGGATCGATATCTCGATGCAATCGACGGCGGGCGCAGTTATTTCTATGCCAGCGATATCGCCGAATTCGAAAAGTACCGGTACGAACTCGACGATGCCATCAAGTCCGGGGACGTCGAGCCCGCCTTCGTCATTTTCCGCCGCTACCAGCAGCGCAGCCGCGAGCGGATGAATTACGCGATCGAGCTGTTATCGAAGAAGCCTGATTTCGACATCGACGAGACCTTCAACTTCGACCGTGAAAAGGAGCCGTGGCCGGCGAATGCGGCGGAGATGAATGAACTGTGGCGCAAACGCGTGAAGAACGACGGGTTGTCCTTGGTGACGGCGGGCAAGCAATGGCCTGAGGTGGTGGACGTCCTTCGCAAGCGCTACGAGCACGTCGCGAAACGCATGGACCAGAGCAAGCCGGACGACGTGTTCGAAGCATTCATGAACGCATTCGTATTATCGCTCGATCCGCACTCGAACTATTTCTCGGCGCGCAATTCCGAGGAATACAACATTCAGATGAGCCTGTCCTACGAGGGCATCGGCGCCTCGCTGCAGTTGACCGACGACTATGTCACCGTCATCGACGTGATTGCCGGCGGTCCGGCGGCGGTGAGCGGCAAACTGTCCGCCAATGATCGCATCACGGCGGTCGGCGAGGGCAAGACGGGCGAACTCGTGGACGTGATCGGCTGGCGTCTCGACGATGTCGTGCAGAAGATACGAGGGCCGGGCGGCACGCTCGTGCGCCTGCAGCTGCTGCCGGCAGGCGCGGCGCCGGGCTCCGCGCAAAAGGTCATCGAATTCACCCGCAATCGGGTGTCGCTCGAGGCGCAGGCCGCGCACAAAACCATGCGCACCATCGCGCGCAACGGCCGCGACGTCAAAGTCGGCATCATCACTGTGCCGAGTTTCTATCAGGATTACGATGCGAGCAGGGCCGGCGCGAAGGACTACCGCAGCACCACCCGCGACGTGCAGCGGTTGATCGGCGAGCTGCGCAAGGACGGCGCCGAAGTGCTCATCATGGATCTGCGCGCCAACGGCGGCGGGTATCTTCCTGAGGCCGAGTCGTTGACGGGCCTGTTCATCGATCGCGGCCCCGTGGTTCAACTGCGCGATACCACCGGTCGAATCGAGGTGGACGACGACCCGGATCCGGCGGTCTTCTACAGCGGTCCGATGATCGTATTGGTGGATCGATTCAGCGCCTCGGCGTCGGAAATTTTTGCTGGTGCGATCCAGGACTACGGCCGTGCGCTCATCGTCGGTCAGCAGACCTACGGCAAGGGTACCGTGCAGAATGCGCACCCGCTCAATTACACGATTTTCGGCCGCAAGCCCGAGCTGGGTCAGCTCAACGTGACCATCGGGAAGTACTACCGGATCACGGGCGAGAGCACCCAGGACCGCGGCGTGACGCCGGACATCGCGTTGCCCTCGCTCATCGACGCCAATGAAGTCGGTGAAAGCACCAGGGATCGCGCCCTGCCGTGGGACCACATCGACCCCGCTTCGTTCAAGGTCGAGGGCGACCTGAAGCCGGTCGCGACGACGCTGCGGAAACTTCACGATGAGCGCACCGCGAACAGCGCCGATTTCCGATATCTGCAGGCGGACATCGCCGCGCTCGAAGCGATGCGCAGTCAAAAGACCCTGTCCTTGAACCTGAAGACCCGCGAGACCGACCGCAAGCGTCAGGAGACCGAGCGTCTGGAGCGCGAAAACGCGTGGCGGAGCGCTCACGACATGAAGCCCGTCAAGACGCTGGACGAAATCAAGGACGATGCCGCGTCGAGCATACTTCTCGACGAAGCCTCGCAAATCGCGGCAGACCTGGCCACCCTGCCCGGACGTGCGCCCAAACCGGTTCAGGCCCGCCGCACGGACAATCACTAGTATCGGGCGGGCATCGGCAGGGCGCCGCTACCGCATGAGTAGGGTGTACAGGTCCCAGTAGTCCTCCGCGAGGACGTTCCAGCTGAGGGAGGGCTGCGCGCGGGCCCCTTTGCCCGCCTCGCCCTCCGCGGGCGGGGATCCCACCGCCAGCGAATCGGCCGTCGGTACGGTGTCGGCGCTATTGCGATACTCGCAGATGGCGCGCAGCCGCTCCATTTTCGCCTTCACCGTCACGGTGATCTGCTTCTGATTCGCAACGGCGAACTGAGCCTTCTGCACGCTCTGCATGTATTCCTCGCATTCCTGCCGGCCGCCGAAGCTCATCTCGTGCACCCGGCGCGCGACGGCTTCCTTGGCGCGCGCCGCCAGGCCGAAGGCGTCGACGGACTCGCACAGGAGTTCGGCATAGCCGATGATGGCGAGGTTGATGTTGCGGCGCGCAGTCAGCGAAATGCCGGGAAAATCGTCCAGGGCTTCGCCGCCGATGGCGCTGCGCTCGGCATGCAAATCTCCCACCTCGGCATCGGCGAGCACCACGGCCTGCCGCATGCTCTCGAGCGACTTATTGCGGCGGCGGCGCTCGAAATAGTGCCAAATCGCCGTGAGGCGGCTCAGTTCGCCTTGCGCGGCCGCCAGATGCTGCCGGTGCAGATCCGCCTTGCCCATCGCCATCTCCAACCTGCGGTCGACGTCGGCGAGGCGTGAGCCCCGCGCTGCGTCGCAATCGGCCTTGTGCCTGGCGGTCTCCCGCGCCTCCTGTGTGCGCGTCAAGTCCGCGGCGAACGCCGAGAGCTGCTGATGGCAGGTCTTCCAAAGGCCGCGCAATTGATAAAACACGAGAGCACCGAAACCGGTGTTCGGATCGGCGAGCAGATCGCCGAGCGCGTCCAGTTGTTCCTGAACGCGAATGGTTGCACCTTCCTGCTGTTTCAGGCGGTCGCGCAACAAGTGAAACTCATCCTTGAGATCCGCGTAGGCCTTCTTCAGGCCGGCGCGGTTTTGGAACAGCTGCATGAGCCGCTCTTCGTCGGCGCTCACACTGCCCCCGTCCAGACCTCCTTTGAGAAAGCTCAACTTGTCGATCAAATTCCCGCCTAGAGCCTCGCGAACGCGGGAGATCACACGGCGACTCGTCCGCTAGAAGTGATGTCCCTGCTCGGCACAATATTCCAGCCATTTATTTAACATCATGTTTCGGGCCCAGCGCTGATCCAGTTCACGCTTGAGGCCGGACTGCAGCCGCGAAAGCTGCGGATGGCGCTTGAATCCACGAAAGCTGCGGACCTCGGCAAGCCGCGCGTCGTGATACACGCACACCTCCAGATCGGGATCGCGGACACAGGCCACCGGACCGCCCGCCGCCGGCTCGACGGCCGTTTGATCGCCGAATTCATAAGTGAGGCGAAATATGCTCGTATACCGGGACAAGTCCAGCGGTGTGAGATACAGATCACAGTCCGAGGCGGTCTTCGACACCACTCGATCGGAAATCGCCCGCAGGTCTCGCACGAGCCAGCCCAGGCGCACGAAATTGCTTTCGTACAACGTCATCAGACTCACGAAGCTGCCGGGCTTGGCCCGCCAGGTCGTTTCGCACCATTGGTCAGCGATCAGGTTCCGGTCCGCGATCATGTTTCGACTATACCATGCACGCGCAACTTGTCAGGGTCTAAGCCGGCGCTCGATGCCGGTCCGGTCGAGAATTCGGCTGGAAATTTCTTCGATTGAGCATTCCGTCGCATCGATGACCGGAATGCCGTGCCTCTCGAACAGCGACTCCGCCGCCCGCACCTCGAATGCGACTTGACGCGAGGATGAGTAGCGGCTGTCCGGCCGGCGCTCGTTGCGGATCTGCTGCAGGCGGTCAGGCTTGATGGTCAGGCCGAACAGCTTTCGCGCATACACTTCGAGGGCAGAGGGCAATTTCCTCGACTCGAGATCGTCCTCCGTCAACGGAAAATTCGCCGCGAATATGCCGTATTGCATCGCCAGGTACAGGCAGGTCGGAGTCTTTCCCGATCTTGACACGCCGATCAGTATGACGTCCGCGCGTTCGTAGTCGCGCACCACCGATCCATCGTCGTTCGCCAACGCGAAGTTCGTGGCGTCGATGCGCGTCGCATAGGCGTGCGTGTCCGCCATGCGATGTGTCCTACTCGTTAAATGGTGGGATTGCGTCTTGAGTTCGGTTTCGAGCGGTGTTAGGAAAGGGTCGAAAAAGTCCAGGAAAAAGCCCGTGCTTCCACGCACCACATTGCGCACGTCTTCTTGCACCAAGGTGCTGAACACGATCGGTCGGACACCCTCCTGCTTGCCCACCAGATCGATCTTGCGGACGGCCTCGATCGCCTTGTCAACAGTGGAGATAAATGGCACAGTCACCTGCCGAAACTCGAAGCCATCAAATTGCGTCATGAGGCTGTGGCCCATCGTCTCGGCAGTGATGCCGGTCTGGTCCGACACAAAAAATACGGTTCGCTTTATCAAGGGTAGCCTCATTTGTCGCCGCCTCTCGCCCGAAGTGTTTCACTTAACCCATCGTCGGACAAGCCATCAGTCATGAAACCCTACATCATTCCGTTTGAACAGCTGAAGAACAAAGACGTCGACCTCGTCGGCGGCAAGAATGCGTCGATCGGCGAAATGATATCGGGTCTCGCGAGCCTCGGTGTCTCGGTTCCCGGCGGGTTCGCGACCACCTCGCACGCCTATCGAGATTTCCTCGCGCAAGGCGGGCTCGACGAGCGTATCCGATCGGCGCTGGCATCGCTCGACGTCGACGACGTCCAAAGACTTGCGGTGGTCGGCAAGGAAATCCGCGGCTGGATGCTGGCGACTCCCTTTCCCGCGCGCCTCAACGAGGAAGTGCTTGCCGCATGGCGCAAGATGGGCCACGGCAGCGAGTTCGCGGTGGCGGTGCGCTCGTCGGCGACCGCCGAAGATCTGCCCGAGGCATCCTTCGCCGGCCAGCAGGAAACATTTCTCAACGTGCGCGGCGAGGAACATCTTTTATCCAGCATGCACGAAGTGTACGCATCGTTGTTCAACGACCGCGCGATCTCGTATCGCGTGCACAGCAACTTCGATCACAACGCGGTGGCGCTGTCGGTCGGCGTCCAGCACATGGTGCGCAGCGACCTGGGCGCGGCCGGCGTGATGTTCACGCTCGATACGGACTCCGGGTTTCGCGACGTCGTCTTCATCACGGCGGCCTACGGTCTCGGGGAGACCGTGGTGCAAGGCGCCGTCAATCCCGATGAGTTCTACGTCTACAAACCGGCGTTGCGCGCCGGCAAGCGCGCTATCTTGCGCAAGAATCTGGGCGGCAAGGCGATCAAGATGATTTACGCCGAGAAGGGCTCGCCGGAGCGCGTGCGCACGGTCGAAGTAGCGCCCGAAGACCGCAACCGCTTTTCCCTCGACGAGGCCGACATCATCAGTCTGGCGAAGCAAGCGTTGATCATCGAGCAGCACTACGGCACGCCGATGGACATCGAGTGGGGCAAGGATGGCGACACCGGCAAGATCTACATTCTGCAGGCTCGACCGGAGACCGTTCAGAGCCGCGCCGGCCGCACCATCCAACGCTTCACCCTGAAGGGCCGGTCGAAGCTGCTGGTCAGCGGCCGCAGCATCGGGCAGCGCATCGGCGCAGGCTCCGCACGTATCATCAAGGACGCGAAGGAGATGTCCCGCGTCCGCGCCGGCGATGTGCTGGTCGCCGATATGACCGATCCCGACTGGGAGCCGGTGATGAAGCGCGCCTCCGCCATCGTCACCAACCGCGGCGGCCGAACGTGCCATGCCGCCATCATCGCGCGCGAGCTCGGCATACCGGCGGTGGTCGGGTGCGGGACCGCCACCACCGCCATCAAGGAGAATCAGGCCGTCACGGTTTCCTGCGCCGAAGGCGATACGGGTCACGTCTACGAGGGCATGCTCGATTTCGACGAGCGCAACATCGAGCTGGATTCCCTGCCGCCGATACCGGTCAAGATCACGATGAACGTCGGCAACCCGGATAGGGCCTTCGACTTCGCCGGACTTCCCCACCGCGGCGTCGGACTCGCCCGTCTCGAGTTCATCATCAATCGGATGATCGGCGTACACCCGCGGGCGCTCCTCGAATTCGACAAGCAGAGCGCGGAGCTCAAGGACACCATCACCAAGCAGATCGCGGGCTATGCGGATCCGGTCACTTTCTATGTGGACAAGCTGTCGGAGGGCATCGCCCAGATCGCGGCGGCATTCGCGCCCGAGCCCGTGATCGTGCGCCTGTCCGACTTCAAGTCGAACGAGTACGCCAACCTCATCGGCGGCAAGAACTACGAGCCGCACGAGGAAAATCCGATGCTCGGATTTCGCGGTGCGTCGCGCTACATCGACAAGGTCTTCAGGCCCTGCTTCGAACTCGAATGCCGGGCGCTGAAGCGGGTGCGCGACGAAATGGGCCTGACGAACGTTCAGATCATGGTGCCCTTCGTCCGCACGCTGCTCGAAGCGAAGACCGTCACCGGCCTGCTGGCGGAGAATGGCCTCCGGCGCGGCGACAACGGCTTGAAGCACATCATGATGTGCGAATTGCCGACGAACGCCCTGCTGGCCGACCGCTACCTCGAATACTTCGACGGCTTCTCCATCGGGTCCAACGACATGACCCAATTGGCGCTCGGACTCGACCGGGATTCGGCCGTGATCGCGAAACTCTTCGACGAACGCGACGATGCGGTCAAGGCCCTGATGTCGCTCGCGATTGCAGCCTGTAAACGGCAGGGCAAGTACGTCGGAATCTGCGGCCAAGGGCCGTCCGACCATCCGGAACTGGCCTTGTGGCTGGTGGAACAGGGCATCGACAGTCTTTCCTTGAACCCGGACACGGTGGTCGAGACCTGGATGTTCCTTGCCGGCAATTCACCGAAATAAGATCGGATCGATCCGGTCAAATCGGCGCGCGGCGCTCGACAAGGAGCCGGTCAGGGTATCCTGCTAGATGCGCAGCAGGCGCTCCCGGTAGAACTGAAGCTCGCGGATCGATTCGCGCACGTCGTCCAACGCCAGGTGGGTGGATGATTTCTGGAAGGCCTGCGCGACTTGCGGCGCCCAGCGCTGCGCCAGTTCCTTGAGCGTGCTCACGTCGAGATTGCGGTAATGGAAAAATCCCTCGAGCCGCGGCATGAGCCGCGCCAGGAAGCGCCGATCCTGACAGATGCTGTTGCCGCACATGGGGGATCGCCCGGGCTCGGCCCAGGCTTCGAGAAATTTCAGGGTCGCACTCTCCGCCACGGTGGCGTCCACATCGCTCGCGAGGACTCGGGCGGAGAGACCCGAATTGCCGTGCTGCCTCCGGTTCCAATCGTCCATCGCGTTGAGTGTCGCCTCACTTTGACGTACGGCCAACACCGGCCCTTCCGCGAGCACGTTGAGGTGTTTGTCGGTTACGATCGTGGCGATTTCGATGATGAGATCGGACTCCGGCTTCAAACCGGTCATTTCGAGGTCGATCCAAATGAGATTTTCAGGAGATTTCATTGCTTCGATGTTCTTACGAGAGGCGTTCCTGCGAGCGGGCAGCCTTCCTGCGAGCGGCTGAAAGCGACATGGTAGCAGAGCGAACGCGATGATAGACACGACGGGTTATGGGGTCGTGCTCGCCAGCTACGGTCGTGGAGTGCTGGTTGAAGCGGACGAGGTGCCGCTTGGCGGCGCGCGGGAGGGTCACGCGGACGGAGCCTCCCCGAGCGGCGGCCGGCATTTGCGCTGTTCGCTCAAAGGACGCAAGCAGCGCATCGTCTGCGGCGACCGCATCACGTGGATATATGAACCCGCCAACGACGGCGCCTCGGTCGAATCGATCGAGCCGCGCCGCAATCTCATCGAACGCATCGATCTGCGCGGCCGCGCCGAGCCGGTGGCGGCGAATATCGACCGGTTGGCGATCGTCGTGGCACCGGAGCCCGCCGCGGATTGGTTCCTGGTCGACCGCTACTGGGCAGGCGCCCGGTTGAAGGACATCGCATCCTTGCTGATCGTCAACAAGAGCGATCTAGGGCTCGATGCCATCCGAGAAGAGATCGAGATCTATCGCGGTTTGGGGCTGCCGTGCATGGAAACCACCATACAATCCACGGAGGGAATCGAACGGCTGCAATCCGACTGGGCCGGCGGCGTGACTCTGCTGGTCGGTCAATCGGGGGTGGGCAAGTCGTCCCTCGTCAATGCCCTCGCGCCTGAGGCGGCCGCACAGACCTCGGAACTGACGCGGGATGCGGAAGGCCGCCATACCACCACCACTGCGCGCCGTTACCGCCTGGGGCCGAAAACCGCCATCGTCGATGCCCCCGGGGTCCGCGACTTCGCGCCGCCGGCCAGCCTGGTGCGCGCGGCCGAACGAGGCTTCGTCGAGGTCCACGCCCGCAGCGTCGAATGCCGGTTCAACGACTGCCGCCACATGGAAGAACCAGGATGCGCGGTGCGCGCAGCGGTGGCCGGCGGACACATTGCGGCGCGGCGCTATGAGAGCTACCGCCGGCTGTTCCGGCTCTACGAGAAGCTGGCCGGACCTTAGGGCCGGCCCGTTCCGTTGTGGCTAAGAGACGGCGGTGCGCCCGGCCAAGGCGTGCGCCAACGTGCCACCGTCGACGTATTCGAGTTCGCCGCCCACCGGCACCCCATGCGCGATACGGGACACCTTGAGGCCCCGGCGCAGTGCAAGCTCGCCGAGATAGTGCGCCGTGGCCTCGCCTTCCACGGTTGGATTGGTGGCCAGGATCACTTCGCGAACCTCGCCCAGCCCGAGCAGCACCTCGAATTCCTCGAGTCCCAATTCGGCAGGCCCGATTCCGTCGAGCGGCGACAGATGTCCCATGAGAACGAAGTAGCGACCGCGAAACCCCCCCGATTGTTCGATGGCGACAACGTCGGCGGGCGACTCGACCACGCATAGCTGCGCGACGTCCCGTTGATTCGAGGCACAAGTGGCGCACAATTCGCTTTCCGTCAGCATGCGGCAGCGCTTGCAATGCCCGACGCTGCTGAGGGCTTCCGCCAATGCCTGGGCGAGAACCCGGCCGCCGTCGCGATCGCGCTCCAACAGATAGAAGGCCATGCGCTGCGCCGACTTCGGACCGACGCCCGGCAGACATCGCAGGGAATCGATCAAGCGAGCCAGTGTGGGCGTGTACTTCATTGAATTTCGAAACGGCTCAGAACGGCAGCTTCATGCCCGGCGGAAGATTGAGACCCGACATCAGACCCGCATACTTTTCCTGGGTCTGCGCCGCCAGCTTGTGCACGGCGTCGTTGATCGCCGCCACGACCAGGTCCTCCAGCATGTCCTTGTCTTCGCCGAGAAGCTTAGGAGTAATGGTGATGCTCTTGGCCTCGTGGCGCCCGTTCAGCACGATCTTGACCATGCCGGCGCCGGATTCGCCCGTGACCTCCAGATTGGCAAGTTCGGCCTGCGCTTTCTGCATGGTCTCCTGCATCTGCTGCGCCTGACGCAACAAATTGCCCATTCCGCCCTTCAACATAAACGATGCCTCCTAGGAGCCTGTCTGTATTCTAATTCGCCGGTTTTACCGACGCAGGATCGACTTCCGCGCCAAAACGTTGACGCAGACTCTTCACAGCGGGATCTTCCTCGAATGCGGCCGCCGCACGCGAGGTCTTGTCCTGTTCGGCCATCGCGCGCCGGCGCGCCGGAGTGACGAGCGCGGTGTCGGCGGACTCGAAAGCAATGCGGATATCCCGGCCCAGGTAGGCCGACAAGGACTGCGCGAGCTTGTCTTCCATCTGCCTGGTACGCTGATGCGCCGCGGACTCATCGAAGAACAACCGCAGCAGGCTGCCGTCGAAGGAAGCCGGCACGCAGTTCAGCGCGATCTGCCGCGCCATGCCGCTCAAATTGGCCGCTTCCACCAAGGCCGCCCAGTTGCCGGCGTCGATGGTAGCCGGAATGTGCGCGACGGGCGCCGCGGCCGCCGGTGCCCGGGACGGCGCCGCATCCGAAGCCCGACGATCCGCCCCGGGCGCAGACGGCGCGGCGTTCGACCGCGCCGTCCCGGGTCGAAATGCCAGCATGCGCAGCAGGCTCATCTCGAAGCCGATCCGCGGTTCGGGCGCCATGGCCATGTCGCGCCGGCCGCCCAAGGCGATTTGGTAGTACAGCTGCACGTCCTCGGGCGAGAGGGTCCGGGCCAACCGCGTCAAGGCCTCGGCGTCGAATTCCTCGTCCAGTCCCTTGGCGTCGGGCACGATCTGCACGATGGCGACTCTCTGAAGAAATGCCGCCAACTCCATCAGCGCGCGATCATAGTCGGGCGCATCGCGATCCATCTCCTGCACCTGAGCCAACAGACCCGGACCATCCTGACGCGCAAGGGCATCGAGAATTCGGGTCACGTGCCCGCGGTCGATCGTGCCCAGCATCGTGCGCGTGTCGGTTTCGTTCAAGGAGCCGCCGGCGAAGGCGATCAGTTGATCCATCAAGCTCAACCCGTCGCGCATGCTGCCTTCCGCCGCGCGCGCCAGGAGCGCCATCGCGGCCGGTTCAAACTCGAGTTTCTCGGCCGCGGCAATGAATTTCAAGCGCTCGCCGATGAGCTGCGCCGACAACCGCTTGAGGCTGAATTGCAGGCAGCGCGACAGCACGGTGACCGGCAGCTTCTGCGGATCGGTGGTCGCCAACAGGAACTTCACATGGGGTGGCGGTTCTTCAAGAGTCTTGAGCAGTGCGTTGAACGAGTTGTTCGACAACATGTGCACTTCATCGATGAGGTACACCTTGTAGCGGCCGCGAGTGGGTGAGTACTGCACATTCTCCAACAGGTCGCGAGTATCTTCGACTTTGGTGCGCGACGCCGCGTCCACCTCGATGAGATCGATGAACCGTCCCTCGTCGATTTCGCGGCACGCGGCGCAGACGCCGCAGGGATTCGAACTCACGCCCGTTTCGCAGTTCAACGACTTGGCAAGGATGCGCGCCACCGTCGTCTTGCCCACGCCACGGGTGCCGGTGAACAAAAACGCGTGATGCACTTTGCCCGTGTCGAGCGCGTTCCCGAGCGCGCGCAGCACGTGTTCCTGACCCACCATTTCGGCGAATCGCTTGGGGCGCCATTTGCGCGCAAGGACGATGTAGCTCATACGATCAGTTTAGCGCGTGCGTCAAGGGTCAGGAGCCTGAATAGGAGGCGGCCCGCGCCAGCAGGACTTCGGCGCCCGACTTAAAGCCTCTACCGCTGCTCCCTTCCGGGCCTGACGGGGTTCGTGGCCAGTCGTCGCGAAGATGCAAACGCGAGCCACCATTGACTCGTTGGCAGCTTCACCAACATATTGTGGCGGAGAGGGTGGGATTCGAACCCACGAACACGGTTAGGTGTTACACACTTTCCAGGCGTGCGCCTTCGACCGCTCGGCCACCTCTCCACTCGGGCCGCAAGGGTACCGGAGGCCGCCCCAGCTATCAAATCGGTCGGGGCGCGTAGCCCGGGACGCCGAGTCCGGGGCGCCAGCCCAGGTGCCGAGCCCGGGTGGCCGGAGACGCCCACTACCCAGGAGTGGCGGCCTTGTTCGGCGGTGCCGGCTTGTAACGGGGCGGCACATCCAGGCAGGTGTCCTTCGGTCCCGGCGGCGGCGGCGCCAACTCGACGGTGGGGATCACCAGAGCGTCCTTGGTATTCGGCGTATCCAGGCCTTCCGGGACCTTGAGCGGCGGCAATTGCGCAGCTTGTTGATATTCCTGCCTGACGTGACAGTCCGGGTTCAGCCGGCTCAAGATGTGGTGGCAGCCGGACAACAGCGTCGCCGCCCCAAAAAGTATGATGATTCGCTCAAAACTCAAGCTGCCCGCTCCTCAAGTGTAACGCCCGCCGCGCGCATGGCGCGCAAAACCGCTTCGTGGTGCACCGGCGCCAGATCGACCAATGGCAGGCGGATGGCGCTCCCGATGAGGCCCATTCTCGCCACCGCCCATTTCACCGGAATGGGGTTGGCCTCGACGAACAAATCCTTGTGCAGGAGCTGCAAATCGGCATCGATACTCCGCGCCTTCGAGAAATCGCCGGCAAACGCAGCCGCGCACACCTCCTTCACCCGACGCGGCGCCACGTTCGCCGTCACGGAAATGACGCCCTTGCCCCCCTCGCTCATGAAGTCCACCGCGGTCGCGTCATCGCCCGACAGCAGCGTAAACTCCGCAGGCACCTGCGCGAGCAATTCGCGCGCGCGGCTCAACTCCGGAGTCGCTTCCTTGAGCGCAACGATCCGGGGATGTCTCGCGAGGCGAGCAACCGTCCACGGCAGCAGGTCGACTCCCGTGCGGCTCGGAACATTATACAGAACTACGGGAACCGCCGAGGCATCGGCGGCCGCCATGAAATGGCGGTAGAGCCCTTCCTGAGGCGGCTTATTGTAATACGGCGTGACGAACATCACGGCATCGGGCCCGAGGCGGGACAGTGTACGCGCGCGTACGACCGTCGTGGCCGTCGAATGCGTCCCGGCCCCCACGATCACTTTCAGCTTGCCGCCGCAGCGCGCCAGCGCCCGGCGAGTCAGCTCCTCGATTTCCTCGAGGGACAGCACGGGCGATTCTCCGGTAGTACCCGCGATCACGATGCCGTCCGAGCCCTCGCCGACGTGAAAATCCAGCAAGCGGTCCCATGCTGCCCAATCCAACGCGCCGCCCTCGATCATGGGGGTGACGATAGCAACCAGGCTTCCGGAAAACATTGGGACGGACTCCACAGGAAAACCGCTACCTTAAGTGCCGGACATGCACCCTGGCAAGCGCCCATCCGGTAGAATTCCCGCCAATGAAACAACATATCGTGATTTCCGCGGTCGGGCGCGACCGCGTCGGGCTGGTCCATGAACTATCGAAGGCGGTGGCCGATTGCGGGGGGAGCATCAGCGACAGCCGCATGACGTCCTTGGGCAACGAATTTGCGATGCTCCTGCTGGTAAACGGCAACTGGCACACCCTTGCGAAGCTCGAAGGTGAATTCAAGAAACTCGCCGATGCGACCGGGATGAACATCCAGCTGCGGCGCACCGAGGAGCGCGCGGCGCGCAATGATATGCTGCCCTACTCCATCGACGTCGTATGCCTCGATCAGACCGGCATCGTCTCCGGCCTGTCGGGCTTCTTCGCGCAGCGCGGAGTCGACATCGCAGAGATCTCGACCCGCTCCTACGCCGCCGCACATACCGGAGCACCGATGTTTTCCGTGCAGATGATCGTGAACGTGCCGAGCCGGCTGCACATCGGCGTACTGCGGGAGGAATTCATGGACTTCTGCGACCACTTGAATCTCGACGCCATCTTCGAACCCGTAAAGAGTTGACCGCAAATGAGCAAGATTGAGACAGGCAAGAAGGCACCGCTGTTCACGCTGACCGGAACCGGCGGCGACTGGTCCCTCAAGGACGCTGTGGGGCAACCCGTGGTGATGTACTTCTATCCCCGCGACAACACGCCGGGCTGCACGTTGGAAGGCGAAAGTTTTTCCAGCCAATTCGCCGGCTTCAAGAAGGCCAAGACGCTGATCTTCGGGATCTCCGCGGATTCCGTCGCATCGCACGAAAAATTCAAGAAGAAAATGGGGTTTCCTTTCGACCTTCTCAGCGACCCGGACAGCGCGGTGTGCAAACTGTATGACGTCATTCAGGAGAAGAGCATGTACGGCAAGAAGTACATGGGAATCGAACGCAGCACCTTTCTGATCGACGCGAAGGGCGTGCTGCGCCGGGAGTGGCGCAAGGTCAAGGTCAAGGGGCACGCCGAAGAGGTTCTGGCTGCGGTGAAGGCACTGTGACCGAGCCCGTGCGGCCGCAGACAGCCGTCATCGTCCGGGGGCGTCAGGGAAAGCAGGAACGGCGCATTTTCGTCCTCGATACGAACGTGCTCATGCATGACCCGACTGCGATTTTCCGCTTCGAAGAGCACGACGTGTACATCCCGATGACGGTCCTCGAAGAGCTGGACGCCGGCAAGAAAGGCCTCTCCGAATCGGCCCGCAATGTCCGCCAGGTGAGCCGCTTCCTCGATGAATTGATGCGCGACGCCACCAAGAAGGACATCGATCGCGGCCTCTCGTTGCCGACCGCGGTGCCGATCAATCACGGCAAGCGCCCACCGGGGGGCCGTCTGTATTTTCAGACTTCTCTGCTCGAGTCCGTGCTGCCGGACAGCCTCCCGGGCCAGGGTGCGGACAACGCCATTCTCGCCAATACCCTGGCCCTGCAGCAGAACTTCCCATCCGCCCGGGTTACGCTGGTTTCGAAGGACATCAATCTGCGGATCAAAGCCGCGATCGTCGGCGTCCACGCAGAGGATTACTCGAGCGACAAGACCATCGAAGACGCGGACCTCCTGGTCAGCGGCGTGCAGCAGCTACCGGCGAATTTCTGGGATAAACACGGCAAGGGCATGGAGTCGTGGCAGCAACAGAGCCGGACCTTCTACCGCGTCCGGGGGCCGTTGGTGCGCGAATGGCGCGCCAATCAGTTCGTCTACGATCCCGGCGAGAACGGCGTGGAAGCCATCGTGCGCAAGATCGAGGGGGACTCGGCCGTTCTCGAACTGACGCTGGATTACCGCACGGAGCGCAACAATGTCTGGGGAGTCAATGCGCGCAACCGCGAGCAGAACCTTGCCTTGAACCTTCTCATGGATCCGGAGATCGATTTCGTCACCGTCCTCGGGCCGGCCGGCACGGGCAAGACCCTCTTGACGCTGGCGGCCGGCCTGGCGCAAACGCTGGACCACAATAGGTTCAGCGAGATCATCATGACGCGCGTGACGATTCCCCTGGGAGAGGACATTGGATTTCTCCCGGGCACCGAGGAGGAAAAAATGGAGCCTTGGATGGGCGCGCTGATGGACAATCTGGAAGTATTGACCCAGAGTCAGGCGGGGGGCACCTGGGGGCGCGGGGCGACCAACGACCTGCTGCGCCATCGAATCAAGATAAGGTCCCTGAATTTCATGCGCGGCCGCACGTTTTTGAACCGCTTCATCATCATCGATGAGGCGCAGAATTTGACCCCGAAACAGATGAAGGCGCTCGTGACCCGTGCCGGCCCAGGGACCAAGATGGTGTGCCTTGGCAACATCGCCCAAATCGACACCCCCTATCTGACTGAAACAACCACGGGTTTGACCTATGTGGTCAACCGCTTCCACGGCTGGGCCTATTCGGGTCATATCACGCTGAAACGCGGCGAACGCTCGCGTTTGGCCGATTATGCGTCTGAAGCTCTGTAATATCGACCTCCTGGAGCCGCTGGGTGCAGAATAGAACTTTGCGGCGTGAAGGACACTCCAAAGCTTCGATGGTGAATACTCGATGAAGCTGTGGAAATCTCTGACGGCCTTTACGGCCGCCCTCGCGGTGGGTTCGAGCGTCAGCTTGGGCTGGGCCGCGGGCTTGAGCGCGGCGGATCAGGACCTGCCGGAGCTCGGCAGCCCGGCGAATGCCGCGGTATCCCTCGAAGATGAATACCAGGCGGGCCTCGGCTGGTTCCGGCAAATGGGCCAGGGCGGCTCCGTTCTGGAGGACCCCGAGGTCAGCGCCTACATCCAGCAGATCGGCCATACGCTCTCAAGCCGCGCCGAAGAGGGTCAGCATCAGTTCTACTACTTCGTCGTCCGCGATCCGGTCATCAACGCGTTTGCGATGCCGGGCGGGTTCGTCGCCATCGATAGCGGCCTGATCCTGGCCACGCGCAACGAGAACGAACTGGCCGGGGTCATGGCCCACGAGACTGCGCACGTCACCCAGCGCCATCTCGTGCGCGGGCTCATCGACCAGAGCCATGCCGGGTTGATGTCGACGGCGGCGATGCTGGCGGCCATCCTATTGGGGGCAACCGCCGGTCACGGATCGCCCGACGCCATGGAAGGAGCGATCATGGCCACACAGGGCGCCGCCATCCAGCATCAGATCAACTACACGCGCGCCAATGAGTTCGAAGCCGACCGGATCGGCATCGGCACCATGGCCACCGCCGGCTACGATCCCTTGGGCATGGCGAGTTTTTTCGAGTATATGTCGCGCGGGATGCCCTCTCCCGACCGCGTCAATGCCGTTCAGTTCTTGATCGACCACCCCATTTTTTCTGATCGTGTCGCGGAGGCGCGCAATCGCGCGGAACAGATCGGGCGCATCCACCACGAGGATTCGCTGGGTTATCAGCTGACCCGGGAGCGTCTGCGCTCGCTGGTCGGGGACCCCAGAGCCGTGCGCGATTACTACACCAGCCTCGTCAAGAATGGCGCAGGGCTGTCGATGGAGCAGCGCTACGGCAAGGATGTGGCGGACATCGCCATGCGCAATCCCAGTGCTGCGATCCCCGATCTTCAGGCACTGGTGCGCGAGTATCCCAAAGTGACCCAGTTCTACGGCGCGCTGGGGCAGGCGTACATGCTGAACGGGCAGTTGAAGGACTCCCAGGAAGTATTGGATAAGGCCCTGAATTTGTTTCCGCGCAATGTGCCGGTCACCATCCGCTTGTCGGAGACCTTGATGCGCAGCGGCGAGAACAAGCGCGCTCAGCTCTTGCTGGACGACTTGTTCAATGTGGTCGATCCGACGCCTGACCAGACCAAGCTGATCGCCAAGGCGGCGAACGCCGCCGGCGATCTTGCCGACTCCTATTACTACATGTCGTTCTACTACGTCATGAGCGGCGACCTGCGAATGTCGGCCGCGCAATTGCAAATGGCCTTGGCGCTGCCGGGATTGGACCCCGTGCAACGCGCTCGATTCAGCGCTCGGCTCGATGAAATCAAGGCCGCTATCCCGAAGGACCGCAAGACCACCGTGGCGGACGACAACGGCAATGGTCGTCATTGACGAAACACCGGACTGCGTCAACACGGTATCTTAAGGGACTTCGACTTCATTCAGCATCCATAGACGGTTAGGGAGAGTTAAACCATGGGGAAGGAAGGCTTCGTGCGCGTTGCGTTTGCCGCCATTGTTGCGGTGGGCTTGAGTGCCTGCGTGACGTTACCGCCCAACAGCCCGCGCTCGCCGCAGGATCCCTGGGAATCGTGGAACCGAGGGGTTTACAAATTCAATGACGTCCTCGATCGGGCGGTGGCCAAACCGGTGGCACGCACGTATGTCAGATTCGTCCCCCAGCCGATCCGCACCGGCGTCACCAATTTCTTCGCCAACCTCGATACGCCCACCGTGATGATCAATGACGCGCTGCAAGGAAAATTCCTTGCCGCGGCGAACGACTTGGGACGCTTCGCTCTCAATACCACCTTAGGGCTCGGGGGCATCCTCGACCCCGCCTCCTCCGCCGGGCTCGCACGCCACAACGAGGATTTCGGTCAAACGCTGGGGAAGTGGGGCGTCCACCCGGGGCCATTCGTCGAATTGCCGATCTTGGGGCCGTCGGACCTGCGGGATGCGCCGGCCCGGGTGGTGGACACGTATACGAATCCGAAGCAGTACATCAAGAACACCTGGGTCAAGTACGGCTTGTACCTGCCCGAATTGACGGACAGGCGCGCCGCCCTATTGCCGCTCGATGAAACTTTGTCGCACACCTTCGATCCCTATGCCTTCGTCCGCGATGCCTACCTGCAGCGGCGTGCCTACCTGGTATCCGACGGCAAAGTGAAAGAAGAGGAATTGGTCGACCCGGGTGCCGACCTGCCGGTGGCGCCGAGCGACGACAAACCGATCGAGCCTAGGTGAACAACCCCTCGACCTCGCTCAATCCCGCGAGCTGGTGTAATTGCGCGGGCATGTTTTCGTAGCGCAATGAGCGCTGCGCCGCTTTCGCGACGCTCAGCCATTCGATGAGCAAGGCGAGACCCGAGCTGTCGCTGTCCGTCACGCCGGCCAGATCGACGACCGCGGCCTGACCGCTTTCGATGGCGGCCATGCCCAATGGCAATAGTCTCGCGACCGTCGCGAATTCAAGCGATCCGACGACCCGCGACCGCTCACCCTCGAGCGTCTCGAACGTCGCATTGCCGTCGCGGCTCTTCTTCACGCGCCCGTTCCCGGCGCCGCGCCGCGAACCTTGCCCTCGCTCTCGAGGCGATTGATGACCTCATCCAGACTTTTCTGTTGGATCTCCGCTCCGATATCCGTGCGGAAGCTTTTGACGTAGGAAATTCCCTCGATGACGACGTCCCAGGCTTTCCATCCCGTCTCGGTTTTGCGCAGACTGAAATTGACCGGCACGCTCTCGCCGGAGGATTTTTTCACCTCGGTGCGCACGGTCGCGGTGGTATCGGCCGGGTCGCCCTTGTAGGGCAGGATGACGAATCGGTCGGCCGTGAAGTTGAGCAGCGCGTTGCCGTAGTTGCGCAGCAGCGAATGGTAGAACGCATCGACGAAACGTTTTCTCTGCTCGGGCGTCGCGGTGCGCCAGGCCTGTCCCAGCACCAGCCTGGCGGAGTATTCGCTGTCGAAATTCGGCAGCAGCACGTTCGCCACCAACGAATCGAGCTTGGCCGAATCTTTCGCATAGATCGGCCGATTCTTGTCCAGTTCCGCCAACATGCGCTTCGCCGAGTTCTCGACCAGTTCCTGCGGGCCCATCGTGTTGGCCGGGGGCGCAGCAGCACCAGCCGGGGGCGGCGAAGCCGCCGGCGCCGTCGCAGGAGGAGCCTGTGCCTGCGCCGTCGCGGCCAGGCCGAGCGCCATGAACGACAGGCAGCAGGCGATTGCCCGTAGGGCGGTGGTCGAACGATTCACGAGGTTGGTCTTCATTTTGTCTTCTCCGGTGCGGCCTGCGGGTCTGGTTTGGGCGGGGCGGCATTCGACGGCCCAGAGCCCTTGGCAAAATTCGCCAGAAACTGGCCGATCAAATTCTCGAGCACGAATGCAGACTGGGTGAAGTCTATTTGATCCTTGTCCTTCAGATATGTTTCAGCGCCCCCGGCGGTCAGGCCGATGAACTTGCCGCCCAGCAGTCCCTGGGTATAGATGGCCGCGTCGCTGTCCGTCGGAATCTGGTTGTATTTTGCGGTCAGCCGCATCTGCACGACCGCCTTGTATTCCTTGGTATCGAAATCGATCTTCACGACGCGCCCAATTTCCACCCCCGACATCGAAACGGGGGCGCCGACCCGAAGATCCCCGATGTTGTCGAATTTTGCGGTGACATCGTAGTGCGGGGGGCCGCCCAGCGAGATGCCGCGGGTGGTGGTCTGAGTCGTGAGGAAGAGCAACGCCGCGAAGCCGAGGACCACGAAGGCTCCGGTTCCGAGATTCAGTGTATTGGACTTGCGCATAACGATGCCTCTTACAGAAATGCTGCCGTCAGCAAATAATCGAGAAACAGGACCACCACGGCCGACGTGACCACCGTGCGCGTGGTGGCGGTTCCGACCCCCGCCGCCGTCGGCGTCGCATAGTAACCCTCGTATACCGCAATCAGGCTGCAGGCGACCCCGAAAATCACGCTTTTGACGATGCCCTCATTGATATCGGCAAGACCCACGCCGCCGCGCATCTGCGACCAGAAGCTGCCGGAATCGACGCCCATGATCTGAACCCCGATGAGCTGCGCGCCGTAGATGCCGATCAGGCTGAAAATGGCCGCGAGCAACGGCATCGCAATGACGCCGCCCAGGAAGCGCGGTACGACGACCCGGGTGATCGGATCCACCGCCATCATCTCCATGGCCGACAATTGATCGGTGGCGCGCATCAGCCCGAGTTCGGACGCCAGAGCGGTTCCCGCCCGTCCCGCGAACAGCAATGCGGTGACCACGGGTCCCAACTCCTTGACCAACCCGATGGCTGCGGCAATCCCCAACGAGTCCTCGGAGCCGAATCGCTGCAGGAGCTGGAATCCCTGAAGTCCAAGGACCATGCCGACGAACAGGCCGGACAGCATGATGATGACCAGTGACAGCGCACCCGAATTGAAAATCTGCGCCACGATCAGATCGAACCGCACCAGCGCGGCGGGCGTGACGACGATCATCCGCAGCAGAAAGCGGACCACCGCACCCAACCCGACCAGCGAATCGATCAGGCTTCCCCACAGCTCTTTGATGACGCTCAATGATCCTCGCCGCGCGCCAGAAGCTGGCCGAAGTAGTCGGAAGCCGGATAGTGAAATGCCACCGGTCCGTCGGGCAGGCCGCCGACGAATTGCCGCACCACTTCCGAGGGATTCGCCTCGAGTTCCTTGGGCGTACCGCGCGCCATCACCTTGCCCGCCGACAACAGGAACACATTGTCGGAGACGGTGGAGATTTCCTTGACGTCGTGCGAGACCACGATGCTGGTCAGCCCCAGGGTGTCGTTCAGGCGGCGAATGAGGCGCAGTATCACGCCCAGGGAAATCGGATCGAGACCCACGAAGGGTTCATCATAGATGAGGATCTCCGGGTCCATCACGATGGCCCGCGCCAGGGCCACCCGGCGGCTCATTCCTCCGGAGAGTTCCGACGGCATCAGGTCGGCGGCGCCCCGTAAACCCACCGCCTCCAATTTTATCAGCACCAACTGCCGGATGAGGCGCTCGGGCAGATCCGTGTGCTCGCGGATCGGAAACGCAACGTTCTCGAACACGCTGAAGTCGGTGAGCAATGCGCCGTTTTGAAACAGCATGCCCATGCGCCGGCGCAGCACGTACAAGTCCGTGCGCTTCAAGCCGCGCATGTCCTCGCCGGCCACATGGAGCGAGCCGGTATCGGCGCGAACCTGGCCGGTGATGAGCCGCAGCAGAGTGGTCTTGCCGGTACCGCTCGGCCCCATCACCGCGGTGACCTTGCCGCGCGGGATGTCCATGTCGAGGCCGTCGAAGATCGGGCGGCCGCCGACGGCATAGCCTAAATTTCGGATCTCGACGATGGGGGAATCTTGGTTCAATTGCGCCGGAGGGGCTCCGCACCCTTAAGGTGCGGAGCCACGTCGGGACCTTTTAATTCAAGCCGCGGACTTTTCCATCGAAGGCTTGTATGTGCCGCCGGCGGCGAGGCTGTTCATCTTGGCACGCACCGCCAACGCCTGCTGGCCGGCCGCAAAGGCCGTGGGCTTGCCGCCCCAGGCGCTGAGCGCGTATTCCTGCAAGGCGCGCCCATAACTGAAGGTCAGCGCCCACGGCAGTGGGCCGCTCGCGTTCATGAGGCTCAAGTGCAAGGTCGCCTCGGTGGGACTCTGCCCCCCCGACAGGAAGGCGATGCCGGGCACGGCGGCCGGCACCTGGCGCTTCAAGGTCCGCACAGTAGCCTCCGCCACCTGTTCCGGCGACGCCCGCTGTGCGCATTTCTTACCCGAAATCACCATGTTCGGCTTGAGAACCATGCCTGCGAGGTAGATGCGGGCCGCGAACAAATGCGAGAAAACCCGGTCCAGAACGACGTTCGTGACCTCCTCGCAGCGCTCCAGCGTATGACCGCCGTCCATCAATACCTCGGGTTCCACGATGGGCACGATGCTCGCCTCCTGGCATAGGGTGGCATAGCGCGCGAGCGCCGCGGCATTGGCGTCGATTGCATACGCCGTGGGGATGCCGGATCCAATGTCGATCACGGCGCGCCACTTCGCGAACCGGGCGCCCAATTTGTAGTACTCGGCCAGGCGCTCTCGCAACCCATCGAGCCCTTCGGTGATGGTCTCTCCCGGAAATCCGGCCAGCGGCTTGGCGCCGGTATCCACCTTGATGCCGGGGATCATCTTGTTCTTAGCCAGATAGGTGGGGAACGGAGTGCCGTCCTTAGTCTTCTGCCGTATCGTTTCATCGAACAAAATGACGCCGCTGATGTATTGGCTCGCTTCCGGCGCCGTGAACAGCATTTCGCGGTAAGCGCGCCGATTTTCCTCGGTCGATTCCAAGTGGATGGTGTTGAAGCGCTTGCCGATGGTGCTGGTGCTCTCGTCCGCCGCCAAAATTCCTCGCTGGTTCGCGACCATTGCGTGGGCGGTCGCGGCTAACTCTGTGGTGTTCATGCGGAAGTCTCTCGCTGCTGTCGTCGGTGATACAAACGTACGGGAAATTGCCAAGAATAACAAAATCAACTCTGCACTGCCTTGGAGCCTGTCCGAGTCTTCCGCGTGAGCCGCGTTGGCAAGGCCGTATATCCGTGCGATGCAGTTTGGCCTGGCCCACCCCATTGGATCCGTGCACGGGAGCGAATGCAAGGCGCGCGGCGCAGGCCATAGTGGGTACTATGGACCAGCCGTGCAACGCCGCAGACGCCCCAGCGCACGGATCCGCCGGCACGGTCAAATACTACGGTTGCGCACCAGCAAAGTGCCTTGCCAACCCTTCGGGACCGGGCAGATTTCCCCTCATGCGGCGTTGTCGCCTCCTTATTGGGTATCTTACCCAACTGCGTCGGCTCCGCCTTGCCTGAGGGGAAATCTGCCGCGGTCGCGGCCACGCGGAAGACTCGGACAGGCTCCCGGGTGGACCTCGACCGCAAATAGGACTAAACTAGTCCACATCAAGTTCTTCTGGAAACATCCACATGTTGCGAATGGGCAAATTGACGGACTATGCGACGGTGGTCCTCGCCAGTTTAGCGCAAGATCCCGCGCGTCACCGCGCTGCGGCGGATCTTGCCGAAAGCACACGGCTCAACCGTCCGACCGTAAGCAAGGTGCTGAAAGGCCTGCAGCGCGCCGGCATGGTGATCTCTTCGCGCGGCGCCCACGGCGGCTACAAGCTCGCCCGCCGGCCGGAGAATATCACGGCGACCCAGATCCTGGATGTATTCGAGGGGCCCATCGCCATCACCGAATGCAGCGGCGCATCGAGCCGATGCGGCATCGAGCGTCAGTGCCGCGTAGGCGCCGGCTGGCAGCGGGTGAATGCCGCCATCCGCCGCGCGTTGGATGATGTGACCCTGCATCAACTCGCCGGATTGGATTCGGCCGAGGTTCGCCTCGCGCCGCTCGCGGGCCCGTCGACCCGCGTGCCCGCCCACCCAGTCGTTTCGCAATCGTAACGTTCGCTCATTGGAAGTACTCGTGTCGACCAAAACTCAAGACGTAGAAGCGCTGATCAATCAGAAGTACCGGCACGGATTCGTCACGGACATCGAATCCGACAGCCTGCCTCCCGGACTGGACGAGGACGTGGTCGCCGCGATATCGCGCAAGAAGAACGAACCGCAATTCCTGCTCGATTGGCGCTTGAAGGCATTCCGTCACTGGAAAACCATGCGCGAGCCCGCCTGGGCGCACGTGCACTACAAACCAATCGACTACCAGGACATCTCCTATTATTCGGCGCCGCGCGCGCCGTTGAACGCGCCGAAGAGCCTCGACGAGGTCGACCCGAAGCTGCTGGCCACCTACGCCAAGCTCGGCATCCCGCTGCATGAACGCGCACGGCTGGCGGGCGTGGCGGTCGATGCGGTCTTCGACAGCGTGTCGGTGGCGACCACGTTCAAGGACAAGCTCGGCAAGGCCGGCGTCATCTTCTGTTCGTTCTCCGACGCGGTCCGGGATCACCCGCATCTCATTGAGCGCTATCTCGGCACCGTGGTGCCGGCAGGGGACAATTTCTTTGCCGCGCTCAACTCCGCCGTGTTCTCGGACGGCTCCTTCGTGTACGTCCCGCCGGGCGTGCGCTGCCCGATGGAACTGTCGACCTACTTCCGCATCAATGCCGCCAAGACGGGCCAGTTCGAACGGACCTTGATCATCGCCGCCGAAGGGGCTTCCGTGAGCTATCTCGAGGGCTGCACGGCGCCCATGCGCGACGAAAATCAATTGCATGCCGCGGTGGTCGAATTGGTCGCCTTGGATGATGCGCGGATCAAGTATTCCACCGTGCAGAACTGGTATCCGGGCGACGAGAACGGCCTCGGCGGCATCTACAATTTCGTCACCAAGCGCGGCGAGTGCCGCGGCCGCAATTCCAAGATTTCCTGGACGCAGGTGGAAACCGGCTCCGCCATCACCTGGAAATACCCGAGCTGCGTGCTCAAGGGCGACAATTCCGTCGGCGAATTCTATTCGGTTGCGGTCGCGAACAATTATCAGCAGGCCGACACCGGCACCAAGATGATTCACATCGGACGCAACACCAAGAGCACCATTGTCTCGAAAGGAATCTCCGCCGGTCATGCCGAGAACACGTACCGCGGGCTGGTGAAGATCCTGCCGAGCGCCGACGGCGCGCGCAATTTCACGCAATGCGACTCCCTGCTGATGGGTCCGAAATGCGCCGCGCACACCTTCCCCTACATGGAGGTCAAGAATCCGAGCGCCACGGTCGAGCACGAGGCCAGCACGTCGAAGATCGGTGAAGACCAGCTGTTCTACTGCCTGCAGCGCGGCATCTCCACCGAGGACGCGGTCAACATGATCGTCAGCGGCTTCTGCAAGGTGGTGTTCAAGGAGCTGCCGATGGAATTCGCGGTGGAAGCGCAAAATTTATTGAGCGTAAGCCTGGAAGGCGCGGTTGGTTGACCCCATGGATAAAGGAACGATGTTGCTGAAAATCACCGATTTGAGCGTCCGCGTCGCGGGCAAGGATATCCTCAAGGGCGTCAATCTCGAGGTGGGACGGGGCGAGGTCCACGCCATCATGGGACCCAACGGGTCGGGGAAGAGCACCCTCGCCCAGGTGCTCGCGGGCCGCGCCGACTATGAAGTGACCGGCGGGTCGGTCACCTTCGAGGGTCAGGACCTGCTCCCGCTGCCCGCCGAGGAGCGCGCACGCGCCGGCCTCTTTCTGGGATTTCAATATCCCGTCGAAATACCGGGCGTGAACAACGTGTACCTGCTGAAAGCTGCGCTCAATGCCAAGCGCAAGGCGGCCGGCCAGCCCGAAGTGGATGCCTATGATTTTCTGGCGCTCATCAAACAGAAGATGAAGCTCATGCACATGAGCGAGTCGTTTCTGTCGCGGGGCGTGAACGAGGGGTTTTCCGGCGGCGAGAAGAAGCGCAACGAAGTCCTGCAGATGCTCGTCCTGGAGCCCAAGCTTGCCATCTTAGACGAGACCGACTCGGGCCTCGATATCGACGCACTCAAGATCGTCTCGATGGGCGTGAACAGCCTGCGCGACCCGAACCGCGCAGTGGTGCTGGTCACCCATTACCAGCGGCTGCTCGATTACGTCGTGCCGGACCATGTCCATGTGCTGTCCGGCGGCCGCATCCTGAAATCGGGCGACCGCTCGCTCGCCGTGGAACTCGAACGACGCGGCTACGATTGGGTGCAGCAGGAGTCCAAGGTCGCATGACATCCGCACCGCACGCCGCGGCGGCGCCGCCGCTGTCCCCCGCACTGCGCGCCTTCGAGGCGCAATGGCTGGCACGCGACTCGACGCAGTCGGACCCTCTCACGGTGTTGCGCGAGAACGCCATGCAGCGCGTGCTGCGGCTGGGCCTGCCCACCACGCGCGATGAAACCTGGCGCTACACGAATCTGCGCCACCTGACGTCGCACAGCTTCATCGACGCACCTAAGGCCGCTCTGGGACTGCTGCAGCCCACCGCGTCGCTGTCCTTGATCGGCGTCGACGAACTGGCCGCGACCGTACTCATGATCAACGGTCATCCGGTGCTCCCGGACGGCATAGACGCATTCTTTAATGGTATAGAAATCACTAGCTTACGAGATCTTTCTCGAACGGATCCCGCATTGATCGCGGCGCATCTCCAACCATTGTCGGATGCCGATCAGTCACGCTGGGCACTCATCAACGCGGCGCTCTTTCAGGACGGCCTGTATCTCAAGGTGACAGGCAAGGTGAAGACTCCCTTGGTCATCCTGAACGTATCGACGGCCGAAGGCGCGAACCAGATCGCGCATCCGCGGGTCATCATCGAGGCCGTACCGGGCTCGAGCGCCACCATCATCGAGCACTACGTGGAGCAAGGCACGCATCACCCGCTCTGCAACTCGGCCACTCACATCGCGGCCGGCCGGGATTCGAAGCTCGAGCACTACCGTGTTTTCGCGACCGGCGCCAGCGCCGAGCACATCGATTCCCTGACGCTGCGGCTGGGCGGCAACAGCCTGTGCAAGCAGTTCACCATTGCACTGGGCGGCGGCCTGGTGCGCACCTCGCTCGAAGCGGATCTGCTCCAGCCCGGAGCCAATCTGGATGCCTATTCGCTCTTGGTGGGGCACGAAGCGCGCCACGTGGACAGCGTCAATATCGTGACTCATAGCGCGCGTGAGACCCGCAGCCGGCAGACGGCGCGGGCCATCGCCAGCGGCACGAGCCGCGTCGTGTTCAACAGCAAGGTCGTGGTCAACGCGGGCGCGGCTCAAACCGACTCGCAGCAGTCCTGCCGCGGTCTCCTGCTCTCGACAACCGCGGAGATCGATACGCGTCCGCAGCTGGAGATTCGTGCGGATGAGGTGAAATGTTCGCATGGCGCCACCACCGGCCGCCTCGATCCGAACATGCTGTTCTACATGCTGTCCCGCGGATTGGACCGCGAGACGGCGCAAAGCTTGTTGGTCTATGCCTTCCTCGCGGATGTGTTGACCGGCATGTCGGTTCCATCGGCGCGTTCTGCGATCGAGGATGCCTTGATTGCGCAGTTACCGGATTCCCAATTACTGAATAAATTTAGATGAAAAACATAGCGTTAGTGAATGATTCTCGATTTGATGTCATGTCCGCTCGAAAGGACTTTCCGCTGCTTGCGCGCATGGTTCGCGGCAAACCGCTGGCGTACCTGGACAATGGCGCATCGGCGCAGCGCGCCACGGCCGTCATCGACGCCGTCGACGACTATGAGCGGCGGCACCACGCGAACATCCACCGCGGCGTGCATACGCTCAGCCAGGAGGCGACCGGCCTGTACGAGGCGGCGCGCGACAAGGTGGTCGCGTTTCTGCATGCCGCCTCGCGGCACGAAGTCATCTTCGTGCGCGGCACCACGGAGGCCATCAATCTGGTCGCGCAAAGCCACCTGCGGCCGATCCTGAAAGCCGGTGATGAGATCCTCATTACTCATTTGGAACATCACGCGAACATCGTCCCCTGGCAGATGGTCTGCGAACAGACCGGCGCCAAGCTTAAGGTGGCTCCGATGGATGAGCATGGTGAAGTTCACGCGGACGCCGTGGAAGCAATGATGAGCGAGCGAACGCGCCTGTTCGCCTGCGCTCACGTCTCGAATGCCTTGGGAACGGTGTTGCCGGTGCGGCGATTGGTGGCGGCCGCCAAGGCGCGCGGCATCGCCACGCTCATCGACGGTGCGCAGGCGGTTCCCCACATGACCGTCGACGTTCAGGATCTGGGCTGCGACTTCTATGCGTTTTCCGGGCACAAGCTGTTCGGGCCCACCGGCATCGGGATCCTCTACGGCCGCGAGTCGCTGCTGGAGCGCATGCCTCCCTGGCAGGGTGGCGGCGACATGATCCTGACGGTGAGCTTTCTGAAGACGACTTACAATGGGCTGCCCTACAAGTTCGAGGCGGGCACGCCCAACATCTCCGGTGCCGTCGGCTTGGGCGCGGCGATCGACTACCTGGGCGCGATGGACCGGGACGGAGCTCTCGCCCATGAGAACGCCCTGCTCGACTATGCATCTCAGACGTTGAGCAAGATCGAAGGCCTGCGAATCGTCGGCACGGCGCGCGCCAAGGCCAGTCTGGTCTCCTTCGTGGTCGCGGGCGTGCATCCCCACGACCTGGGCACCATTCTCGATGAGGACGGCATCGCCGTCCGCACGGGACATCACTGCGCCATGCCGGTGATGGAGTATTTCAAGCTGCCCGCGACGGCGCGCGCCTCGTTCGCGTTCTACAACACGTTTGAGGAGATCGACCGGCTGAGCGCAGGCATACGGCGCGCCCGATCGATATTCGCATGAACAGCGCGAACGCGAGGACATGATGGAGTTGAATGATCTCTATCGGGACGTGATTCTCGATCACAACCGCCGACCGCGGAACTTCGGCGTGCTCGAGTCCGCCGATGCGCGCGTCGAAGGCTTCAATCCCCTGTGCGGCGATCGGCTGACGGTGCAGCTCAAGATGGCGGGCGATGCGATCGCGGACATCCGTTTCGAAGGCCAGGGCTGCGCGATATCGACCGCCTCGGCCTCGCTGATGACCGAAGCCGTCAAGGGCAAGAGCCGCTCCGACGCGCTGGCGTTGTTCGACCGGATCCACAGCTTGTTGACCGACGATGCCGCGCCCAACGACGAACTCGGCAAGCTGGCGGCGCTCTCCGGCGTTCGTGAGTTCCCGGCGCGCGTCAAATGCGCCAGTCTGTGCTGGCACACGCTTGCCGCCGCCTTGAGAGCCCCCGACCCTACGCACCTGAACGCGGTATCGACTGAGACGGACTGAAAGCCAATGCATTCATACGAAAATGAACCCATTGTCGTGCAGCGCGACGTCAAGGCCGTCGCCATACCCGCCGGCGTCGAAGTCAATCTGAAACTGGGCTCGGTGGGCTATATCACCCAAGCGCTGGGCGGCAGCTTTACCGTGTACATCGACGGCAACCTGTTCCGCCTCGCCGGCCAGGATGCGGACGCCATCGGTAAAACCGCTTCGTCGGCGCCCGAGCTGCCGCCCGGCGCCTCGGAAGAGGACGTCAAAGGCGTCATTTGGCAGCAGCTCAAGACTTGCTACGATCCCGAGATCCCGGTAAACATTGTCGACTTGGGGCTGGTGTACGAGTGCGAAGTCACCAAGAACGACGATGCGACCCGCACGGTGGACATCAAGATGACCTTGACCGCGCCCGGCTGCGGCATGGGCGAGATCCTGGTCCAGGACGTGCGCGGCAAGGTCGAAATCGTTCCCACTGTGGCGCGAGCCAACGTGGAACTGGTCTTCGACCCGCCGTGGAACCAAACCATGATGTCGGACGAGGCGCGGCTGCAAACCGGCATGATGTGAGGCCTTGAAGTGGAACACCATTCGTGAAATGGATCGACGCGGGGCCCACGGCCGACTTGCACAGCGGCGCGGCGATTTCCATTCCGGTAGGCCGGCGCATGATAGCCGTGGTGCGCAGCGGCGATGAATACTTCGCCATCGAGGACGTCTGCACCCACGACGGTGCCGAACTGACGGGGGGCGAAATCGAAGGCGCGGAAATCATCTGCCCGCGGCATGGCGCGCGCTTCTGTCTGCGCACGGGTCAGGCGCTATCGCCGCCGGCCTACGAGCCGGTACGGGTGTTCGAAACCAAAATCTCTGACGGGCGATTGTGGGTACGCTCAGGCTGACTCTCCTTCGGCATGGCCAGGCACAGGCTGTGGATAGTTGTCCCGAGGACTTCGAACGCGTGCTCACGCGTCGCGGCGCCATCGAGGCGAAGGAGATGGCGACGCGCATCGTGCATCGGCGCCTGATTCCGGACCTCATCCTGACGAGTCCCGCCGAGCGAGCCTGGGCGACGGCATCGATCGTGGCCGGCATTTGCGAACTCGAGGGCAAGCAGGTCCGGTGCGCCCGTGAGTTGTACCTGGCGACTCCCGAAACCACCTGGCGGGTCCTGACGGGGCGTGATCTCGGGGTGAAACATCTCATGATCTGCGGCCACAATCCCGGCCTGAGCCAGATCGCCAGCCGCTTAGGCCCCAAGCCGCAGCCGCGCGACCTGCCGACCGGCGGTATCGCGACCGCGATCTGGGGCCATGCCGACTGGACCAAGCTTCAGCCCGAGACGGCGAGCCTCTGCGAACTCGACGACCCGGAAAGCATGGCCGATCTTTGGGCCTGAACTGAGCCGTTCGGTGAGCCCTAGGAGCCTGTCTGAGTATTTCGCGTGAGCCGCGTTGGCAAGGCCGTATATCCGTGCGATGCAGTTGGGCTCGGCCCACAACATCGGATCCGTGCGGGGGAGCGGATGCAAGGCGCGCGGCGCCGCCCGTGGTGGTTACCGCGCTGCAGCCGCATCAAGCGCCGCCGATCGCGCTTGTCGGGTCTGACGTCGGGCCGAGGCCGGGAGACTTGCGCCAACCGCTGTTGCTCGCGCAGGTGTGCCCGGCGCAGGGCACTCGCCTCGGTCTCGAGATAGTGGGTCTGCGCTTCCACGGCGGGACCGCGACGCTCGGGAAGGCCCAAAACCTCGAACTCCGCGACCATGCCGTCCAGCGACAGGCTCAAGCGGTCGCCGATGCGCACCCGATGAGCCGCCTTCACCCGGTCGGCGTTCAGGTGAACCTTGCCGCCGGCGATGGCGGCGGTGGCCAGGCTTCGCGTCTTGTAAAACCGGCAATGCCACAGCCATTTGTCCAATCGTTGAACATCGGTTTCGTCCATGCCCGCTATAATAGCCGGGTGAGCGCCATCAATGAATTCCGTGCCAGGCTCGACAAAGATACCGAGGCGCTCGATGCGGCCGGATTACTCAAGCGCGAGCGCGTCATCGGCTCGGCCCAGGGGCCGCTGGTAACGCTCGCCGACGGCCGCGAGATGGTGAATCTCTGCGCGAACAACTACCTTGGACTCGCCAATCACCCGGCAGTAGTCGCGGCCGCGCACGAGGCGCTCGATCGCTACGGCTACGGCGTGGCCTCGGTTCGCTTCATCTGCGGGACGCAACGCGTGCACCGGGAGCTCGAGGAGCGCCTGAGCGCCTATCTGTCGATGGAGGACGCCATTCTGTATTCGTCCTGCTTCGACGCGAACGGCGGTTTGTTCGAGACGCTGCTGGACGATCAGGATGCGGTCATCAGCGACTCCTTGAACCACGCGAGCATCATCGATGGGATTCGCCTCTGCAAGGCGCGCCGGCTGCGCTACGCCAACAACGACATGGATGGGCTCGAGCAGGCCCTGAAGGACTCGCAGGACGCCCGGGTTCGCCTGATCGCGACCGACGGGGTGTTCTCGATGGATGGCTCGATCGCCAGGCTCGATGCCATCTGCGGCCTGGCGGACCGCTATGGAGCCCTGGTCATGGTGGACGATTCGCATGCCACCGGATTCATCGGCGCGCGCGGCCGCGGCTCGCACGAACTGCGCGGCGTGATGGATAGAATCGACATCATGACGGGCACTTTCGGCAAGGCCTTGGGCGGCGCAAGCGGCGGCTACGTCGCGGCACGCAGGGAGATCGTCGGGTGGCTGCGGCAGCGTTCCCGACCGTACCTGTTCTCGAACAGCATCGCTCCGCCGGTGGCGGCGGCGACCCTGAAGGTTCTCGATATTCTCGAGAATTCCCCCGAACTGCGCGAGCGGGTACACGGCAACGCGCGCTACTTCCGTTCGCAGATGCAGGCCCTGGGCTTCGAACTGCTGCCGGGCGAACATCCCATCGTTCCCATCATGCTGGGCGAAGCTCCGCTGGCGGTGCGCCTGGCCGAGCAATGCCAGGCCGATGGCGTCTATGTCGTCGCCTTCGCATTTCCGGTCGTGCCGCATGGCAAGGCGCGGATTCGTACCCAGATGAGCGCTGCGCACACCAGGGCGCAGCTGGATCGCGTCGTCCAAGTCTTCGGTCGCGCCGGCCGCGATCTCGGCATCATCAAATAATCGAGGGTCGACATGAAAGCGCTCGTCAAGGCAAGGGCCGAACCCGGCATCTGGATGCAGGACGTTCCGGAACCCGCGGTGGGCCACAACGATGTGCTCATCAAGGTGCACCGTTCCGCCATCTGCGGCACCGACATGCACATCTACAACTGGGATGCGTGGGCGCAGAAGACGGTGCCGGTGCCCATGGCCGTGGGCCATGAATATGCGGGTGAGATCGTCGAGATGGGCAGCGAGGTGCGCGGCTTCCAGACCGGCGACCGGGTATCGGGCGAGGGGCACATCACCTGCGGCCATTGCCGCAATTGCCGCGCGGGGCGCCGCCACCTGTGCCGCAACACGTCGGGCGTGGGCGTGAACCGCCCCGGCGCCTTCGCCGAATATTTGACCATCCCCGCCGCCAACGTGTTCAAGCTGCCGGCAGCCATCGACGATGAGATCGCCTCGATACTGGATCCGTTCGGCAACGCCACCCACACCGCCCTCGCCTTCAATGTGGTCGGCGAGGACGTGCTCATCACCGGCGCCGGCCCCATCGGCATCATGGCGGTGGCGATCGCGCGCCATTGCGGCGCCCGGCACGTCGTCATCACCGACGTGAACGATTACCGGCTGGGACTGGCGGCCGCCATGGGCGCCTCGAAGGCGCTGAACGTATCGCGCGAATCGTTGGACGTCGCGATGCGCGAGCTCGGCATGGAAGAAGGCTTCGACGTCGGCTTCGAAATGTCCGGCAACGCCACGGCCTTTCGCGAAATGCTGCGCACCATGAATCATGGCGGCAGCATATCCATGCTCGGCATCCCGCCCGGCGAGACGGCCATCGATTGGAATGACGTCATCTTCAAGGGACTGGTCATCAAGGGGATCTACGGGCGCGAAATGTTCGAGACCTGGTACAAGATGTCGAGCATGCTGCAGAGCGGCTTGAACGTGCGCCCGGTCATCACGCATCGCCTCGGAGTGAACGACTATCTCGAGGGTTTCGAGATCATGAAATCCGGAAAATCCGGCAAGGTCATCCTGGATTGGGCGGCCCTGTAGCGCCGCGCGAAATCGGCGCAGCGTCGCGGGAGATTCACTGTGCGCATCAGGTCATTGCTGGTTCTGACCGCTTCAGGTTTGGCCGCCCTGCTCGTGGTCCTCAACTGGCGGATATTCGCCGGGCTGGCAAAACTGAACCTGCTGTTGACCTCGGCCGAGGTCCCCGTCGGAGTGGTGATGCTGCTGCTCTTTGCCGTGGGCCTGCTCGTCTTGTGGAACACCCTGGGTCGATGGCAGGGAACCTTGCTTCAGGAGTTCCGGCGGCAAGCGAAGGAACTGCAGGCGCAGCGGCTTCTTGCCGAGAGCGCCGAAGCGTCGCGCTTCACGGAATTGGGAGCGCTGGTCCGCGAGGAAATCGCGAAATTACGCACCGAACTCCAGGAGACCGAACATTCGATTGCCGCCACCCTGGGAGAGATGGACGACCGGCTGCGCAAATCTTAGAGATCACTGACGCTCGCGAACCGCGTCTCGCGCCCTCACCCGGCGCGGGCGCGACGCCGCACCCGCGTTACTCGTCGCGCACCGTCAGCAAGTAGTAGGCGCCATCGCTGCCCACTGCCAGGATAGCACCGGCGTCGCTGATTGCCAGTGCGTTGGCGAGGTAGAAGCCCGATGCGGTGGCGCTCGCGGGAATGAGGTTGTTGAGATCGAGCATGCCCGCGCCGCGGCGATAGAGGAACGCGTGCGTCTCAATATCACCGGCGGTGGTGGCATTGCCGGTGACTGCGCCGTCCTCGTTCATGGCACTCGGAAAAACAGCGCTGCCGCCCAAGGTGCCCATATCGGTCATCACGCCGCGCGCGTACAGGAACCCGTGCACTTCCACATCCCCGAGTAGCGTCGCGTAGCCGGTCACTTGGCTGTGGTCATTGACGTCCACCGCGACGCTGAACTGGCCGCCGAGTGTGCCCAGGTCAAGCATCGACCCATGGGTGTAGAGAAAACCGTGAAACGTGGAGTCGCTCAGGAACGACCAGCCGACGACCTCGCCCTTGTTGTTGAGGGCGTGCTGGGTATTGTTGCCCCCGTCTCCCACGGTGCTGAAGCCCCCGCCGAGATCCCCAAGATCTACCATCGATCCGTGGCTGTAGAGAAAGGCGTGCAAGTTGGCGTCACCGGCGAGGGCCGCGGTTCCAGCCACCTGACCGCGATCGTTGATCGCAGAGCCGACGCTGAAGTCGCCACCCAGGGTGCCAAGGTCCGCCAACCCGTGATCGCCGAAGAGGTAGGCGTGCTGGAAGATATCGCCGGCAAGGGTTGACGAACCGGTTACCTGACCGCTCTCGTTGATTGAGATCGGATTGTTCGATAAACCGCCCAAGGTGCCCAGGTCGCGACTCACACCACGGCTGTAAATGAAGCCGCGCGACGTCACCCCGTCGGCGAGCAGGTATTTGCCGGCAACCTGGCCAGCGGAGTTGACGGAGAGGCCGGCGCTGAAAGTACCGCCATCGAGGATTCCCAGATCGGTCAGGGTACCGTGGCTGTACAGAAACGCATCGACGTCTGGCTGGCCACCCGGGTTGTATCCACCGGTCACCTTGCCGTTGGCACTCATGGCGTTGGCAAACACCAAGGCGTCTGCTGAGCCGATGGCGGTGAGCCGGTATCTTGGTTGTTCGGCGGCAGCGGCCTGTGCGGTGTAAAGCAGAACCGCCAGTGCGCCGAGAGCGGCAATATAAGAGTGTTTCATGTGGGCTCCCTGCATTCCAATCCTCCGCTATTGTTAACACTTGCCACGTTATGTTAGTAGGAAGTCGGTCACACTACGTTCATTCCCTTCCACTGTCGTTATCGATGGCCGCACGGGCGAGGAAGTTTCCCGAGGCATCGCCGCGGGCTACACGATGCGCGCCATCGCCACCAGAGCACTGAACCGAGCTGCCCCTCCATGGTGAGCCAAGAGGTGTCACGGCATGGCGGACGCGAGCTGTATCGGGCCGCCGAATATCTATGGTGCACCGTGGCGCGGGAGCGGTCGCCGCCCGCAGGGTGTTCAGCATCTGCGCCCGCAATTTCATCGGTATCGCTCGTATTACCGAGACTCATGTCACCTTCCGCGGCGGACTCGCACATCCGCTGATTGAGCCAGGATAAGCTCACGGCGTGAGCACTCCGCTTCCGAATTTCGCCCGCTGGTCCCTACCGCGCTTGGGAATGGCGTGGCGCTTAGGCATAGTCGCCGCCGTCCTTGCGGTGGAAACGCTTCTCATGTCGTACCTGATTCAAAGGACACCGGTCGATTGGGTGTCCGGACCAGCCCGGGTGGTGCGCGACGCTCAGCATTGGTTCTTCCGCTTCCTCATCGTGTATGCCGTGTCGCTGACGATGCTGGCGCATCTGCGGGGCGGCGGGAACCGCTCCGCAACATCGACATCGTGGGCGGACGTCCCATGGCGCAGCGGCCGGCTGGCCCTACATGCCTGTTTGCTGCTGCCGTTCGCCGTGCTGTCGGCGGGTCTGTACAGCGGCGCGCTGCCATTGCCATTCGCAGTGGTTGCCGTCGCTTGGCACGTCTGTGCGCTGGCCGCCGCCCTGGCGCTGATCGCCGCCGCGGCGCCGCTGACCCTTTGGACGAGCGCCGTGAAACGGACCGGCGTCCTTCCGCTCTACGCGTTGATTGCCGCCCTGGCTGCGGTGGTCGCGATTCAACTCAGCCAGCGCCTGTGGGAGCCGACCGCGGCGCTCACCTTTCGGCTGGTTCTGCTTGCGTTGAATCCGCTGATGCCTGCCCTGCAGAGCAACTTCAGCACGATGACCCTATCCACCGACCGGTTTGCGGTAACGATATCGGAACAGTGTTCGGGTCTCGAAGGCGTAGGTCTGATGCTGGCGTTCTGCGCAACCTGGCTTTGGTATTTTCGCCGCGAGTACCGATTTCCGCGTGCGCTCATCATCGTGCCGGTGGCGGTGTTACTGGCCTTCGCCTTGAACGTGCTGCGGATCGCTGCATTGGTGGCCATCGGCGATGCAGGTTACCCACGCGTCGCCATGGTGGGCTTTCATTCCCAGGCCGGCTGGATCGCCTTCAACACCGTGGCCTTCGGAGTCGCCGTGCTGGCGAAACGCAGCGCCTGGATGCGTCGTGAGCCGAGCGCGCCCACCGCGGACGCAGGCGCTCACAACGCGACGGCGGCCTACCTGATGCCCCTACTCGCCATCCTTGCAGCCGGCATGATTGCCCATGCACTGTCGTCGGGGTTCGAGCTCTTGTATCCGCTGCGTCTGGTCGCGGCGGCTGCGATCTTGTGGGTATACCGCGGAAGCTATGCCAATCTCGATCGGCATATCAGCTGGCGCGCACCGGCCGTCGGCGTGCTGATCGCCGGCTTCTGGTTACTGTTCGCGCATTTCGTGATTACACCTTCGGCGGAACCTCAGGCACTGTGGTCGCTACCGGCGCCTCTACGTGTTGCCTGGCTGGTTGTACGCACGTTGGCGGCGACGATCACGGTGCCGATCGCAGAAGAACTCGCGTACCGCGGATACCTCATGCGCCGCCTGATCCGCGCCGATTTTGAATCAGTGAGATTCGCAGATGTAGGGTGGCCCGCGCTCGCCGTTTGCGCGGCCGCCTTCGGCATCATGCACGGTGCCATGTGGTTCCCGGCGATGCTCGCCGGGATGGCGTACGGCGCGATTGCGATCAAGACCGGCAGCATCGGCGAGGCGGTCGTTGCTCACGCCACCACGAACGCACTCATCGCCGCCGCGGTGCTGCTGTTCGATCAGTGGCAGCTCTGGTGACGGCCGCGGCTCCGGCGGCCGCCGCCGCGCATTTGCATTCGTTTGTCATAACACCTTCGCAACTGCGACGAAAGGCAATGTTCCTCGAGAGCCGCAAGACAATCTCCCGGAAAAATGGCAACGTGTATCCCTGATCTTCCATGTCGGATTTAAGGAACTTAGGAGCGACGATGAACCCGCAAATTGCTTTGAAACTTCTGTTGGCAGCGTCGGTGGCGGCGTGCTGTGTCGCTTCTGCGGAGGCGCAGACGGTTGTCACCGAGCTCTCGGGAACGGTCGATTCGTTCCAGGGTTCAGCGTGGGCCAACAACGCGATCGGCCAGATGGTGACATTGAATTTCGCATATGACGCCAGCGCGCTGACCAGCTCGTTCGAGAATGGTATTTTCATTCTATCCGCGCCCATTACGTCCGCAAGTATAGTGAGCGGCGTTTTCGGCTCGGGAATCAACCTGGAGTCGAACGGTCCGGGCACCGGAGCGGTCACCGATACCATTGACACCAATACCAATACAGGCACGGCAACCGCCGTCACCAGCGCCGATGCACCAAGCAGCGGTTTTACGGGCAATGTGTTCGGCCTGTCCTTCCTTTCCGATGGCTTTAATAACACCTTGGAACTGGTGAGAAATGCCTTCAGCAATGGAATCCAGAATCCCGGAGAATCGGGGACGGCCTTCCTGTCGAATGTCAATATCGGGGCGGGCGGCCAAGCGCCCGAGATCGATCCGGCATCCGCTCTCAGTGCACTTACGCTGCTGCTCGGCGGCCTCGCCGTCATACGCGGAAAGAAATTCGCCAAAGTGCCCACTGCGTGAGGGCGACGGTTGGAGTCTCGACGGCTAGCCGGCCCGGCTAGCCGTCGTCCGCCGAGTCCGCTTCGCTGACCAACCAAACGATCTGCGCCGAGGTGCCATTCCCCGGCGAGGATGCAAGAGTAAAGCGGCCCCCGGTCATTTCGGCCCGTTCCCGTAAATTGCGGATGCCCGATCCGTGCAATCGCGAGGGGTCGTCCGCCAGCGTCTCGATCCCGCTGCCGTCATCGCGGACCTCGAGACTCAATGTGGGGCCCTCGCGCTTGAGCGTGACCCACACGATGCTGGCGTCCGCATGCTTGGCCACGTTGTTGAGCAGCTCCTGCGCGCAGCGGTATAGATGCGTCGAGATTCGTTTGGGTATTTCGCTGTTTTGCGCGGTGATCTCGGCGCGCACGGTGAGCGTGGGATAGATTTCCGCGAAACCGCGGCAGAACCAGCTGGTCGCAGAGGCCGCTCCCAGGGTGTCCAGCATCTGCGGCCGCAGATTCATCGATATCGCGCGTATGCCGTCCGCCGTCTCATGGATGCGCTGCACTGCCAAGGTCAGCACGCTCTCGGGACTTCCGAGATTTCCTCGCTGAACCATGATGATGGCGCGTTCCAGGGTGTATTTGATGGCGCTCAACGACTGACCGACTGAGTCGTGAAGTTCGAGGGCAATGCGCCGGCGCTCGACCTCCTGCGCCTGGATCAGTTGTTCGGAGAGCAGCGCCAGGTTATTGCGTGAGGCCCGCAGTTCGAGTTCCGCATGTTCCCGCCGGGCGACTTCATTGCGCAACTCGCGGTTGGAATCGTGCAGTTCGCGGGTGCGAAGCTGCACGCGCGACTCGAGGTCGAGATTGAGGTTCTCGAGAGCCCGCTGGGCGCGGCGCAGAGCGGACACATCGGTGATCACCATTATGTTGCGTGCATCCTTGGGCGGAGCCGCCGCGTCCTCGCCGGTGCGCATCGGACGCAGCACGTACTGCAGCGTCCGGTCTGAGTCGGGCGTATAGACTTCGAACTCCTGCGGGAGGCCGTTCTGAAGCTTGAGGAATGCATCCCGTAGCCCGCGCGCGACCTCGCAATCCGCATCGGAGCACGCCGGATGCAGGACCGAATGCGCGCTCTTGCCGATGACGCCGCTGACCGATCCGAGCCCCCAATGTTCGACCACGCGATTTGCGCGAAGCACGATGCCGTCGGGATCGAGCAGGCACACCATGGCGGTGAGGGCGTCCACGGTGAATTCCCACTCATGCTTCGCCTTCTCGATCGCAGCAAGGCGCTCATGATCGGACGGCGATTTCTGCGGTGTGGTCAAGACTTCAGCGATGCGGTCAATCCGCAGCCTTCGGAGCCGCGCCGGCGCGCCGCAGGCGGAGGCGCGGTTGATACACGAATTGCCAATCGCCGTAGGTTGTCGCGTCCTTGAACGCGTCCTCATCCTTGTTGAAGCCCTCCTTCTTGATCGGGGCGTCCTTGGAACTGCTGGCGATCCCGGTGATTCCGAGCACGCCGACCCGGATGATGTTCCAGTCCTGCGCGCTCGTCATGGGGTCATTGTAGAACCGGCGCAGATGATGGGCCGGCTGCGGCCCACGCTTGTCGTCCAGCAGATCGTCGATTTCCTGCGGAAATTGACGACCGGCCTTGTAGTACGAGGCGATCGCGCGTTCAAAGTCGTGTCCGATGAACAAGAGTTCCTGTTCGCGCTCGCGCTGTGCCTGCATACGCCAGACCACGCCCACGGCCGATAGGGCCACGCCCATGACGACGACGGCGACGAGGAGGCCAATGTAGGTGAATCCCGCCGCATTGGTGAAAGTCCTGGTGCGGATTGCCGGATTCGAGCGCCTGGCGGGAATGGGCATACGTTACCAGCTGACGAAAGGCGACCCGTCGGCTGCGTTCTCCGGCGAACCGCTGTGGATGTCCCGTACCCCGGGATGGTCGGGGTCGTCCGACTCGATCACGAGCCAAGTCGCGGCCGACTTGGTGAAGGGGTCCACCGGTACGGCGCGAATGTAATGCTTGTCGACCAATGCCGCCAGGGCATCCGGATACTGGCCGAGATCGCCGTAGTACCGGTCGATAGATTCCCGTATCGTCGACAAGTCGCGGCGCAGGACGGTTTCCTTGGAGCGCTGCACCGTTTTAAAGTAGCGCGGCACCGCAATGGTCAGCAGCACCCCGATGATGCTCATGACCACGAGCAACTCGATCAAAGTGAATCCGCGGCGGCGCCGGGATTTGGCGGGGTTACCACTCACGATACGCAGTCCCGTTCAGTCCCTTGCCCTGCGCCAGGGTATACACATCGAACACATCATCCCCCGGCTGCGGATCCGATGGCGGACTCTTGTAACTACGCAAACCCCACGTTTCCGCCGCAGCCACCGTGGCATCGGGAAACATCGGATCGCGCGGCACGCGCCGCAGGAAATACATCATGACCTTCTTTTCGCTCTGAATGTCCTCGACGCCGTCGACGAGAACCTGCAGGTTCGGCGGGTAGCCCGAGTCGCCCAATTCCATTTTGACGTGACCCGTGTCCGCCGCTTCCTTGTAGGCATCGATGGCATTGCGCAAGATCCGCAAGGATTGATGCAGCTCCGACTCGCGCTCGCGTTGTGCTTCGAGCCGCACCAGCGGCATCGCGGCACTCGTGAGCACGCCGATGATGGCTACCGTGATCACCAACTCGATGAGCGTAAATCCCCGCGCGCGCATGGGGTTACATCACGGTTTGATGGCGACGGAGAGCGGCTGCGATGCCGCATTCGCCATCGCTGCACCCGAAGGCGCCATCGCCGAAATCTGCGCGGCGATCGAGCTCGCCGGGCGCGCGGCCAGCGCCTTGAAGCGCAGCAGCATGAGGCTGCCTTCGCCCTGGATGGGATCATCGGAGGCCACCACGTCCATCTGGGCGCCGCCGCTCTTCGCGTCCACCGTGGGGCTGCCTGCGCTGGCCGGAACCACGTCTCCCGCGGTCGCACTCACGAGTTGCAGGGCGCTGGAGTCGAACCGCACCTGGCCGCGCAATCGGCTGATGCCGATGTCGGTCGCCACGCGCACGGTGACGTCGAATTCCTGGCCGACCGCAATTTCGCCGGGCCCATCCACCGTCACCGTAGGATGCGGCGGCGGTCCTGGAGGCGGCGCCGGCGGCGCTGCGGCCGGGGCGGCCGATGGGACCACAGGTTGCGCGACCGACGGCCGGGGTCCGACCGTCGGCAGGCCTGCACCACCGCCCACTGTACCCTCGCCCGCGGAGGCCGGCGCCAAACCGGTGTCGAAGCTACCGCCCCCACCGAATGGCGTGCTGCGCGAGCGGCTCTCGGTGCCGTACCAGAATTCGGTCGAATCGGAAGCCGCTCGTACCTGCGTGCGGATGATATGCGGCGTGATCGACAAGACGATTTCGTTCTTCTCCCGGTCCGAGTTGTGCGAACCGAACAGCCGCCCCACGACTGGAATTTGGCTCAATCCCGGAATTCCCGCGGCGCTACGCGTGTCGGAATCCTGGATGAGACCGGCCAGGATCTGCGTCTCGCCGTCCTTCAGCCGCAACAGGGTGTTGGCATTGCGCGTGCCGATGGTGTAGGCCGTCGTTCCTTGCGCGGTTGTTATCGTGTTGGTAATGGAGCTGACCTCCAATCCAACCTTGATGGCCACATCGCCGTCCAGGTAGACCGTGGGCTGCACCTCCAGGGTCAAACCCACGTCCAGGTACTGAACGCTGCTGCTGCTTGCGCCGCCGACGGTGCCGGTGCCGAGCAGCGCGACGCTGGTGGTGATCACCGGCACCCGGCTGCCGATCAATATCTTGGCCTTCTCCTTGTTGCGCGCGCGGATGCGGGGACTCGCCAAGGTATTGGTGTTGCCCACCGTTTGCAGCGCATTCGCGGTGAGGCTCACCGAGGAGACTTTGATGGTGTCGGCATTCTGGTGGCTCAGATCCGACAGAACGAGCCCGGACGCCCCACCCGTGGTAGCCGCCCCGGCGACCGATGAGGCACTGGCCGTGAAGGAGCTGGGGGGAGTGATTCCAAGATTGAGCAGCTTGCTGCGAGCGATCTCGAGCACTTCCACTTCGATCAGGACCTCAGGCTCGGGCATATCGATCGAGGCGACCAATTTCTCGGCCATACGCACCGCATCCGGCGTATCGCGCATCACGACGACGCTGGTGCGCTCGTCGATGAACAGAGTCTTTGCGCCGAGCATGGACTTCAGCATGCTTTCCACATCCTTGGGCACCGCGTTCGTCAAGTAGAACGTGTGAACGATCTGTTCCTCGTAGTCTTTTTGCTTGGCCGGGGTATTCGGATAGATGAGCACCATATTGGACGACAGAATCTGCCTTGCCAGCGTGTTCTGATCGAGCACCAGGTCGATGGCCTCCTCGATCGGCACTTCCTGGACGAAGATGGTGGTCTTGCCGTCGCTCTTCACGTCCTTGTCGAGCACGAAATTGATGCCCGTCTGCCGTGCCAGCACTTCGAACACCATTTTCGTGGGCGCATCGCGGAACTGCAGCGTGACCTTGGCGTTGTTGCGCGTCTTCAAGCGCGGCGCCGCGTTCATGGGTCCGCGCGCCACATTGATCTTGGCGGCGAGTGCGGTCGCCGGTCCGAAGCCCGAATCCTCAGTGAGCACGGTGCGCAGAATCGCGTCGGCCCCATCATAGTCTTTGCGTTCGAAATCCTTGAATGCCTCGCCCACCATGCCGGCATGGCGCCGATCGGCCTCGACGCCCTCGATACCGCGCAATGCGGGCTGATTGCCGGCTTCGAGCACCAGCACTCGACGAAAGGTGGACACCGCGGCATCCCACTGCCCGGCAGCGCGCAACGCATCGCCTGAGGAAATCAATTTTTGAATCGAGTCCGCGCGCCGCGCCGTCAGATCCAGCTTGTACATCATGTTCTTCGGATCCTGCGCGACCGCTTCGGCGAGCTTCGACACGCCGGCTTCGTAATTGCCGCGCTCCACCTCGGTAAGGCCGTCGCGGTGCAGCTGGGTGGCCGCGCAGCCCAGCAGCATCGCCGTGGAGAGCAACATCCCGAGAAGATTTCGCAGAGTTCTGTTCATCATTCATCGCCCACAGCAATGGATTGCTGAATTTTGAGTGGCATATAGGTCAGCAGCAGTTGTCCGGATTTGACTCCGTCCACGCTGTACGTGTTGTCGAGCGTGTCACCGACCTTGACGTCGTAAACCCGATCGCCCGCGGTCAGGTAGTAAATCGCGCCTCCTCCCTGGGTCTTATAGCTGCCCATGAAGGCAAACGGCAACGGCGGCGCGGTCGGCGCAGGCGGCGGCTGGTAGACGACCGGCGCAGGCGGCGGCGGCGGCGGCGCCACGTACCACGAGTGCGGAGAGAATAAAGAAGCCGCCGCCGTGTCCTTGACGATGCGATCGGACGGCCCGAACGACGCGTTCATCACGGGGGATTTGCGGCCGGCCTGCGCGGGATGGATGGCGTGGGACGGTGCCGCTGCGCCGGGCGCTGCTGCGCGAGGCGTCGTCCCTGCGCCGTGCGACGGCGCACTCGTGGCATGGGTGGGTTCGATGGTCTGAGACGCATCCGGCATCAAGACGATGTATCCGGCGCAAGCCACGGCGATGCCGATCAGGGCCTTGGTGCGCAGCGTTATTTTGCTCAACACTTAAGCACCTCGCAGGTAAATGACGAAGCCGACGTCGGCGCTGACCACCGTATCGCCGACCGTCTTACGTTCGACATGCAGCTTGTCCAATCCCAGCGCCGGAATGGCCGCCAGCGATTTGTTGATGAAGCCGCGGATGTTGCTGTAGTCCCCTTTGACCGGAAACTCGAAGGTGTAACGGGCGAGCCGGTTGGATGTCGCCGGGCTGAAGGTGTAGCGCCCCTGCGGAAGGTCGATGCCTGCCTCGGTCGCCTGGGCCAGCACCGTCCCCAGTATCGCGGGAATCTGTTCGCGAGTGGGCAGCGATGCCGCGAATTGTTGCGGACTCTGTTCAGGCTTCACCGAGCTCGGCATCGAATGGCCCGCCTTGGTCAACTCGTCGCGCAGCGCGAGCACCGATCGGTGCGCGGGGAACAGCAGCACTATCGACGCGACGGCCGCCGCGAGCAGCACCCCGATCCCCGTCAACCCGGCGGGGCCCACCCGCATGAGTTGATACTTCACCTGCGGCACCGCGCGCACCATCATCCGTTCGGCACGCGCCTGCAACGCCGTTCGCGAAGTGACCGGAAGTGCGGCCGGCGCCGGCGCGGTGCCCGGCATCGGGGCGCCCGGCGCAGGGGCGCGCGTCACGCTGCGATTATCCTCGGGGGCATTCACGGCAGGTCTTTCCATGCGCCGGTCAGCTCGAAGCGCACCGGGTGCTGCGCATCGTCGGCGCGGATTTCATGCCGGTCGAGCATGGGATAGCTCAGTGAGCGGCTCGCTTGCAGGCGCTCCACATAGGCCAGCGCCAGGCTCAGCGTACGTGCCTCGGCACTCACGCGCACGTTGTGCTTGGCGTGATCCGGCTCGACGCCGAGCACAGCGACCTGCCCCTGCGTCTCCTTGCTCGCCTGTTCGAGTTCCGACAACAGCAATGTCCAGGGCGTCGCGAGATCCGTCGCCGCCTGCTGTGCACTCACGACGATCCGCGCGTCTGCGGGCGTTTCCACGGGAGCAGCTGCCAGCGCATCGGCGCGGGCCAACGCGGCCAGCTTGAGTTCGAGGCCGGCGCGATGCTGCGCGATGGTGCGATATTCCAGCAGAACAACGCTGGCCGCCAGGACGCCCACCGCCAACAGCAATGCGCCCGCCAGCGACAGCGCGGGCCGCCCTCCGGCAAAATCCAGTTGAATGGCGTTCCTCATGCCGCCCTTCTGCGCAGGTGCTCGAGCTGATGCAAGGTGGTCAGCGGCGGATTCGGCTCATCGAGCCACTCCAGATCGGCCGACCCCTCCGGGCGCAGCGCGCGCAGGGCCGCCGGCAGATCGACGTACACCCGCCCGTCTGTGGGACTCGCGCTGGCAAGCCGGCCGAAGGTCTGCAGCCGCTTCAGTTCACGCGCCCAATCGAGCCCGATGCGTACCGCGTGCACCCGGTCGATCCCGTCACCGCACATGCGCAGGGCCGCGAGCGAGCCCTCTTCCACGGTGACGAACCAGGCGGCGGTGGCGGCAGGCAAGACGTGGCGCCAGGTGTTGTAGGCGGCGATGAGCTGCGGCTGCACCGACACCAGCTTCTGACGGTGGCGCAGCGCCGCATCCTTGAGCGCCTGCAGCAATGCCGTCGGCAGCGCGCTCGCCAGACGCGACGCGCCCGGGGGCGCCTCGGACAAGGACACGGTCCAGTCGCTCATTTCGGCGCCGAAGATGCCGGACATCAATTCGCGCGCATGCGCCAGACGTTCGCCGGTGGAACTCAAGGCATCGGACCAAGGCACCACGGAATATCGCACCCAGTGATCCGCGAGCACCACGCGGACCCGCGCGTCGGACCACGTGCCCTCGTTCATCTGCTGTTCCAGCAGCGTGAGCGCACCGTCCCAGCCGGCGGCCGCGGCCGGGTCGGCATGATCGACCTCGGCGGCCAACGTCGGACGAACGCCGCGCCGCATACGCACCAGGCACGCCCGCCGTTGAGCGAGATAAATTCCCACCTCATCACGCCATAACGGTGACACGGTTGACCTCCTCGAGTGTGGTCTCGCCCCGGCGCACGAGGTCCAGCGCGACGCTGCGGATCAACCGCACGCCGCCCTTCTGAGACAGCTCCTTCAGCTGGCGCACCGGCGCGCGATTGATGATGGCCTCGCGCAACTCGTCGTTGAGCACCAGGAGCTCGCCGATGGCTTTTCGGCCCCGATATCCGCTGCCGCGGCAATGTTGGCAGCCGCGCCCGATGGTGAAGTTGTAGGCGGCGCTCGCAGCCACCGACAGCTGCGATTCCTCGAGAAGCTGCCGCGACGGCACATGCCGCTCGGCGCACTGCTCGCAGACCACGCGGATCAGGCGCTGCGCCAACACGCCCGACAGAGCGGAGACGAAACTATAGGTATCGACGCCCATATGGGTGAACCGGCTCACCACGTCGAACACGTTGTTCGCGTGCACCGTGGTGAACACCAAGTGTCCGGTGAGCGCCGATTGGATCGCAATCTGCGCCGTCTCGGAGTCGCGGATTTCGCCCACCATGATCTTGTCCGGATCGTGGCGCAGAATGGACCTTAAGCCCCGCGCAAAGGTCAGGCCCTTCTTTTCGTTGACGGGAATTTGCAGCACTCCCTGCAACTGGTATTCGACGGGATCCTCGATCGTGACGATCTTGTCCGATCCGGTTTGCGTTTCCGAGATCGCAGCGTACAACGTCGTCGTCTTGCCGCTGCCGGTGGGTCCCGTGACCAGCAACATGCCGTAGGGCAATGAGCTCAAGCGCCGCAGCTGGGTCACGACACGCATGTCGAAACCGAGGACGTCGAGCCGCAGCCCGTGCAGCCGCTCGGTGAGCGCCTGCTTGTCGAGGGCGCGCAGCACGGCATCCTCGCCGAAGATGCTGGGAATCACGGATACGCGGAAGTCGATCGGACGGCGGTCGAGGGCGATGCTGAAGCGGCCGTCCTGCGGCACCCGGCGCTCCGCGATGTCGAGTTCCGACATGACCTTGATGCGCGAGATCACCTGCTCCGCCACCGCCATGCCGCTCACGGTTGCGATGTTCACCAGGACGCCGTCGATGCGGTAGCGCACGTTGAGGCCGTTCGCGGTCGACTCCAGGTGGATGTCGCTGGCACCGGCACGCAGCGCATCGTAGACGGTCGAATGCACCAGCCGCACGATCGGACTGGAATCTTCGCTGATCGAGACGTAAGACAGATTGTCCGGGCCCGCATTGGCGCTGCCCTGCGCTTCGGCCTGCGACAGCACGGAATCGATGGCGCGCAGCGCTTCGGCGCGGCGCGCAATGAAATTTGCCAGCTCGTGATGCGCGGCAACCGCCCAGTCGAGCACCTCGGCGGTGCGCGTCTCCAGCCAGCTGCGAAGCGCGGAGTCGAACGGATCGGCCACGATCGCCAGAAGTCCGCTGGAGCTTCGCACCACGGCGCAGAAGCGTCGGGTGGCTTCGGACGGCGGAAGGATGTCGAACGCTGGTTCGAGCATCGACAGCTCTTCTCCGCCGACAAACCGGTAGTCGAGCGCCGCCGCCAGCGCGCGGGCCAGGTCCGAGGGCGCACGCCCCGCGGATTCTTTCAGGATGTCGATCGTCGAGCGGCCGGTACGCGCAGCATCGGCGATGGCGCGCGCGATGACGGCCTCGTCCAGCGGCACCGCCGCCGGCACCTCTGCGGGAACCGCGATCTCCGGCGCGACCTCAGCTTCGGCCCGCTCGTCCTGCGGCGGCGACGCATGACTGGTAAGCGAAACGACGGCATTCATTGGACACTCCCGGCCAGTTGGAATATCGGGAAGTACATCAGAACCACGATGACGCCGATCAGCAGCCCGATCAACGTCATGAATAGAGGCTCGATCAAGCGCGTCACGATGGCCACCCATCGGGCGATCTCTTCGTCGTAGAACGCGGCGATGCGCTCGGTCATCTCACCCATGTTGCCGCTACGCTCGCCGACGCGCAGCATGCGCGCTGCGACGGGAGTGGTGAGCCCTTGATGTTCCATCGCGTTCGCAATCGACTGCCCTTCGCGCACCGATTGCGTCGCCTTGGAGAAGGCGGGACGAAGGGCTTCGCTGAGCAAGCCCGACGACATGGTCATCGCCGTCACCGCGGGCATGCCGCTGCGCAGGAGCATTCCTACGGTCCGGTACAATCGCGCCAATTGATACAGGCGCAATTGGCGCCCGATCGCCGGCACCTTGGCGAACCACGTGCCGAAGAGCGCCCGGGTCGAGCGCCGCGACAATCCATACCCGATGGCGGCGGCCGCCGCGCCGCCGACTACGATCACCGTCATGGTGTGCGCTTCGAGCATCTGACCCCATTGAAGCAGCAAACGCGAGGCCAGCGGCAGATCCGAACCCAGCTGCTCGTAAATCGAGCTGAATCGCGGCACGACATAGCCCATCAGGAACAAGGTCACCAGTACGCCGGCCGCGAGCAGCACCGCCGGGTAAATCGAGGCGTTCACCAGGGTCTTGCGCAACGCGTCGATCTGCTGTTGGTAAGTAATGAAACGGGTCAGCGCTTCGCGCAGCGATCCGGTGCGCTCGCTGGCGCGCACCGTGGCGATGAACAGATAAGGAAACGTCGATGGATGCTCGGCGAGCGCCGCACCCAAGGTTTGACCCTCGTACAAGCGGCTCAGGATCTGCTCGAGAGGACGCCGCACCGCCGCGCTCTCTTCCTTTTCGGTCAGCGCCTCCATGGATTCGACCAAGGACAGGCCGGCATCGAGCAGCGACACCAATTCCTGGCTGAAGATGACGAGCGGTATCTTGCCGGGGCGCGTGAACAGGCGCGCCTGACGCACGGGAGTCAGCGAAATGACCCGCAGCCCCAGTAACCCCAACTGCCGGCGAGCGTCCGTCTCGTCGATCGCATCCACGTGCTGCGCAGTTACCGCCTGCTCGCGGTCGAGGGCTTTTACACGAAATTCCATGGCGGCCTACCAGTTCCCGATGTCGGCGTTTTCGCCGGTGCCGCCGGGCTGGCCGTCTTTGCCATAGGACATGAGATCGAAATCGTTGTTATGAGTGCCCGGCGCCAGGTAAACGTAGGGATGGCTCCAGGGGTCATTGGGAACTTCCTTCTTCAGGTAGGGCCCGGCCCAATTCGGCTCGTTGGCGGGCGCCACATTGAGCGCCGCCAGGCCCTCCTCGGTGGTGGGCAACCGGTTCATGTCCAGCCGGAACTGTTCCACCGCCTTGTCCAGGGCATCGACCTGTGCCTTGGCGGCCTTGACCTGCGATTTACCGACCTGGGAGAAATAACGGGGGGCGACGAACCCTGCCAGCAGGCCGATAATGACCATGACGACCAGAAGCTCGAGAAGGGTGAATCCGGTCGCCCGTAACCCACGCCCGTTAGACTTAGCCCTGTTCGGACCCTGTAGTACTGGCATGTTGATCGACACCGCTCCCATCTTCATACCTCACTGTACGCAGTCATCCCGACCTGCGAAGGTAGGAGAACACCGTATGATTCTGCATGGGATTCTGAGCCTCTGCCGGGGCTCAATTCGACCCTGGGATCAAGTCGTCGGAACCGGATCCATTATGTCCAAGCAGCGGTCTGGCGCAAGACGAATGACCCGGTATATTGTCCCCAAACAGGCGGTTAGGACCGCGACTGGCACCAATCGACATGTACCCTCAATTCTTCGGCTTCCATAAACTGCCGTTTCGCCTGCGTCCCGACCCGGATTTTCTGTATTCGGGCAAGGAATACCTGCAGGCCCGCGCCGCCGTGCTCGCCGCCATTCGCGGCAGCGCCAGGGTGGTTCTATTCCTGGGACCGCCCGGCGTCGGCAAGACACTGCTGCTCGACGATGTGCTCCACGAGGTTTCGGGCCATTTCGCCGCCTGCCGCATCAATCAACCGCATATATCGGCCACTGAACTGCTCCAGGCTATCGTCATGCAGCTCGGGGCCACGTCGGTCGAAGGGGAGGCGAATCACCCCCGGCTGTTGACGGAGGTGGCCACGGCCCTCGACGCGGCCGGCTCGCGTGCTGCGCCACCGATGTTGGTGGTCGATGATGCACAGCTGTTGACGGGCGCAACGTTGGTCACGCTCGGCGATTTGTTGTCCCGCGCGCCGCGCCTGAAGATACTCTTGGTCGGACAGCAGGACCCCCGGCAAACCGGCGGTGGTCTTGCCGCGCGCGTCGTCGTCGCGCAAAAGCCGCGCCAGGTGCACCTTGCCGCGCTGGGTCCGGAGGGAACCCGGGCCTACATCGAGCATCGCCTCAATGTGGCAGGCGGCGGGGGTAAGGAACTCTTCACGGCCGATGCGCACGCGATGATCTTTCAGCATACGGGCGGCTCACCGCGGCTCGTCAATGTGCTGTGCGACGCGGCGCTTCATGCGGCCTGCCTGCGCGCGTCCGGCCAGGTGAGCGCAGCCGAAATCTTGGTCGCCACCCAGGATGCGCGTTGGCCGGATGCCCTGGCTCGCGAAAAAGCTCGCCCCGGCATCGATTCGCACGTCGAACTCCCCGCCGCGGCGGAGGAGGAAGAGACCACGCACGCCGTCGCGCAGCTCCTGGTGAGCCACCGCAAGGAGCATATCGCCACCTGGCCGCTCTCGGCCGGCCGCATTTCGATCGGCAGGGCCAGCGACAACGAAATGCGCCTGGAGGCGCCATTCATCAGCCGGCATCACTGTCAGATCCTCACAGTCGGAGCCGTGTCCACCGTCGAGGACCTGGGGAGCGTCAATGGGATTGCCGTCAACGGCAAGCTGGTGAAACGGCATGTCTTGCAGCACGCGGACCAAATCGTGGTCGGCGAGCACGTGCTGACCTACGTAGTGACCTGAGAGACGAGACGCGGGCGTTCACCGGTCCGCAAGCAGGCTCAGGCGGTCTGCACCTGGTTGATCAACGATCGCAACTCGGCGGTCTCGAATGGCTTGGCCAGAGTCGCCTCCGCGCCCGCCGCCTTGCAGGCAGCTAAGTAAGCGGCCGTCGATATCGCATCGGGCAGGTAGGCATTCAGCCCGAAATTCCCGCCGCCCGAGATGGCGATGATGCGAATGTTCGGGTGGTCGCGGCGTATCTCTTTAATGGCGGCCACGCCGTCCATGCCTGGCAATACCACGTCGATGATGACAAGATCGATCGGCGATTCCTGCAGCACCGCGAGACCGGTCGCCGCGTCCGGCGCTCCGAGCACTGTCACGGCAGGCGACTTGAGCACCCGCTCGAGCGCCTCGCGTACGTAGCGCTCATCGTCGATGACCAGGATACGCTGCACCGCTATTCCGAAGAGACCAGCTGATCGACTTCCTCTCGCGAGAGAAGATTGCAGGCTACAGCATATCGGGCGACGGCGGCGGCGCTGCTCAAGTTGAGGCGACGCATCAGATTGGCGCGATACTTCTCGACGACCTTGACGCCGCGCCGCAGATCGGCTGCGATACGCCAGGTGGGCACTCCGAGCGCAATGAGCCGCAGGATCTGCCGGTCTTCCGGGTCGAGCGGCGCAACGGCCGCAGGCGGCGTCGGTCCCGCTTCGAGCAGCCAGCTCCGGATCACCATATCGCTGACGCCGAGGCAGATCGCCTGTGCACCCGCTGCGGCACGGCGCACCGCAGCCAGAAGATCCGCGCGCAACGCATCCTTGCGCACATAGCCGATCGCGCCGGCCGCGAACGATTCCCGGATGCATTCCAGCGAGTCAAGAGCGGACAGCACCAACACGCGTACGGTGGGGCACTCGCAGCAGAGTTTGCGCACCGCAATGGTGCCGGTGCAGCCGGGCATGGTCAAATCGCAAATCACCAGATCCGGGTTATGCCTGCGCACGAGTTCGATGCCGGTACCCAGGTCGCCGGCATCGCCGACCATGACCATGTCGCTCTCGAGACCCAACAAGGCGCATATCCCCTCGCGCACGATGGGATGGTCATCAATGAGAACCAGCCGGATCGGCTTCGCCTCGCGCCTGACGAAACCGGGCCAAATTGCATCCGCAGGGGGTGACAAATCGAATTGCGTCATCGTGATCCCTCGATACGCCGGATTGCCGAATTCATTTTTCAGATTACTCGACCCCCGTCACGCCAACAAGGCTTTTACGGTGCTCCCATTAAAATTTGTGACGCATCTCGCAGCGCTGTTTGTCGATCTACCTACTTTCCTACGGCTATCAAGCAGTGTCCGCCGCGCAAATCCCCTTGAAAAATCGGATGCTGTCCGCCGCTGCTGCGGCTAACCCACGAACTAGGCGGTCATTTGTTCACCGCTACCGGGGCCCCAGAAGATGCGGCCGGCGCTGCCGCTACCGTCATTTGGGCTTTTGTGAACCGCGCATCGTCCAGGGTAGAATTCACGACCACTGTTTTCAAGGTCAACGCATGCGTTTGCGGATAGCCTTCGACGGCAGTCTCGCAGACGAAAGGAATCAACAATCCTTTAACAGTCCGGAAATCGTGCTGCAAGACGAACACTTTATGCATTTTTCCATCCATGCGCCGCGGCGTGCCCTCGACCTTCACATCCAGAAAGCTCTGCGCATCGATCCATATATTTTGCGTGTCGCCGTTTTTCATGGTGAGCTTGAGTTTGTAGGCGGTGTGGCCTTCCACCGGCTCTACTCCCGCGAGTTCCACTTTCGTACCTTTCGCCGCGTAGTCGACCAGCGGGCCCTCCAAATCGCCCCGCGACGCCTCGGCCTTCGCTTCGTCCGGTGTGAATGGATCGATGTCATTCCGGTTGAGGTAGGGGCGCAGCTTCCAGCCATTCGTTCCGTCATAAATCTGCACGGCGGTCTTACCCGCAAATACGACCTCCAGGCGTGATTTGTGAGGTCGCTTCATGTCGAGCGTGAACGGCAGCTGCACTTGCTGGCTTGCCTCGCCCTTGTCGACCGCCTGCGTGTCGGCGTGCGCCCTCTTGATGGTCGCGCCTGCGCCACCCTTGGCAAGTCTTGTGCTTCGAGCGACCGAGTCACCTCTCCCGGCATCCATCGTGCCGGTCACCGACAGCGTCTGCACCGCTCGCCAGGCTTGCAGACCGCCACGGGCAACCACATGTTTGTCGACGATTTGCGCTGCCGTCAGATTGGCATGGGCCGTACTGCTGTCGGCCGCCACCAGTGCGCGCGGAATGCCGACACAAAACAGGACGCTTAGAAGCAGGATCGCTGTGCCCTGCCAAGGTAGAACCGCACCATTGGATCCAGCGGAGAAAAAATATCTCGACATAAATTGACCTCTGTCTGCGTTATCCGGTGGTTTCGTCCGCTCTACCCATTCGCCAATGAGCGCTAATCGACCACCAGTCCATTGGCTTGAAATTGCCCGATCACCACATTGACGTGGTCGCCGCGTTTCACCGGTCTGCCTTTGTTGGAGAAAGCCATCCAATACGACTTACCCTCTTCGGGATCGGTGCTCTGACGCAATTGCCCAACTTGTTCCATGGATGGGACCACCAAGCTCACCCCTGCCCGCGGGTCGATGAGCGAGGGCTCGAACTTCTTGTCGTTGAGAACCTTCGCCTTGTTCGCGTCCAGCACGCGATAAGTGAAGCGAACGACCTCGCCGGACTCGACCCACTTCACGGCCAGGGAATCGACACCCCAGATAAGCCTGTAATAGGTACCCGCACGCCCTGCGAAACGATCGGGCCGAAAGCGGCTCACCCTTGCACCGCGCTGTGCGATCGGCTCTGCGCTGTTGGGTGGTTTCGCGGTGAGCGCCTGCGCCGCGGTGGCCGGCTGCGGGCCGGTCCCTGCCGACGCGGTGACCGCGGTGAGCAGACCCGCAAACAATACCGCTGCGGTGCCCACCAGGGTGCTACTTATGCTCAACCGGCGTCTCGGAGCAGATCCGCTTGGCGTTATGCTCGTCGACCTTGGCGACAAAATCGACCACCGAGTCATAGGACTCCCGGTACTCATTGCTGTTGCGCACCTCCGCCAGCTGCCGGTCGCTCGCCCCTTGCGCCAGCTGCTTGACCTGCTCCCGCAGCTTGACGGCAGCCGCAGGATCGAGCCGGGCACAATAATTCAGGATGCTTTCCACGGTGCCGAGCGCATGCGGGTTCACTGACGGCGTGTCCGCATGGACGAGTAGCGGCACAGCCAACCAGGCACACGCCAGCCAGGTGGGAAGACGTTTCAACCTGACACTTCCGTTCCAGAGCGTAGTCATACCGCTGCCAGACACGCACAGACGACCCCGCGAATCATCAGCTCTGTATTCATCGCTAACTCCGATCGGCTTGTGCCTACCTCAATCACATTACTTAATTCGTTTGGCCTGCCTGCGCAAGTCGAGTTCACTGGAACCCGACGCTGCTCACAGATTCTGCTGCGAGCAGCGCCATTGCTTTCGCTCTGATCCATCCCACGGCCCGCTAGTTCGCGGTTCCAGTCAGAGTCGAACTCTGTGTCCCGGCCAAGTCCGTGACCGACACCGTCGCAGTCTTCACGCCGGTCGTCTGAGTTGTCAGCGGTGTGAAGCTGACCGTTACGACACAGGTCGCTCCCGGAGCCAAGGTGGTCTGGCCGAGCAACTGTCCGC
>WNFR01000619.1_pt1 | contig 60007 bp, 48 predicted proteins | sample 5400221 | NCBI WGS metagenome assembly WNFR01 (sample SAMN13153357, study PRJNA577476) | soil metagenome | isolation source: 40 cm soil under Madrone tree | place: USA:California | collected 2016-06-14
GATTCGCTGAGCCTCGACCTCGAGCGCGACGGGACGCTGACCGAGGTGATGCAGCACCGCATTCGCGCGCTGGCGGAATACGGCGCGGCGAGCGGCGCTGCCGGGGTGCTGTTCACCTGCTCGGCGTTCGGCCAGGCCATCGAGGCTGCCGCGGCGGCATTGCCAATTCCGGTGCTCAAGCCCAATGAAGCCATGTTCGAGGCGGCATTGGCGATGGGCCGGCGTATCGGCATGCTGGCGACTTTCGCGCCCAGTGTCGGGTCAATGGAGGACGAGTTCCGCGAGATGGCGGATACGTGCGCACGGCGCGCGACGATCGAGACCTATTGCGTGCCGGGCGCAATGGCCGCCTTGAAGGCAGGTGACGGTGCGGAGCACAATCGGCTGATCGCGCAGGCGGCGCCGCGCTTTGCCGGTTGTGACGCGGTCCTGCTCGCGCATTTCTCGACCGCGCGTGCGGCCTCGGCGGTGACAGCGAACATCGGACGGCCGGTTCTCACCAGCCCCGGCAGCGCTGTCGCCAAGCTGAAGGGGATCATTGCGAACCTTTAGCGGCGCGCGGCCGCGCGCCTTGCGACCCGTCGGCTCAGGTGTAGATCTTTAAGAGCTCGCCATGCGCCCATTTGACGGCGTCTTCCGGCGCCATGCCCTGCACCGCCTTAGCATACATGTCGACGAGGACGTATTTCGAGATGGCTTCGGCGGCATTTCGGTTGGCCGGCCCGGCATACCCGGCAAACCGTCCACTGAGCGCAGCCGTGCGGAACGGCGCCATGATCGGATCGTCACCCCACAGCTTGTGCTCCTCCCAAAACGTGGTGGGACCGACGGAGAAGCCCTGCTGCGAGGTGAACCACGGATCATAGATATTCTCCGAGTGAAACCACCGGAGGAAATCTTTCGCCGCTTTCTGGTTCTTCGAATACCCCATTACCATATTCGCCTGCGGCACGTGCCAGCTGAACTGGCCGGCGGGGCCCTTGGGGAGAGCTGCGTGGAAGCAATCGTCCTTGAGCGGCTTGCCGCTCTCGGTCAGGTAGCTATCCGGCTTCTTTTTGGCTTCGAGATAGATCGATGCACCGTTGTTGGTGGCGCTGATCGCACCCGCGAGGAACGCACGGTTGTTGCCTGAATCGTCCCATGCGAAAGCTCCCTCGTCGCAGGCATCCTTCCAAAGGCCGACCGCGAACTTGACGGACTCGACCGTTCCCGGGCTGTTGAGCACGACAGTCTTGCCGTCGGCCTCGACCTCCTTCCCGCCCCACGACCAGAGGTAGGGATACCAGAATGCCGGCCCGTCCCCGAAGGCATGGCCGAGGGTCTGGCCAACCGGGTGGCCCTTGGCCTTGAGCTTTTTCCCAGCCTCGCGGTACTCCTCCCAGGTCTGCGGGTATTTTACGGCGTCGTAGCCGATTTCCCCCCACCAGGATTTCCGGTTGACGATCTGCAGGCCGATGATGGTGTAGGGCACCGCGATCCATTTGCTTCCGTCATAGGCGACCGCCCGCAAGGTTTCATAGAAGCCGCCCTGCGCCCTGCCGATCTCCTCCGCCACGTCGCTGACGTCGGCGACGCTGGCCGCATAGAGCTGCGGCCAGTTGTTAAACGCGCAGATGATGTCCGGGCCGGCGCCGGACTGGACGGCGGAAGTGACGCGCGCCTGAATCGTCAGTCCATCAACGGCTTCGAGGTTGAACTTGATGCCGAGGTCCTTCTGGCACTGCTCGTTGATCTTCGTTCTGAGCAGCTGATCGGACGCTGGCACGTAATCGGATCCCTTGACCCAGTGGAGCGTGGTGCCTTGCGCAAAGGCGGGGGCCCGCCCCGAGGCCAGGATCGCGGCGAGCCCGCCGGTGCCGGCGGCGACCGCACCGCCACCGGAAAGCTGCAAAAGCCTGCGCCGATTGATCCGCGTCATGACGCCGCTCCCTGTCGTCGATATTAGCTTCAGATCGCCACCTCGGACTGCATATCGAAGAAATGCAGGCGCTCCGCGTTCAGCGCGAGACGCATCCGGTCGTGAATATTCGCACGGATATTGGGCTCGACGGAGGCCACCATCGTGTCTGAGCCCACCGCCACGTCCAGCAGGATCTCGGAGCCGAGCTTCTCGACGACCTCGACCACGACGTCGAAGCCGAGCTCGGCCGGATCGGCGGCCGACGCCACGTGCAGATCCTCCGGACGTATCCCGAGCGTCACCTCCTGCCCGACATAGCGGCCGAGCCGGTCCGCGCAGTTCGGCGGGGCCTTGATCTGCATTCCGGCGCTCGCGGCCCAGATCGCCCCGTTCTCTCGGCTGACCTTGACGGTGGCAAAGTTCATCGCCGGCGAGCCGAGGAAACCGGCGACAAACAAGTTGGCCGGCTCGTTGTAGAGCTCGAGCGGCTCGCCGACCTGCTGCACCAAGCCGTCCTTCATGACGACGACACGGTCGCCCAAAGTCATCGCTTCGACTTGGTCGTGGGTCACGTAGACCGCGGTGGTGCCGAGCCGATCGTGCAGCTTTTTCAGCTCGACCCGCATCTGTACGCGCAATTTGGCGTCGAGGTTCGACAGCGGTTCGTCGAACAGGAACACTTGTGGATGACGCACGATTGCCCGCCCGAGGGCGACGCGCTGACGCTGGCCGCCGGAGAGCTGCCGCGGCTTGCGCTTCAGGAGCTCTTGGATGCCGAGGATCTCGGCCGCGTCCTGCACGCGCTTGCCGATGTCGGCGCGGTCGAACTTCCGCATCTTCAGGCCAAAGGCCATGTTGTCGTAGACGCTCATATGCGGGTAGAGCGCGTAGTTCTGGAACACCATCGCGATGTCGCGATCCATCGGCGCCAGATCGTTGATGATCTTGTCGTCGATCAGGATCCGTCCCGAGGTGATCGATTCGAGTCCGGCCACCATCCGCAGTGTCGTTGTCTTGCCGCAGCCCGACGGGCCGACCAGAACCACGAATTCCTTGTCGCGGATTCCGAGGTTCACGTCCTTGACGGCGTGGACCTCGTCGAACTTCTTGTTCAAGCTTTGTATATGGACCTCTGCCATCGCTCTCTCATGCTCGGATACTACCCCTTGACCGACCCGGTCAGGCTGGCGACGTAGTGTTCGACGAAGAAGGAGTAGACAAAGGCGACCGGGATCGAGCCAAGCAACGCCCCAGCCATCAGCTCACCCCAATAGAATACGTCGCCGCGGATCAGCTCGGAAGTCACGCCGACCGGCACCGTCTTCTGCTCGGGTGAGGAGAGGAAGACGAGGGCGTAAATGAACTCGTTCCAGGAGAGGGTGAAGGCGAAGATCCCGGCCGAAAGGATACCCGGCACCGCGATCGGGAAGATGATGTAGACCATCGCCTTCCAGCGCGTCGCGCCGTCGATGCGGGCGCACTCCTCGAGCTCCTTGGGAATCGACTTGAAATAGCCCATCATCAGCCAGGTGACGAACGGGATCAGAAACGTGGGATAGGTCAGGATCAATGCCCACGGCGTGTCGCCGAGGCGGAAGTTGCGGATAATATCGGCGAGTGGGATAAACAACAGGGTCTGCGGCACCAAATAGGTGATGAAGATCATCGTCCCGAGACTGCCGGCAAACGGAAACTTCAGTCGCGACAGCGCGTATCCGGCGAGTAGGCCGCAGAACAGCGAGATCGCCGTGGCGGCGATCGAGATGATCATCGTGTTCAGCATCCAGGTGCTGAACAACGTCTCGGTCAAGAGGTCCTTGACGTGCTCCAGGGTCGGATGCGTGGTCCAGAACGGAGCGTAGTTCGGGGCGTTCCAGGGACGATAGAGCTCGCTGTCCGGCCGCACTGTGGTGACCAGCATCCAATAGAACGGAAAGAGCAGCCCGATGACGAACGCGGTCAGCGGGGTGTAGAAAAAGACCCAGCGTCTCCAGAGCGCGCCTTCGACCATGGCTCAGTGTCCGACTCGAAGAACCGTCATTGCCGGGCTTGACCCGGCAATCCACGCGGCGCTCCAGCGTGTGGAGATGCCCGGATCAAGTCCGGGCATGACGAAGGAGCAGAACATGGCTCAGTGGGTCTCCACCCGGCGGATGTACAACAGCTGGACGATGACGACGAGGAGGAGCACCGGGAAGACAGCGAGCGAAATCGTTGCCCCTTCACTCAAGAGGCCGGTGCCGATGCCGATCTGGTAGGCGTAAGTGGCAAAAACCTGTGTCGCGTTCGCCGGCCCTCCGCCTGTCAGCACATAAATCAGCTGAAAGCCGGCGAAGGTCTGGATCACCGAAAACAGCACGATCACGAGCGTTACCGGCAACAGCAGGGGCCAAGTTATATGCCGGAAGCGCTGCCAGGCTCTGGCGCCGTCGATCGCCGCCGCCTCGTGCAATTCGGGACTAATCGTCTGCAATCCGGCGAGCAGGCTGATCGCATAGAACGGCACGCCGCGCCAGATGTCGACGATGATCACCGAGATCAATGCCAGATTCGGGTCACCCAGCCAGTTGATCCGGCCGTGGATCAGGCCGAACTGGTACAACAGCCAATTGATGACGCTGAAGGTCGGGTCGAACATCCACTTCCAGGCAAGGGTCGACAGCACGGTCGGGATGATGAAGGGCAACAGGATGAAGGCGCGGGTAAACGCCTTGCCCTTGAAGTGATGGTTCAGCAGCAGCGCCAGCCACAGACCCAGCGCGAGCTTGAATACTGTGGCGACGGCCGTGTAGACGCAGGTGTTCCGCACCGCGACGTGGAAGATGTCGTCGCTCCAGATTTTCCCGAAGTTCTGCAGTCCCACGAAATGGCCCGGCACGCCGACTTTGGTGTCGGTCACCGCCAACCGCACGCCTTCGAAGAACGGATAGGCGATGAACAACCCGAGCAGCGCGAGAGTCGGCAGCAACAAGACCATTGCCAGCCAGCGCTCGTCTTCGAGCAACCGGGTGACCGGTCCGCGTCTAGGGCTGCCGGCGTAGCTGCTCGGCGTGGCAACGGTGGTAAAGGTCATGTCGAGGTCTTCTCGGGCGTGATGTAGCGGGGGTCTCCCGAACCCTGGGGTCAGGTGTAGATCTTCACCAACTCTTCATGCGCCGACTTGACGGCGTCTTCGGCCGGCATGCCCTGCACCGCCTTGGCGTACATATCGACGATGATGTACTTGGTCACGGCCTCGGCCGCCGCCCGGCTGGGCGGCGCGGCATAGCCGACAAGCCGACCGGTGAGCGGTATCGCCCGGAACGGCAACATTACCGAGTCATCGTTCCACAGTTTGTGCTTTTCCCAATCCCTGGCGACCCCGTCGGTATACCCCTGCTGCGAGGAAAACCACTGATCATAGATCTCCTTCGAGTTAACCCAGCGGAGGAAATCCTTCGCCGCCTTCTGATTCTTGGAATAACCCATCAAAAGGTTGGTGAACGGGAACGGGAGATTGAACTGGCCGCCCGCGCCCTTGGGCAGCGGCGCATGCAGGGTATCCTGCCATAACGGCGTCCCCTTCTCGCTCAGGTAGGTGTCTGGCTTGCGCTTGGCCTCGAGATAGATCGAGGCGCCGTTATTGGTGCAGCTGATGGTGCCCGAGAGGTATGCGCGGTTGTTGCTCGAATCGTCCCAGGCGAGTCCGCCCTCATCGTGCGCATCCTTCCAGAGGCCGACTGCGAACTTGACCGACTCGACCGTCTCCTTGCTGTTCAGCGCCACCGTCTTGCCGTCGGCCTCGACCTCCTTGCCGCCCCAGGACCACAGATAGGGATACCAGAAGCTGGGGGCATCGCCGAAAGTGTGGCCGAGGGTCTGGCCGAAGGGACGGCCCTTGGCTTTGAGCTGCTTGCCGGCCGTGCGGTACTCTTCCCAGGTTTGCGGGAACTTTTCACCGCTATAGCCGATTTCCTCGAACCAGGACTTGCGATAGGTGAGCAGTCCGCCGCCGGTGGCCCAGGGGACGCCGATCCATTTCCCGCCGGCGGTGGCGGCGAGCCGCGAGATCTCGTAAAAGCCGCCTTGCGACTTTCCGATCTCCTCGGCCACGTCGCTGACATCGGCGACGCTGTCGGCATAGAGCTGTGGCCAGATGTTGAGCACCATAATGATGTCGGGGCCGGAACCCGACTGGATCGCCGAGGTGATGCGCGCCTGGATATCGTTGGCGTTTACCATCTCGAGGGTGAGCTTGATGCCAAGCGCCTTTTCGCATTCGGGCGCAATCTTGGTTTTCAGCAGCTGATCGGAGGCCGGCACGAAATCGGACCACCGCAAGTAGTGGACCGTGCTCGCCTGGGCATAGGCCGGCGCACGGCCTGAGGCGAGGATTGTGGCCAACCCGCCGCCAGTGCTTGCGGCGATCGCCCCGGCGCCTGAGAGTTTCAGGAATTTCCGCCGGTGAATCCGAGCCATGGCCCTTCCTCCCTTGCGCCCGAACGCGTTTTGCTTGCAGGGAGATGTTTAGAGCCAACCACGCTGCCGCACAAGCCGCATCGGGCCGTGAGGCGCGGGGCATTCCGCCCTCTATCGGAAAAATGTTTAGATATAACCGCGCAGCGGCACAAGATCGGGACGGTCCCGCCGAAGGGTGAGATCAGGCAGCGAGGGAGGATCGCAGGAATGGCGCACAACCATGGCGACAGCTGCGAGAGCACCCCGCGGCGGCGATTTCTCACCGGGCTGGCCGCGGCCGGGGCGAGCGCGCTGCTGCCGCCCGGCAGGTCGCTGGCGCAGCCGGCGCCGGCGCCCCGGCGCCTCGTCGACACCCATCACCATTACTACCCGGCCGAGATCATAACCGGCTGGCAGGACTATATGACGCGCAACAGCGAAGGCCGCCTGCAGGCCAATGTCGTCAACTGGGCGCCGGCCAGGTCGCTCGAAGAGATGGACAAGAACGGCGTCAGCACATCGATCCTCTCGCTCGCCTCGATACCCGGCGTGTGGTTCGGGCTCGATATGCCGGGGATGCGCCAAATGTCGCGGCTGTGCAACGAATTCGCGGCGAAGATGGTGCAGGATCATCCCGGCCGTTACGGGCTCTTCGCCTCCTTGCCGATGCCGGATGTCGACGGATCGCTGAAGGAGATCGAATACGCCTTCGACACCTTGAAGGCGGATGGCATCAACCTGTCGACGAGCTTTGGCGACAGATGGCCGGGCGACCCCGTCTACAAGCCGGTGTTCGAGGAGCTGAACCGGCGCAAGGCGATCGTCTTCTTCCATCCCTATGCGCCCAACTGCTGCGGCGGTATCAATTCCGGCGTGCCGCCGGGGCTTCTCGAATTCCCCTATGATAGCGGCCGCGCCATCACCAGCCTCCTGCTCAGCGGCAGCTTGGCGCGGCTGCGCAATGTGCGCTGGGTGTTTTCGCATGGCGGCGGGGTAATGCCGATGGTGGCCGGCCGCGTCGCCTTTTTTGCGACGGCCCGCAGGGACATCGCCGAGATCGCGCCGAATGGGGTCCTCACCGAGTTGCAGCGCCTTTATTACGACACGGCCAACGCTGCGTGGCCGATATCGATGGCGGCCTTGTTAAAGATGGTCCCGCCATCGCAGGTCGTCTTCGGCACCGATTTCCCGTATGTGCCGACCGCACTGCAAGCCGACGCATTGGAGAAGAACGGCCTCTCGGCGGAAGCGCTCGCCGAGATCCAGCACGACAACGCGACGCGCCTGATCCCGCGTCTCGGTGCATGAGCGCAGGAACCGCCTTGCCCGCATCCGAAGGGTGCGATAAGGGGGCGGCGGCAACACGGGAGAGAAGCGAATGAGCGATGCAAAGGGAATCTCTGTCCTCGCCATCTGCGGCAGTCTGCGCGTGGGCTCTTTCAACCGCGCGGCGCTGCGCGTCGCGATCGAGCTGAAGCCGCCGGGGATGACGATCGAGACCGCGGATATCGGCTCGATCCCGCTTTACAACGAAGACGTGCGCGCTCAGGGCTTTCCGCCGTCGGTCGAGACCCTGAGACGGCAGATCGCCGCGGCCGGCGCGCTGCTCTTCGTCACCCCGGAGTACAACTACTCGATGCCGGGCGTGCTGAAGAACGCGATCGACTGGGCCTCGCGTCCTCCCGATCAGCCCTTTGCCGGCAAACCAGCAGCGATCATGGGCGCCGCCGCCGGGATGGCCGGCTCGGCGCGCGCGCAATACGATCTGCGCCGCAGCTGTGTCTTTCTCGATATTTTTCCCTTGAACAAGCCCGAGGTTCTTATCGGCCAGGCGCAGACCAAGTTCGATGATGAAGGCCGCTTGACCGATGATGTCGCGCGCGGGCTCATCGGCGATTTGCTCGTCGCCCTCGAGAAATGGACCCGGCTGATCGGTCGGAAATGACGCTATCGTCACCCCTGCGAAAGCGCTAGTGCATGCACACATTTCGGCTGGCACCGATCTTTCGCGAGGGTCGTGCCCCTCTCCGCCCGCTTGCGGGGGGAGAGGGAGGGACCCGGCGCGGCAGCGACGGGAGGGTGAGGTGGGCGGCGCCGCTGTTCGCCGGCGGAGAGGGGGATATTTCGGCCACCTGCCTGGCTGTGAGATCTGTGCATGCCCTAGTGCGAAAGCGGGGGTCCAGGAAGCCGAGACCGGGTATCATCGGCCACCGGATTCCCGCTTGACGCGGGAATGACGAAGTGAAGGAGGAACGCTATGGATTTCGAAGGCAAGGTCGCGCTGATCACCGGCGGCGCCAACGGCATCGGCCGCGCCACCGCGCTCGGTTTTGCCAAGGGTGGCGCCAAGGTCGTTCTCGTCGACCGGGATCGGGCAAGCGGCGAGGCGACCGCCGGGGTCATCCGGCAGCAGGGCGGCGAGGCGCGGTTTGTCGTTGCCGATGTGACCAAATCGGCCGAGGTGCGCGACTATGTGAAGGCAGCGTTCGACGCCTACGGCTCGATCGACTGCTTCTTCAACAATGCCGGGATCGAAGGCAAATGGGCGCACACCGCCGAATATGACGAGGACATGTTCGACGCTGTCATCGGCGTCAACGTCAAGGGCGTATTTCTCGGGCTGCGCCACGTGCTGCCGGTCATGCTGCACCAGAAGAGGGGTGCGATCGTCAACACCGCCTCGGTCGCCGGTCTGGTGGCGACCCCCGGGATGCCGGCCTACGTCGCCTCGAAGCATGCGGTGATTGGCCTGACCAAGACGGCCGCGGGCGAGGTCGCCCGTCAGGGCATCCGGGTCAACGCGGTCTGCCCCGGCCCGGTCGACACGCGGATGATCCATTCGCTCGAAGCACAGCTCAGCCCTGCCGATCCGGCGAGCATTAGCCGGCGCTATCAATCGGCCATTCCGATGGGCCGCTATGTCACGCCGGAGGAGATCGCCAATACCGTATTGTTCCTGTGCTCCGATGCCGCCTCTGCTATCACCGGCGCGCAATATGTGATCGACGGCGGCCGCACTGCGGTCGGCGGCGCGGTTACCCAGGTGATGCTGAGCTGAGCTTAGGCCGCTCCTAGCCTACGACGTCGTAGGGCCGCATCATCTCGTTATCTTCGTGCTCCAGGATGTGACAGTGGAAGACGTACCGGTATTTCTTCTCGGGATTAACTGCTCCGCTCTTCGGGAGATCGAACCTGGCGATGACGCGCGTCACTAGCCCGGTCACGTTGCCGTCCGCATCGAGACCAGGGAATGCCTTTATCGTATCCTTGAAGGCGGGCCATTCGTTGGCTTCCGGCGGGATCGGTGGCTCATCCTTAAAGAGCACCTTCCCGGTTTTCATGAAATGGGACAAATCGAAGGTCCGTCGCTCCAGCACCTGGAATTGGACCAGGTTCAGATGGATCGGATGTCCGTCCGTCGTCGTGTTCACCAAATTCCAAATCTCCACCGTGCCGGCTTCCGGGGCTTCGGTCACGGGGTCGTCCCAACGAGCGCCGCCTGTAGGGTTGCTGGGTGTGGCGTTCAGCGGGGAACCGCCGAGCTCGCCGATGATCGGAAAGTCGTCCAAATTTGGATCATCCGCCTCGCTCAGCATGATGAAGCGCTCCCTCACCGCGGCGGTGGCCGGGAGCAGAGTTATCGGCTTCAGATGCCGCGGCAACGAGCTGGTGTCTCGGCCGGTGAGAGGTTTTGTCACCCGAAACTGCATGATCTCGGGCAGGTCGACCTCTCCCCCTCCCGGGAAGGGGGCTGGCGCGTCGTTGAGCAAGGTAAACGACTTCCCTTGGGTGCCGGCGAAGTCGATGACGAGGTCGAAGCGCTCCGCCGGGGCGATCAGCAAGTCGCTCAGCGGCAGCGGAGCGGGCAATAAGCCGCCATCCGTCCCGATTTGGTTGAAGACCGGTCCGGGCTTCCCGGCTGCATCCACCAGCGTCAGGTGATAAAAGCGGGAATTCGAAGCATTCAGCATCCGGAAGCGATACTTGCGCGGCTCGACCTCGAGATAGGGGAAGGCAACCCCGTTGACGCAGGCGACATCGCCGAAAAACTCGGGGATCCACACCAGGTGGGTGCCGTCGGTGACCGTCGGGTATTGCAGTGAACCGTCCGCATTGAACATTCTGTCCTGAATCAGCAGCGGCACTTCGTAGTGGCCCTGCGGCAGGTTGAGCTCGTCCTCGAATTCGTCACGGATGAAATAAAAACCCGCCAGGCCCGAGAAAATATTGAGACGTACGATTCCGAGTGAATGATCGTGATACCAGAGGTTGGTCGCTTCCTGGTCGTTGGGATAATGGTAGTCCTTTGTCGTGAAGAACGGGCCCGTTTGGGTCCAGTCCGACGTGAACCAAGCCTCCGGATACCCGTCGCTGTCCGGCCAGACGTTCGCGCCGTGGAGGTGAACTACCGTGCGAACGCGCGGCTCCCCCATATCCGCACCGTGGATCGTCGTATCGTAGGCATAGTTGAGAAGGTGTCGGTTGGGGAGATTGTTCACCCACCGCACGCTGACCGGTCGGCCGGATCGAGTCTCCAGGGTGGGACCCGGCCATGTCCCGTCATAGCCCCAGAGGGTCGTCGGCGGAAGGTCCGGGTGCACCTTGCGCCGAAACTGGGTCATCTCGATCCTGTAATGCGCGATCCCATCCTCGATGTGCTCGGGCTGGGCTATCGCGGGGATCGGCAAACGGCTCACATATTTCTTGAGCGCCGGCGAGTCCGCTCTGGTCCCGTTCGTCCAGGGAGCGACCATCAGCCCTGCGCCGGCGATCACCCCGCCCTTCAACATGGTGCGTCTGCTGAACGCGGGTCTCAATATTCTGCTGAGCATGGGTTTGGCCATGTGCTGCTGTTCCTGATCTTAGCCTTGGTGATTAGACTGCGGCTTTGCTCTGGAAGATTTACGCGTATAGGTAGCGCGGTATTCTCTTGCTTCCCGCCCGCTAACCCCTCGCCGGTTTGGATAGGGCCCGGCACCACGCACCGAAGAGACCGCCGACGGAATCGTCGCCGATCGAAATTCGCGCTTCGGCTGCGCCTTCCGTCGAGACGAATTGGAGCTGTGCTGCCTGCGGCGGCACTTCGAAGATGAACCTCGTGGTGAGTTTTTCGGTTGGACCCAGGAGGATCTCGGGAAAGTCGTCCGCCAGCGGAGCCCAGCTCGCACCGTTTGACGCGAGCATACGAAACTCGCCTCGCCCGACACTGCGGAGCGCAGTAGCGACGTTTTCGAGCGTAACTTCCAGGTAAATGCGGTCGGAGGCGCCGGTGGTGTCGTTTCTCGCGCGGGGTGCAGAGATCCGCTCGACTGCGGGGGGAGGCTGACGCACCCATTGGGCGGACTGCACCGTGACGTGGACGCCATTGACCTCGAAACCGTTCCCTACCGGGATGCTGGTCACCATTTGAGCGTGCTCGTCGAGACCTTGGCGGTCGCGGTGCATTGGTTTGTCCGAGGTCAGCGTCAATCCGGCGACACCGGCTGCCGCCAATGCGAGGGCTATGGCCGTCGGCACCACCGACCCGGCGCGAGGTGCTTGCGTTCGACGGTCGCAGTCGGCATTCGTTGGGCCATCCCGGTTGTTGGCGGACAACAGCGCCAAGCCGAGGAACATCAGCGCTAAGGCCACAAGATAGCCGAGGGTTGCGTCCCGGACCCCCCGCAACCCGATCGACGCTATGTCGCCAGCCCTGTCGGACTCGGCAGCGCGCGACTGGCCGTGGAATGCATGGGTCGGGGTTGCCCCGAAGGCGCGGTCCAAAACTTGATGTGGGCCGGAAGCGGCTGCGAGGAAAAGCGCGAATATGCCGGCGATCAGAGCGGCTCCAGGCACGGATTGTCCGGCGATCCCCCACCGTTGCGCCAACCACTGGCCGACGCTTACAGCGGCGAAAGCCAATGGGAAGGTCAGCAAGGCATCGCTGACGAGGTGACCGAGACTGACAGCCCAGCCGGTGCGGACGAGCCCAACCGCGCGCAGACCGTAAAAGCAGGAAATAACGCCGAGGCTGAGGAGCGCGGCAAGCTGAGGAGTTCTGGTCTCCCCCCGCTTGCCGGTCGCCTTGGGATCAGGTGCCGCCGAAGGGAGGCGCAAACTCCGGGTCATCCGCTGGTCGTTACTCGCGATTCAGTCGCATTCACAGGACTACAATCGCACGGACCTGTCAGGTTATCAACCCTTTAGCCAAAATTTTTTGCAACCGGTGTTTAAATCAAGCCAAGTGGCGCTATCGTCGGTGGGCAATCGCTTACGGGATCACGGCTGCCGGGCCCAACACCGGCACGATCCGCAGTTTTCAGCCCGGTACTGGATGACGACCCGCCCATGGGCCAGGGGTTCCCCCCAGGAGGGTCTATAATGATCTTCGCCGGGGGCTCCTCGCCGGCGAGCGGCACGACGCCGGCAGGGCCGAGAATTTCCCTGACGGTTTGCGCGAAGGCGCCGGACGTGCATAAGGCGAACGCCATTGCGACGAGGGGGAATGCGCATAGTTTTCATGGCAAATCCTCCAAAATTGCTGTCGTTCGGGGCTGACGAGGAGTGTTACGCGTCGCCCACGGCGCACCGCCTGTCCAGGAACTCGATAATGGGGGCGCCGATCTCGGTGCGGGTCGACGGATAGTGGTGCGAATCCAACACTTGGGGCCGGGGCACCCTCACCCGCCTCGCTGCGCTCGGCACCCTCTCCCGCACACCGCGGGAGAGGGGGGACCCAGCCCGTAGGGCTGGGTGGGTGAGGGTCTGCGCATATCGCGACCGCCAAAGTGATGGTTGTCGATTGGTCATCGCCGGGTTAGTTCTGATGCATTCTTAGGCATCGGAGCAGGTTCACCGCGAATGACAACCCATTCGATTGCTGCCGGCCGTCGCGAGAGGGGTGGGGAGTTCCGGGCGATCGGCCTGGTTTCGGCGGCGCATTTCGTCGCCCATTTCCACATGCTCGTATTGCCGCCGCTGTTTCCGTTTCTCAGGCACCATTTTGGTGTCGGTTTTATCGAGCTCGGCCTGGCGCTGACCATCGGCGCGCTGGCCTCGGTCGCCACGCAGCTGCCGATGGGATACCTCACCGATCGATGGGGCTCACGCCGCCTGCTGATCGCAGCGCTTTGCCTCGGCGGCTTGGCGATCGCCTCGGTCGGCCTCTTCGATTCCTATGCCTGGCTCTTGGTCGCGGCGGCGCTGATCGGCATCGCCAACGCCGTTTATCATCCCGCAGATTACGCGATCCTTTCCGCCCGCATCGCTCCCGCCCACATCGGCCGGGCCTTTTCCATCCACACCTTCGCCGGCATGTTCGGCGGCGCAATCGCCCCGGCCGCGATGCTGGTCCTTGCCACGACCGTCGGGATGAATGCCGCGCTGATCGTAGCCGGCCTCGTGGGCATCTTGGTCGCCGTGTTGCTCGCTTGCGCGCGTGGCGTGGAGGCCGAGCCTGTTCCGACCCGGGCTGCCGCGGCTCGGGCTACTGAGGGAGACCAGCAAAGGGCAAGGGTGTTCACCCCGGCCATTCTCGGCCTGGCGGTGTTTTTTGTTCTCCTCAGCCTATCGACGAGCGGGATCACGAATTTTTCGGTGGTTGCGCTGATGGGCGCCTATGCGGTGCCGTTCTCGGCGGCGAATTTGGCGCTGACAGCGTTCTTGACGGCGAGCGCCTTTGGCGTGCTCGGCGGCGGGTTTGTCGCGGATATGACGCGCCGGCATGCCGATGTCGCCGCAATCGGCTTCGCGGTGAACGCGGCCATCATGCTGCTGATCGGCACCGTCGGTCTCACACCGCCGGTGCTGATAGCGGCGATGGCGACCGCCGGCTTCCTCTCCGGCATGATCATGCCCTCGCGCGACATGCTGGTGCGGGCGGCAGCGCCATCCGGCGCGGTAGGCCGGGCGTTTGGGATCGTCTCGATTGGCCTCAGCACCGGCGGCATGATCGGGCCGATGCTGTTCGGCTGGATCATGGATTTGGGCGCGCCGCGTTGGGTGTTCGGCGCCAGCGTCCTCTTCATGATCCTGACCGTGGCGCTCGCGCTGATCGGCGACCGTGGATTCGTCAGCCGCCGCCGGCGGATGGTTTCATCGAGCGAAGCCGTGTCATAGTTGTTATAGGAAACGGCGGAGGAAGAGATGACGATGCAGCGCAACAAGACCGAAGACGACATCACCGCCGAGGCGCTGGAGCGCTTTGCCGTCACGCCGGACCCGCGGCTGCGGCAGATCATGCTCGGCCTCGTCAAGCACCTCCACGCCTTCGTCAAGGAGGTCGAGCTGACCGAGGCCGAGTGGTTTCAGGCGATCGAGATCCTCACCGAAGCCGGCCGGATGTGCAGCGACAAGCGGCAGGAATTCATCCTGTTCTCAGATACGCTCGGCGTGTCGATGGTGGTCGATCTGATCAGCCATCGCAAACCGGATGGGGCGACCGAGTCGACCGTGTTCGGCCCGTTCCACCGGCTCGGCGCGCCGGAATTGTCGGCGGGCGGCAACATTGCCCATCGCGACAAGACCGGGACGCCGGCCCTGGTCGGCGGCCGGGTTCTCGATCTCGACGGCACGCCGATTAAGGGTGCACTTCTCGATGTGTGGCAGACGCAGTCGAGCGGTCTCTACGACTCGCAGGACCAGAGCCTGGGCGGCGAGCTGCATATGCGCGGCAGGTTCCATACCGACGCTGAGGGCCGCTATCTGATCCGAACGGTGCTGCCGGTCAATTATCCGATCCCTTCCGACGGTCCGGTCGGACAGATGCTGCGCGCCACCGGCCGCCACCCCTGGCGGCCGGCGCACATTCATTTCGTCGTTTCTGCTGACGGGTATGAGCCGGTGACGACACACATTTTCGATCGCACCGATGAATATCTCGGCAGCGACGCGGTCTTCGCCGTCAAGGACTCGCTGATCTGCGATTTCGCGCGGCACGAGAGCCCCGGAGGCGACGCCATGCGGCTCGGTGTCCAGCCGCCCTACTACACCGCCACGTTCGACTTCCACCTCAAGCCGGCGGCGGAGCAAGAGGCAACGGTCCTCGACGCGCAGCGCCGCCTCGCAGCGCTCGGTGCGAGAGCGGCGGAGTAAGGCCGAGCCAACCCTTGCCGGATTAGGGCCTTGCCGGATTAGGCGTCGACGTGACCCTGGGGTGCCGGCTCGTCCTTGTCGAAGTCGAACTCGACCTTGGCGCCGCACGGGTCATGGAAGAACAGCTGCCAGATGCCGCCGCCCGGCAGGCGTCGGAGCTCGTAATCGATGCCCTCGCGCTTCAGGGTCGCGACGGTGCCGGGCAGATCCTTCGCGGAGAACGCCATGTGGTCGAGAACGCCGCCGCGGTCCTGCGGCAGGTTCTTACTGTGGATCACATGCAGGATCGGCGTGTCGTCGTCGGCATAGAGCCACCAGCCCGGGAACTGGAAGGGCGGCCGCCAGCCCACCTTGAAGCCGAACAGATCGCAATAAAATCGCCGTGTGGCCTCGAGGTCGTCGCTCAAGACCGTAAAGTGGTTCATTGCCGCCACGCTCATGCATTTCTCCTGTTGCGAGCGATTTCTCCAGCGGAAACGCGTACTCGCAAAGAGGGTAAGGCGTCAATAACGGTCAACGGCAACCGGGCCGCCACGTTGACCGAGCACCAGCGTGATACAACTTCCCGTTTCGAAGACTTTAGGTTCGCAGGACTTCGGCGTTGGGAGCGGCCTCGAGTTCGCAGGCGTTTACTGTCATTGCCAGCATGCTGTAATACCCGATGGCACCGGTCAGCTGGATGAACCCGTCATTGCCAAACCTTCTTCGCAGTGAGCTAACATTTGCGTCGTCGACCCGGTGCTTGCGGAGCAGTTGCCGAGTAAAGTCCACGATCTCGGCATCCTCGGGCGGAATACCGCGCTAGTGATTCTCCCGGATCGCCGTGATGGTCACCTCCGGCACGCCGAGCCGGCGGGCGCCGCCAGTCTGCGCTCCCCACACATAGACCGCCTCCAGCTCCCGCGCGACCGTCATCGCCGCGAGAACCCGCACCCGCATATCGAGAGAGCCCTCGAACCGCACGAACGCGCCGAGATGGGCGAGGCGGCCGGCCAATTCCGGACAATGGAGGAACATCGTGAACGGCCCCTGAATGGCGCCGCGGCTCTGCGTTATGGCGTCCACTATCGCGTGGTCCTTCACCGGGACCTGGTCCTTGCTGGTGATCGGCGGGAGCCTTGCCATATGCTCGATCCTTTCGCGCGGGAATACTCCGTTGGCAAGGATACGATCCAAAGCCTTTGCCGGGAAGGACATCCTTCCCTGACCCAGCTGCGCCGCCTATCCTATATGGATCAGCGCCTCGTCAACGGGCCCGGTGCACGTCAGTCAATGCGGCAGCCCTTTCGGTGCCGGGTGCGTCTCGGCGATCGTGCGCCAGATTCTTGCCCAGATCAGCAGTCCCGCCCGGTTGCTGTGTCCGAGCATAAGATCGGCGTATCTCGCGGCCTGGAACTCGGCGTGCTCGCCGAATTCGTGTCTCATGGCGTCTGCCGCACGCACCACATCAAAGTCTGACATCATCCTTCCTTTTGAAATGCAGCTGAATTCGACCCTTGGCCGAACAAGTGACAAAGCCCGAATTGGTGAAATTGGACCAAACCGCAGCGCCGGCATGGTTTGCCGTTCCCCCAACCAGGACGGCTGCCAGCGCTGTCGAGGCGAGCGCGCTTTTGCAGCGGAAACGGAACAAAGATGGCGCTGCCCGGCTGTCGCACTCGTCCTTGAGACTATTCGAACACCAGCCCAACCCCTTTGGTCTGGCTGGGTAGCCGTAACACCGGCGCTGCCCTAGATCAGACGTAAGACAATCCCGCCCGAGACAGCTTGTCCACAACGACATGGTGATGCGCATCTTTATCTCTATCCAAGCTATATTGGTCCAGACGGGTCCGATGCTTGCGCCTCCCTCGGAAGTTAGCCGCAAAAAGTTAAAATCTCGGGAGAATTGTTGGTTAAGTCAGCAAAATTCGAAGTTAATTCGAAAGGCCTGTGAGCGGTTGCCGGACGGGCCGTGTCTACGACCGAGACGCAGCCCGGAATCGGTAGTTTACCATGGTCATCAAAACTGGTACTTTGCGCGCTGGATAGGCAGACCGTCCGCCTATCTGGGGAACCCCGCTGCCCCTGCGTAATGCTGGTGCCGTGCGCCGGGTCTCTGCGGATGCCAATGGTTGACGGCGATTTCGGATGCAGCATCTGCGCAATACACCCGTGGGCGCAATCTGGATCTCATCCAATGCGCACCGTTGGCTCGGCAGACGAAAAGGGGGCTTCGGTTCTCAAACAAATACGCTGAACCAATATCTTTGAGGAGGATCCAGTGGCCATATTCACGCACGTCACCGTCGGCACGAACGACCTTGCAAAGGCGCGCTCGTTCTATGACAGCGTGCTGGGTGCGCTCGGCTACAAGCGCCTGAACGATCTGGGAGACAACGGCTCGATCTGGGGTGAATCGGCCCCGGAATTCTTTGTGCTGAAGCCGGCCAACGGGAAACCCGCGACAATCGCGAATGGCGGTACCATCAGCTTTGTCGCACCGAGCCGGGCGGCGGTCGCGGCATTCCATAAGGCCGCTCTCGCTGCCGGCGGCGTCGATGAAGGTGCGGTCGGGCCGCGCAGCTGGCATCCCACAGCCTATGCCGGTTATGCCCGCGATCTCGACGGCAACAAGATCGCGGCCTACTGCTTCAAGCCGGAATAGTCCCCGGGTTTTGCAACCGGCCCGGCCGCTGACCGGGCCGGCTGATTTCCACCCAGTCTACACCGGCATCGAATTCGTAGCGCCTGGCGCAAGGCATCGGGCGAGGGGCTAACGGATTCTTCGAACTTGCCACTGCGCGCCTGCCGAGCTGGACCATCGGGCGTGTGAAGGCGGGCTCCTCGGCGCGCGAAATGTCATGGCCGGGTGAGGCGATCATCCTGTCTGCTGGCCATCCGCCGCCCGATCCTATCGGAATGTACGAAACCCCGCCTGCCAGTGAGGGCGGGGGACATCTTCTTTTGCGACCGGACGTTTCATTGACGGCCGCTGACTAGCATCGTGTCCGCTTAACCCGACTTCGCGGATACCTTAGAATGTAGAGCCACGCCGAATCGACGGAATAGGTCAAAAGTTCTGCGCGGGAATAGCTCAGCGCGGTCGGAAATCCGGCACGTACCCCAAGATCAGCAGGAAATTTTTAAAGGTTGGCGTGGTCTGTTGCGCCTGCCCGGCGGGTAACCCTTTCGCCATACGGAAAGGACGAGTGAATGCGAAATCATATCGTGGTTTGGTCTCGTGTTGGGTTGGCAGCGGTCTTCGCGATATCGGCGGTGCTGTCGACGTCGGCAGCGCGTGCTGACGACGAAAGCCAGATTCAACACGGCTTTGAAATCATCACCGAGATTTTTCCGAAGGGTTTCACTCTCAATCTGGCAGGCAAGAACCCGGCGCTGGTCGGCCTCGGCAGCTATCTTGTCAACACAACCGGCTGCAATGATTGCCACACCTATCCGAATTGGGCGACGGGACACAATCCCTATATGGGAGAACCGGAGCAGATCAATGCAGCTCGATACTTGGCGGGCGGGCGACCCTTTGGGGTGGGACCCAATGGTCCTATCGTCTCTGCGAACATCACCCCTGATAAGACTGGAAAGCCAGCAGGGTTAAACCTTCGTGAATTTCTCACTGTCATGTACACTGGTCATAACCCCCATGACCCAGAGGGAGTAATACTGCAGGTTATGCCGTGGCCGCTTTATCAATGGAAGACCGACCGGGATCTGACCGCAATGTACGAATATCTAAGGGCGATCCCCTCCTGTCAGGATACCCCACCCCCAGATTCGGCGAATTGTAAGACTAAATAATAGTCCGAAGGCTGCTCGCTCGTGGCTCGTCGGGATCCGCTGGCAGCCGCCCTTTCGGATAGCCACTCTTTCCTGGTCGAATTTTTTAGAAGCGGATATCCTGCGGCGGGAGGCCGAATTCTGAGCGGCCGAACACGAAAGCGGCGCGCTCGGGGTTATTGCCGGCGTGCGCCCGCATCGCATGCACATCCCGCCAGGCCCGCTGGATCGGGTTGTTCAGAAAGATACCGCGGCCGCCGCTCGCTTCGAACAGACGATCGACAGCCCGCACGCTCCAATCGATCGCCTTGCCCGCGTCCCACCGGTAGCGGGCACGCGCCGACAGCGGGATCTCTTCGCCGAAGCGGACGAGGCGCATCATCTCGGCAAAATTGCCGAGCAGGCGATCGTGGGCCGCGCTGACCTCGGCGGCGGCCTCCGCCAAACGGTACTGGATGAACGGATCCTCGACGAGACGCGACTGATCGCGCAGGTTCACACGTGCCCGCGACTGTTGCCGAAAGGCCTCGAGCGCCCCCAGCGCCACGCCAATGGCGGGCGCCGCGATGCCATTCGGAAAGATGATCCCGAAGGGTAAACGATAGAGCGGAGCATCATTGACTGCAGTGCCGGGATGCCTCAGATGAAATGCATCCAGGTACGAGTGCGTCCGGTACTCCGGGACGAACGCGTCATTGACGACGAGGTCCTTGCTGCCCGTGCCGCAGAGGCCCATCACGTGCCAATTATCATCGATCTCGTAGTCGCGGCGGGGCACCAGAAACACCCGTGCGTCGGGTGCTTGGCCACTATCGCCGGGCGGTACGATCCCGCCGAGCACTGCCCATTGGCAGAAGTCGCATCCACTGGAGAACGACCACCGGCCCTGGAGACGATAACCGCCGTCGACCCGCCCGACCGTCCCCGTCGGCGCCAGTGATGTCGAGAGCTGCAGGCTGGTGTCTGCACCCCAGACATCCTCTTGCGCCTGTGCCGGAAAGATCGCCAGATGCCAGTTGTGAACCCCGATAACCCCGAGTATCCAGGCGCTCGACCCGCATACGGTCCCGACCTCCATGACCGCCTGATACAAGATTCCGGGATCGAGCTCATAACCGCCGTAGCGCTTGGGCTGCAGGGCGCGAAACAGCCCCGCCTCCTGAAATTCGCTAAAGGTTTCGTCCGGCAACCGCCGGAGCTGTTCTGCATAGGGCGCGCGCTCGCGCAGCGCCGGAAGCAGAGAACGGACGCGATCGAGAAAAGCTTCGGGTGTCACCACGCTCCTCGTCTCCCCACTTGTCGTCCCGGCGGAGGCCGGGACCCATTTATCCGCTGCGGCGGTCACCACCAGATGGATCCCGGCCACGAGTGTGTGAAAGTATTGACGGCAGCCGAGAAACGTAGGGTTGCATCAAGATTGTGCGTGCTTCGAGACGCGTCCTGTGGGTGCTCCTCAGCATGAGGTAATTTGTTGATAGCATTAAGAAAAATTCCTCATCCTGAGGAGGCCGCACGGCGCGGCCGTCTCGAAGGACGCACCGCGTTTGTCCAGTCAATAATCAATTCTCTCACACGCTCCTTCGCCGGGATAACGGTTAGCCGAGCGGGCCTTGGAAGACCTGATCCACGTAGGTGTCCGAGAGCGGCTCCAGCGCATCGGGCCATTCGCGGACGACCCGCCGCCGCTCGGCGGCCGGCCGGACCCGGCCGTCCCAGCCGATCTGCTCCATGTAGTAATAGAGCTGGATGCAATGCCCGTCGGGGTCGAGGGCGAAGGCCGAGTAATCGATGCCGGGGTAGAGCTCTGGCGGGATCGAGTCGATAAAAGTGACGCCGCGGGCTTTCAGGAAGGCGACTGCCTCGCGCAATTGCGCGTAGCTCCCGACCTCGACCCCGAATGACATGCAGGTCGTGTGCTCGCTGAGGCCCAATGTGCGTCGCAGCTCCTTGGGGAAGAGCCCGACGCTGTGGTGTTCGGCACCGCAGCGAAGATATACACAGCGCACGCCGCGGTAGGTCGTCTCCTCGGTTCTGACAAATCCGAGACGCTCGGCATAAAAGTTCTCGGCACGCTCGACATCATCGACGAACAGGCTGACCGGACCGATCTTGGTGATCTTGAACGGGCGCGGCAGCAGCACGCCCTCCATATCGTAGGTCGCGGCTAGGATTTCTCGCGGGCGGTGTCCGGAGAGGACCTCGATCCCCTTGCCGAATGCCTCCTCGAGCTCGGCGGCCTCTGAGATCTGCGGCAGGGCGGGTTTTTCGTTGAAGCCGCGGTAATACATGTCGCGCGGTTTGCTGAGCTGGTTCCAGCCGATTTGCTCGATGCCGTAGTAGAATTCATTGGTGTGGCCGTCGGGATCGTAGACATAGACATGCCAGTTGCTGCCCGGCATGTCGCGGCCGACCCGCTGAATGCGGACCTGCTGCTCCTCGAAATAGGTGTGGGCGTCGACGATCTCCTTGAGGCTGCCGCATTGCCAGGTGATCTGGTTGATCGTGACCTCGGGCGCGAATTTGCGGTCGGCGCGATGGTCCATCACTCGCTTTGGGAACAGCACAAAGGCGTGATGGTCCGTCCCATAGCGCATGAAATAGCCACGCGGATCGCCCAGATCGGCGTCCTTTGGGAACCACGGCGCCCGCGAAAAATCCAAGGTGTCGGAGGCCCTGAAGCCGAGCAAATCGCCGTAGAATTCCCGCCCTTCCGGGAGCTTCTCCACGTTGAACCCGAAATGGCCGAGCCGGCGAATTTTGAACGGCCGTTGCAGGTAGATCCCGCCGACATCGTAGCGCTGGGTAACGGCTGACATTCTTCGTTCCCTCCTCTGCGCGTAAAGCCTGATCCCGGCAGCGTGGCGCAGGCTTGCCCGCGCTGCCCTCCCGAGTAATTATCCCATCCTCGCGCGTCGCCGCCAAGTGCGGGCGGGTTTTCGGCGCCGAATCACTCAAGGCGGGAAGGAGAATCCAGATGGGACAGGCTCTCGAGGGCATTCGCGTGATCGACTTCACGCACGACCAGGCGGGCCCCTCCTGCACTCAAATGCTGGCTTGGCTCGGCGCCGATGTGATCAAGATCGAGCGCCCACCCCACGGCGACCGCGCGAGACGGCTGTGGAACAGCGACAATCCGAACCTCGACAGCTTCTTTTTCCTGCTGCTCAACAGCAACAAACGCAGCACCGTCCTCAACCTGAAGACGGAGGAGGGTAAGGAAGTCGCTCGCCGGCTCATCGGCAACGCCGACATCGTCGCGGAGAACCTCGGTCCCGGGGTCATGGAGCGTCTGGGGCTCGGCTACGAAGCGGTCAAGGAGCTCAATCCGCGCGCGATCTACGCCTCGGTCAAGGGCTTCGGCTCATACGGCCCCTACAGCGCCTTCAAATGCTTCGAGCCCGTGGCGCAGGCGACCTCCGGCGCGATGAGCGTCACCGGCGAGGCCGGCGGTCCGCCGATGGTGAACGGCGCCAATATCGGCGACTCCGGCACCGGGATGCATTTGACCATCGCCATTCTCGCCGCTCTGGTTCAGCGTCAGAGCACCGGCCATGGCCAGCTCGTCGAAGTCGCGATGCAGGAAGCGGTGCTGAACCTGACACGCGTCAAATACACCCAGACCCTGGCGAGCGGAACGCCTCTCGGGCGCACCGGCAACCGGTCGGCGACGGGCGGCTGGTCCGATCTGCTGCGCTGCTCGGGCAGCGGGTCGAACGACTATGTTTACATGATCATTCCGCCCGACAATCCGGAGATGTTCGAGGCAGTCACGGAGGTGATCGGACGTCCGGATCTGGGCACCGACGAACGTTTTTCCACACCGCCGGCGCGCGCCCGCAACGGCGCAGCGCTGACCGCGGAGATCGAACGCTGGACGGCGGGGCGGGAGAAGCGCGAGGTCATGAAGGCGTTTGCCGGACGTGGCATCGTGTGTGGCGCGGTGCTCGACACGGCCGAAGTGCTTGCCGACCCGCATCTGCGCGAACGTGAAACGATTTTCGACCTCGATCACCCGACCCGCGGCCGGTTCTCGGTGATCGGCTGTCCGGTGCGGCTGTCGGACTCGCCGGTCGCCGCGACGCGGGCACCGCTGATGGGCGAACATACCGAGGATGTGCTGCGAACCCTCGCCAGATACACGCCGCAAGAAATTCAGCGGCTGCGCGAAAACAAGATCATCTGACCTGGTGGGAGGAACCAAAGTTGAGCGAACAAGGATCGATGAACGGCGCCGAATGGCTGGCACGGGCGCTGGCCGGGGCGGGCAGCACGCATGTCTTCTTCGTAGAGTCGGTGCTGCGCCGCACCTTGCTGCAGCTGAAGGATCTTGGGGTTACCCCGATCCTCGCGCATTCCGAGAAGGCGGCCGCCTATATGGCAGACGGCTATGCCCGGATCGCAGGCCGGCCGGGGGTATGCATGGCGCAGGCGGTCGGGGCCGCCAACCTCGCTTCGGGGCTACAGGACCCCTTTCTCGGGCGCGCGCCGGTGATCGCGCTGACCGGCCGCAAGCCACCCTCGTTCCAGCACCGCAACGCTTATCAAGAGATCCCGCATGCACCGCTCTTCGCGGCGGTGACGAAGTTTTCGACCCCCGTCGATGCGACCTCCGAGTTGCCGCGCCTGCTGCGCCACGCCTGGCGCGCCGCGTTGGCGGATACGTCACGGCCGACCCATCTCGATTTCTCAGGTCATCAGGGCGATGAGATCGAGCTCGGCCAGATCGGCCGGTGTCGCCGGCAGCTATTCCGCGCCGCCGGCGAACCGCATCGTGCACGGCGCCGATCTCGTACTTTTCGTGGGTTGCGACACCGGCGATCAGGTCACCTTGAACTGGACTGTGCCGCCGCGCGACGCCAAGATCGTGCAGATCGAGGCCGATCCCTTGGAGATCGGGCGCAGCTACCCGAACACGACCGGCCTTGTCGGCGACCCGAAAGCGACACTGGCCCGTCTCAACCAGGTGATCGGGCGTCCGGCACGCGATTCGGGCTTTGCCGAAGAAGCAGCGCGCATTGTCGCCGATTGGCGCGCCACGATGACCCGGCTGGTCGAGAACGATACCGCACCCATCCGGGTGGAGCGGTTGTGCGCCGAGGTCACCCGGGCCTTGCCGGCCGACGCGATCCTGGTGGCGGATACCGGCTATTCCGGGATCTGGACCGGGACGATGATCGAGCTTAACGGCGCCGGCCAGACCTATCTGCGGGCGGCGGGATCGCTCGGCTGGTCGTTTCCGGCCTCGCTCGGCGCCAAATGCGCCGCGCCGGGCCGGGCGGTGCTGTGCTTCACCGGCGATGGCGGGTTCTACTATCACCTCGCCGAATTGGAGTCGGCGCGCCGCTGCGGCATTCCCGTCACGGTCGTCGTCAACAACAATTCCGGCTTTGGCCAGAACCTGACCGGCGTCCGTCGGATCGCCGGTAACCGCCCGGGCAGGGGCGAGGAGCTGATCCGCTTTGGACCGACCGATTTCACCGCGGTGGCCAGAAGCTTTGGCGTGCGCGGCATCCGGGTCGAGCGGCCGGCGGAGATCGCGCCCGCCCTCGCCGAGGCGCTCGGAGCGGGCGAGCCGGTCGTGGTCGATGTCGTGACCGATCTCGAGCCGCGTGCCCCCGAACCGTGGGCTCCGGCAAGAAACGCGTGAGGAGCCGGAGAACTCTCCTCATCGAGAGATGTTTGCCCCAGGGGTCGCAGTCTTAGGAGAGCCGCATGGTACCGCGCTTGGCAAGCCTCGGATAGCGCCGCAGTGACGCGGTCCAGATCCTTGAGCCGCGTCATTCCGGCGCTTCCCCGTGCTCGCGAAATAAGGTAAACGACGGACCCGGGTCAGGGTAATGCCATGTAGCTGCGCTCCGAGTCGGTGAGTTGCGTTGATGAATGACAGTTTGGCGACCTCCTATCCCTCGGCGGTAGAGCCCTTCGCAAGGGCCCGCGTTGCTCCGGTTGCCGATGCAGATCGGCGGCGGCCGATTGTTGTCGTGCTGGGGATGCATCGCAGCGGCACGTCTCTATGCGCGCATATTTTAAGCGCGATGGGGATCGATATGGCCGATGAAATTAGGGAGCACGATTCGAACGCCAGAGGCCACTGGGAGCGGTGGGAGATCGTCGAGTTTCACGATCGCATCCTTGGACTTTTCAACCGTGACTATTACGGGCCCTTTCACGACTTCTCACTGCCGGTGGCATGGTGGGCGGACCCCCGTGTTTTTGCGATAAAGCGAGAGATCGTCGCATTTCTCGAGAGGAGGATGGGCGACGGCTATTTCGGCTTTAAAGACCCGCGCACGGTGCGGCTGATGCCGGTCTGGCATCAGATCTTCAACGATCTCAAATTGGCGCCTAAGATCATGCTTTGCTTGCGCGATCCCGCCCAAGTCGCGCGCTCGGTCAAGGCCCGCGACGGTCTCGATCTCGAGATCGGCGAATATCGATGGCTGACCCATATGGTCGACTTCTTTCGATACTCGGGTGATTTTGATGTCTGCACAGTCGAATACGAACGGTGGTTCACCGATCCTTTCGGCAATTTCGAACAACTGAAGAAATTCCTCGATGTGCCATGGCAACAGAGCGAATCCGATCTTGGTTTGGTGCTCTCAGGCATCGTCGACCCGGCTCTCAGGCACGACGGCCCTGATCATCGGGAAGCAGGTCAACCGTTGGTTCGCTCGCTGTACGCGCTTGCGAGGGGTGACCATCCCGACGGCGGAGCGCGCAACCAAACCGGCGACATAATTACGCAGTGTATCAACTTTCAACAGCTGCAAAAGCCATTCCAGAGAGCCTTTGAAAACATCGCCGGGATTGCCGCCAAGCTTCCCCAGGTCGAGCAAGAGGCGGCGGATTTGCGGGCGGAGATCGAAATATTGCGCAGTGCCCTCGACCAGGCCGAGCAGCGAGGGCAAGAGCACGCCGCCGCTGCTGCGACTGTGCAGGCCGAGAGTGCCGTGCTACGCGATGGCCTTGCCCGTGCCGAGCTGGAAAGTGTCGAGGCCAGTGTAGCTGCGGAGGCGATCTGCGCCGAAATCAGATCTTCGCGGATCGCACTCGCCCGCGCCCAGCGGGAGGCGCAGGATCGTGCTGCTGCGGGCGAGGCGCTGCAGGCGGAGATTAACTCGCTGCGCAGCGCTCTCGCCGCTGTAGAGCGGCGCCGACACGATGGCGAGGCGGCAACTGCAGCGCTACATGGCGAGATTGCCACACTGCATCAGGATCTCGCCGAAGCCGAGCGGCGACGGCAACAGGCCGATGGCGCGACCGCGGCGCTGCAGAGCGAGACTACCAAGCTGCATCAGGCTCTCGTCGCAGCCGAGCGGCGGTGGGGCGATGGCAACGCCGCGACGGCGGCGCTACAAAGCGAGGCCACCGCGCTGCGTCAGGCTCTGGCCGAAGCCGGGCAGCGCCGGCAAAAGGCCGAGGCCGCGACCACAGCGCTGCAAGCCCAAATTACCTTGCTGCGCGGCGAACTCGCCGTAGCCCGCGACGTCGGAAGGGCGGCGCTCGCCTCGCTGCGAATGGACCCCGCGACGGCCCCAGAGGTGCCGCGGAAAACCGGCTGGCTGGCGCTCGTGCGGCGGCCTTTCGGTTTCCACGCGAGACCCCCATCGCCGTTGGCCGGATAGTTGCCGCCTTCGACACTTTCGTGCACTTAGATCCTCCTTGATCCGGCGGCTCGTGAAGCGGGCGCCAGAGTGAGGGCTGTGGGGTCACGCCTGCCGGGCCATCGGAGACCGTTCGGAGATTGATTGATGCCAAGATTTCGCCGGAATCGCACGAAGCCCAGCGTGATTACTCTTGCTGATCGGGCACGTGACACGGGGCAATGGGAGCGTGCCGCCGAGTATTACCGAGAGGCCCTCCGTCGCAACGCGCAGAACCCGCCGATTTGGGTTCAATATGGCCACGTCCTGAAGGAAACCGGTTATCTGGCAGAAGCCGAGAAAGCGTACCGAACGGCGCTCGCCTACGACCCGCGTATTGCCGATTCGCACGTGCAATTGGGTCATGTTCTGAAGATCCAGGGCAAAAAAGAAGAGGCCCGGGCGGCATATTTGCGGGCATTCGCGCTCGATCCCTCGCTGGGCGGCGCACCTTTCGAATTGGCCGGGCTCGGCTGGTCGGATGCACATTTCTCCGAGCTAAGAGGAATGTTGCGATCGGGTGTTTCTCATCCCCCGATCCCCGCTCCCGAAAACTGCACATTGGACAGAGATGCAACCGCCGCGGTCCGAACGGCTGGGCACAGTGACGACAGCGAAATTTGCCAAGATCGTCCAAACGTCTCGGCAGCGATGCTTGAACCTGCGAACGTTGTCAACGGCACGCAGGATTACGCCGACTGGATCAAGCTATACGACACGATCGACGATGATGATCGCGAGGCCATTGCAGCAGCGATCGGAAAGATGATCGACCCGCCGCTGATTTCGGTCGTTGTGCCTGTATATGAGACACCGGAGCGATACCTGCGGGCCGCCATTGATTCGGTGCGCCAACAGCTGTACCCGCGTTGGGAATTGTGCATCGCCGATGACGCCTCGACCGCACCGCATCTCCGCTCTGTTCTCGAACGCTATCGAGCGATCGATCCGCGTATCAAGGTCTGTTACCGCAACGAAAACGGGCATATCTCAGCGGCATCGAACAGCGCGCTGACCCTGGCAGAGGGCAGTTTCGTTGCCCTGCTCGATCATGACGACGTACTGCCGGAACATGCGCTTTACGTGGTTGCCGCCGTCTTGGACGCCGATCCCGAAATCGACTTGATCTACAGCGATGAGGACAAAATCGACGCGAACGGCTGGCGTTTCGACCCCTATTTCAAGTCGGATTGGAACCCCGACCTGATGCTGTCGCAGAATATGTTTTGCCATCTCGGCGTCTACCGCCGCAGCCTCATAGAGAAGATCGGCGGTTTCCGCTGCGGCTTCGAAGGGAGCCAGGATTATGATCTTGTACTGCGCGCGCTAAGCCTGACAACCCCCAATCGAATCCGGCACATCCCCCACATTCTGTATCACTGGCGGGCGATTCCGAGTTCGGTGGCGCTTTGTCCCGGAGTGAAGGCGTACGCGGTGGACAGAGCTCGGCGGGCGATCACGGACCATTTGGCAGAACGTGGAATCGCCGCCCAGGTTTCGTCGAGTCCGCACCCCGCGTTTAACCGGGTATGCTACTCTCTGCCCGAACCGGCGTCACGAGTAACGATCGTCATACCGACCCGAGATCGGGTCGATCTCCTGCGTACGTGCGTCGAGGGCTTATTGTACCGAACCGACTATCCTGATCTCGAGATCCTGATCGTCGACAACCAGAGCAAAGAACCGGCAACCCAAGTCTATCTCGACCAACTTAGCGGGGACCCGCGCATCCGTATTCTCTCCTATGATGCGCCGTTCAACTATTCGGCGATCAACAACTTCGCGGTAGCTCGGGCAACCGGGTCGCTGCTCTGTCTGCTCAACAACGATGTCGAGGTAATCACCCGAGACTGGCTCGCCGAAATGGCGTCAAATGCGCTGCGGCCAGGAATCGGGGCCGTCGGCGCACTACTGTACTATCCCGACGGTCGGATCCAGCATGCTGGGGTTATCGTCGGCCTTGGGGGCGTCGCTTGGCACGCTCATCATGGGCTACGCCGTGGCGATTTCGGCTATTTCGGCCGCGCTGCGGTGGCGCAGAATCTGTCTGCAGTGACGGCTGCGTGCCTGGTAATGCCGAAAGCAGTGTTCGACGAGGTCGGCGGATTCAACGAGAAGGATCTGTCGGTGGCGTTCAATGATGTTGATCTCTGCCTGCGCATCCGCGAGGCCGGTTACCGGATTGTCTGGACGCCGCACGCAGAACTCTACCACCACGAATCGGCCTCGCGCGGTCTCGATACCGATCCTGATAAGATCCAGCGCGCTAACGCGGAAATCGGCTATATGTTGAGGCGCTGGAGTCACATTCTCGATCACGACCCCTACTACAATCCTAATCTACGTTTAAAGGGCGACGCTTTTCGTCTGGCATTTCCGCCGCGGATTGACAGGCCGTGGCGACGCGGCGGACTGGAGCAACTCGTTCCCGCTAGCGACCCGCCCTCAGTGGCACGCGTAAACGGCAGCTCCGCCGTTGCTCCCGCTGAGTCAGAGGACGCCCAGCTAATCTCAAGCGTACCGGTTCCAGATTTATTCGAGCTTCGCGGCCTGAAGCCGCGTGGGTCCATTGCCGTTGTTCTGCACCTTTACTACCCGGATCTTTGGAACGAGATGCGAATCGCTATCGAGCGTATACCGCAGCCGTTCGATCTTTTCGTGAGCGTAGTCAAAGACACATCAGACCACATGAGAACTTTGGTCGCACAAGCTTTTCCGAACGCTTACATTTTCGAATTTGAGAATCGCGGTCGAGATATCGGACCGTTTCTCGTGTTGTTGCAATCTGGTGTGCTCTTTCGGTACGACCTCGTATGCAAGCTGCATACAAAACGCAGCCTACATGAACAAGACGGCGATGTGTGGCGCCGCGCGCTCATCGACGGCGTCCTCGGCAGTTCCCGCCAGATTAATCAGATTGTATCGAGCTTTCGCTCCGATCCCGATCTCGGCATGGTGGTTGCTGATCGGAATATTTATCGCGCTTACGAGCACTGGGCTGGAAACGAGAAGGTGTTGGCCGAACTGCTGCCGCGAGTAGGTATCTCGCCCGATGTCAAGGATCGAAGTTTTCCAGGAGGGTCAATCTTTTGGATCAGACCGTTCGTGCTACGCGCGCTCCTTGGCGCCGGAATTAGCCTCAACGATTTCGAGCCCGAGCCCTTGCAACGCGACGGTGCGCTGGCTCATGCTGTGGAGCGCATGTTTGGTCTTATCTGCGAGGATGCAGGAATGCGCGTCGTCGAGCATGGCGGGCTCACGGAGCCAGTCCATCACCACTCCCACCGCTCGTCCCGGGTGTACGTCATCGCTTATTACCTCCCCCAATTTCATCCCATCCCAGAAAATGACGAGTGGTGGGGCGCGGGTTTCACGGAGTGGGCGAACGTCACTCGGGCCAAGCCTCTGTTCAGGGGCCACCGGCAACCGCGACTCCCGGCGGACCTTGGATTTTATGACCTGCGTCTACCCGAGGTGCGAGAAGCACAGGCTCTGCTCGCACGACGGTATGGATTGGCTGCCTTTTGCTACTACTATTATTGGTTCAATGGACGGCGTGTCCTGGAACGCCCGCTGGATGAGATGCTGGTAAGTGGAAAGCCCGATTTTCCATTCATGATTTGCTGGGCTAATGAGCCGTGGACGCGGAATTGGGATGGCGTCAACAGCGGCGTTCTTTTACCGCAGACCTACGAACCCGGCTGGGCGACACGCTTTGCCCGTGATGTTGCGCCGCTGCTACGTGATCAGCGCTATTTCCGCATCGGCGGGAAGCCGATGCTCTTGATTTATCGCATAGCGCACATCCCTGAGGCAGCGCTGGCTATCCGCGAACTTCGCGTCGCGCTCCAGGAAGAGGATGTTCCAGAGGTTCACCTTGCAGCCGCCTGGGTGCTGTTCACGGATGATGGTGACTTGCCCGCGGATCCGAGCATTTTCGGCCTCGACGCCTACTTCGAGTTCCCGCCGCACATGGTTGCCGCGCAGCCTCTTCGATCACTGCCATCCGGCCTCCGCGAAGGATTCCAAGGTAAGTTATTCGATTATAATCGCACCGTGACGGCCGCTCTCGCAAAGCTACATGAGCCGATCACCGGGCGACGACACAGATGCGTGATGGGAGGATTCGACAACGCGGCACGGAAGCCGGGAAGTTGCCATGTTTACCATGGCGCGACGCCAACCAATTTTCGCCGCTGGCTGCGTGGCACGATCCTCCATGAGCGCCACCAGCCCGGTGAACGGGTCGTTTTCGTCAACGCCTGGAATGAGTGGGCTGAAGGTACCTATCTCGAGCCGGATCGCGACTTCGGTTGTGGTTGGCTGGAAGCGGTAGCCTCAGCCGCCGAAGTTCAGTGGGCGAACTCCCGGACAGTCGGCGCCCAAGCCGGAGCCCACGCAGCCACGAGCCAGCATTGGGTGGCTTCTGAAAGAGCGTCCGAGAGCGCTTGCCAATCGCATGTCTGGCTCGGAAGCTAAAAAGCACGTTCAGATAACAGGCACCACCGACTTTTGGACTACCACGACCTCGATAAATTCCGCTCTGATCCCTCTAGTTACATCGTCGATATAAACAACCCACGACGGCAGACCACTCTTAAGCGTGACATAGCTAGTAATATCATACCCCCAATCGATCGTAACTAGCGCTCCGTCATTATCAATGGGGTCTCCGTGATATTCCGCTGGCTTCAGATGTTGTATCGATCCGTTCTGCAGCAAATTTGCCCGACGTACTGACGGCAGGGTTTTGCGGACTAGCGGTACCGTCATGATTGCCGCGCCGAGCGGCTTCAGCACGCGTGCTATTTCCTTTATTGCCGCGTCAGGATTGAAAATGTGTTCGAATACATCTTGTGTTATGAACAAATCAAACGACTCGTTAGCGAATGTCATTTTCTCAATGGTTTCACAACGATATTTCTTATCTGGGTGAGCGGTACCGAGCAGCATGCTTTTATCGTAATATGAGTAACTGTATTGTGGGCATTCGGAAATAAGTTTCTCCGAGGTACTGCGTATCGATGGGGACGCTTCGTGGATTTTAAGGTCGCGCCATTCAGGATAAAACATCTCTATCACAGCAAGCAAAGCACGCTCGCGAGGAATAGATCCGCAACCGTCGCAGACGAAATGGTCTCTCAGCCATGAGGTATGCGCGCGAAAGTGGCATTCCCGCTCGCAGATGGGACAAAACCCGTCGATCTCTAGAAAGAACGTTTGATCCGCCATCACCACCACGACGCAGGCCCTCTCCGAGCCGGTACCATGCTTAGGAAACAGTCGGATTGCAAGGACCGGCACCGCGGTCTGCGGTTCGCGCCTGCATGCTGGACGCTGTCATCGCGCTAAAGATCGTCCCTCCTTTCGGAGAAGAGATTGGAGGATGTGGGCGAAACGGTATTGACTTCCACGGCGGGCTCCGAAAGGCTAATGGTCGCCAACTAATGTAAAGCGGGGAGTTCACGTGGGGTCAGCTTTCATTCGCTTCGAGCTGCGTGCTCCTTCTGCGCAAACCGCAGTGGATGTTTTTCGTGGAAAATGGGCATGCAATCTTGGGGCGCTGTTGAGTGTCAACGGTACAGGTCCAAATCCGTTGTTTACGGATGATATCCGCCCAGTCCAAGCAGCTCAACATTTCGGCCGGAACGGTTCACTCGCCGGAATGCATGTGTTGGAAATCGGCGCTCTCGAGGCCGCGCACACTTGGAAACTCGAACAACTTGGCGCGGAAACGGTAGTTGCCATAGAGTCAAGTGTCGAAGCATGGCTCAAATGTCTCATCGTGAAGGAGGTGTTGGGCCTCAGCCGATCCAGATTTTTGCTGGGAGATGCGCTCGCTTACATGAAGTCGAAGCCTCAACGCTTTGACTTTATCATGTGCTCGGGAGTTCTTTATCACATGGCTGATCCGCTCGCATTTATCGAGCAAATTGCGGCGACCGCCGATCGTTGCTTTGTCTGGACGCACTATTACCACCCCGAGCGTCATCCTGTTGACTTCTTGCCCAGTGATGTCGCCAGAAACGGTCAGCAATTCACATATTGGACCCACACTTACAGTGATCGTTCGAGCGGGTTCTGGGGCGGGAACTTGAGTTCAGCAGCTTGGATGAGTGAGACCGATATTTTGAACGCCTTCCGGCTTTTTGGCCTGGGCAAAATAGAAGTTTTGAACACCGAGTTCCAGCACCCGAATGGCCCCTCATTTACATTTGTTGCTGAGGCAGCAAAGTAGCTCCCGTCTCCTGGGATTGTGCTACCTGATTTTTCTGCGTCTATGGTAAAGAACTGGATTTGGACAGGGTGCCGAGGTCTGCCGGTTCTTACACCGACTCGCTCTGTTGCAGCATAGTCGTAGTTGAGTAGTGCGTCAGGGTCCATACTCTATCAGACCGTACCGCCCATACTCGCTCTTGTCGAATTGCGAGTCGACGCGTTTTCTCCCTTAGGATCAGGGCGTTCGTCTGATGATCGCGATGTCTTGCGCCAGATTGCCCAGTGTCGCTATGTCGATTACCTGCAAGGGGAAGTCGCGTAGCATCCTTATCAGGCATGGCCTGCTGAGGTAGGCCCAGTCATAGCTGTCTGCGCTCATCGACTCATAGCCGCCGCCGGTCGGAAGATACAAAAATTCGCCGGCAGCGGACCTTGCTTTCCATGCCGCAAGGTCAAACCTCGCCTTCTCAACGGCGGCCCTCTAATCAAAAAAGGACAATGCATGCGTCATATGTTGGCGATTCGTGATTTGTATGCGCGCAATGCCGCCGCGAGCCTGACCATTCTCGTGTTGACCGGGCAGGTGCCAGTTGATTCGCCGGATCTATCGTTCTCCTCCAACGGTCCGCCGGTGAAACTGATTGATTCGGCCAGACAGGCGTTCACCTACGCTTACGCGCCCAGCATCATCTTCGCGGACGGGCTGTGGCATGCCTACTTTTGCAGCACTGGGACCGGCCCCACGGATTGGGATAACATCCGCTACTCAACGTCGTCGGATGGAATACATTGGTCGCCTCCTACCAAAATTCTTCGTTCATCGGATGCCACTAACGAACGGGCAACGTGCGATCCATCTGTCGTGCAGTACGATGCCGGCGACGGTGAATATTACTATCTCTTCTATTCCGGCAATCAGATGAGCGTACAGACCGTAAACTTTGTTGCGCGATCGATGAGCCCTTCCGGACCATTCCTGAAGTTAACGGGGCGTGGTACTTGGGAGAGCAATCCACCGGATCCGAAAATAATCCTTTCTCCCTTACACGCGGCTCCAGACAATTCCAATTGGTATGGTCTGGGTCAGCCGAGTGTCGTTGCCAAGGATGGCAAGCTCTATCAATGGTACACAGACACCACTAGCGAGTATCCCTCAAACCAGGTTAACCGGATCTACTCTAGCGTCTCAAGCGATCCAGCCAACTGGTCTCCGGGCCAGGCGACGAATGTCGTTTCAAGTTCGGTCGACGTGAAGTACGACCCTCCAACGCAGCGGTTCGTCATGTTTGGTCTCGCCGACCCGCATAACCAGAGAACCCACCTCACCGTGCGGACCTCCAAAGACGGTATAACGTGGTCCGATTCGACGACCGTTATTTCGGCCGCATCCATGCCCGAGTTCGCCCATAACGTTGGTGTCAGCGGCAGCTCGACGGGAGACCTCGATCGCAACTTCGTCATGGTCGCGTACGGCGCGCCCTACGATCTCGACCCCAATTACAACAACGATTGCAAGGTAGCCAGAGCCCCCCACTGCTGGGGATATTGGGATCTTTATGAACAGCTCCTTAAGGTTACGCCATAAACACGGTTGGATCGCTGGCGGGCGCGACGGCTCGCGCCGCTCCTAAACCAACCACCGCCGGTCTCCTTTCGCCGTAATGGCCCGGCTGATCGGCCTCACAAAAGGCCAACTTGCGCGATAAGATTGCCCCCGTCAGTTGGATTCTTGTTTTACCTCATTCCGACGGGGCGGAGAGATGTGCGGAATTATGTAGCAAACACACCTGGCCGGCTTGATGCATCTTTCCTTGAGATCTGAGTTCCCCGCCGGTCAGCACGCGCTCCGCTGTCTGGCAGGGTTCAGCCAGTCAGGTCTGCCCCGCCGGCGATGCGGTCGTCAATCGCGCAGTTCTTGATATCAATGAAAATTTTCCCCGGGCAGGGCTCTAAGATTACCGGCAGCCGTTCGTCTCGCACCGATCCTTGGCTCTCGCCGCAGCTGAGCTTCGGATATCGACAACCAAGCAATTGCCATCATCGTATTATATCTGTACCGGGATCGGCCAACTTGAGCGGGTGCGGGAGTGTCATTGGTAGGAGTTGGCGATGCCTGATCTCGACCAGATAAAACAGGGGGAACAGGCGGTGTCGGCTAGGTGTATTTGCTACATAATTCCGGAGAGATGTGTCGCGTTCTCTTTCTGTTGTGGTGCTCGGTCGTCGTAGGACGATGCGGAGGCCCGAACGCCTGCGGCGTGGCACGATCGGCTATGACACGGTAAAGGATTTCGCCAAAATCAAGGCGAAAATCCTCTACGTTTTGTGCCGCACCGACCGGCTCTTTCCGCTCTCGATCGCCCCGGCAGTGATGAGCGAACTCGCGGCCGCCGGGATCGACGCCCGCTACTTCGAGATCGACAGCGGACTCGGCCATTCGGCGAGCGGGCCGGAACATGCGAAATCGTCGCCCGTTGTTGCGCCGGTTTCTCGATCCTCTGATGGCCGGACTGGGGTAGCGACCCCGTCGGCCCCGCGGCCCTGTCGGCCCCGTAGACCCGGTCACCCGCGATGGGTCCCGACCTCGCGGCGTGCCGCCTTTTGCAGGAAGTCGAGCGCCGCGGCGATTTGGGGATCGTTGCCGGTTCCGATGATCATCGGCTTGATCGGATGCTCGGCCGCGTCGGCGCCGTCCGCCCGGGCCGACGGCACCGAGTTGTCGGTCGACCCGGAATTGAGCGTCCCCGCGTTCTTGAGCGCCCGATAGAGGTCGCTCTCGAAGCTGATCACGGCATTCGCCACCTGCTGGTTCTTCGGCACGCTGACGACGATGTCGGGAGAGATTCCCTGGCCCTGAATCGAACGCCCGGAGGGCGTATAGTATAGCGCCGTGGTCAGACGCAGGGCACCGCGCCCCTCCAGTGGGATGATCGTCTGTACCGAGCCCTTGCCAAAGCTGCGGGTGCCCATCACCGTCGCGCGGCGATGGTCCTGCATCGCGCCCGCGACGATTTCGGCGGCCGAGGCCGAGGCGCTGTTGATCAGCACGACGACAGGGGTTCCGCGCAACAGGTCGCCCGCCACCGGGGCGCGGTAGACGTGGTCGTCCGCGCTGTTGCGGCCGCGAGTGGTGACCACGACACCACCGTCGAGAAAGACGCCGGTGACATCGATCGCGGCGTCCAATAATCCGCCGGGATCATTGCGCAAATCGAGGACGAAGCCGTTCAACCGCCCCCGCGTCCGCGCTTTCATCCGGGCGATGGCGCCAGCGAGTTCGGTCGAGGTGTTCTCGGTGAAAGTGGTGATCCGGGCATAGCCGACGTTGTCGCCCTTGAGATCCGATTTGACCGAGACGACGCGGATCACGTCGCGCGTCAACGGCACATCGAACGGGCTGCGGTCGTTGCGGGCAACCGTCAGTATCACCCGGCTGCCCGCCGCGCCGCGCAGCCGTTTGACGATCTCCTCGACATCCATCCCGGTGGTTGGCTGTCCGTCGATCTTGACGATCCGGTCCCCCGGCTCGATGCCTGCATTTGCGGCCGGAGTGCCGTCGATCGGCGAGATTACCTCCGGCACTTTCCCCTCGAGGGTCAGCTCGACGCCAATTCCACCGAACTGGCCACGAGTTACCGCCGTCATCTGCTGATACTGCTCCTGATCCATGTAATCGGAATGTGGATCGAGCCGCGTGAGCATGCCCTTCAAGGCGTCCTTGGCCAGGTCATTGCCCGTTACCGGCGCGACATAATTCCGCTCGACCTGTTTCATGACCTCCTGGATCAGGCCGAGATCGGTGGCATCGGCGGGATAAGCCCCGGTGCCGGCTCCGGCGCTGTCGCAGCCGTAAAGCATCAAGGTGACTAGAACAGCGGCGGCGGCTCGGACGGCCGAATGGTGCTGGCGTGAGATCTTGATCATCGATGCTTTCGCGGCGAAACGGCCCCTTGGCGCGGGTCGGGGATGGGTGCGGATAACCCCCCGCCGCTCACACTATAGTGCCGCGTGAACAGCTATCCGGCCGCCGAGATGTGGGTCTCTGGCACGTCAGCTTCCAGGGCGGGTCTTGCGAGAGTGGTTAATCGAAGGTGAAGCCTCGGGCGCGCAGATAGCTCGGAAAGTCCTGGCCTTCGGCTTGGGTAGCCTGCCGCGCCTTGTCCTCCGACCAGCCATAGAAAGACGCGTAGCCGAAGTTTTCCGGCGAGCGTTGCTGTTCGCGCGGCAGCGAATATCGCGCATCGCGGCGGCGATCATAGGCGTCGACGGTTTCGGCGAGGTGCCGATCGTCGTAATGGTCGGTGTGGACCGTCACTTCAGGCGGCAGGCGCATGCTGACATGGCCGGTAATGGCGGGATAACCAACGCACAGCCCGGCAACCGGGAACACCTTGTCGGGCAAACCCAAAATCTCGGCAGCTGCTTCGGCATGGTTGCGAATGACGCTGATCGGGCAACACCCGAGACCCGCGGTTTCGGCCGCCAGAATAAAGGTCTGCAGGACCAGCGCCGCGTCGATCGCGGCGTTGAAGAACCCTTCGAGCTTGCCGTTGTCCTGGCGGTGCTCGCGCAACTCTCCGATCCGCTCGAGGCGGTACGAATCCCCACAAAATACCAGGAATACCGGCGCATTCCCGATCCATGGCATGTCGGGGATCAGGGCCGCGAGGCGGTCTCGCCTGTGGCGATCCTCTACCCGGATGACGGAAGTTTGCTGAAAATCCGATTTCGAGGAGGCTGAAAATGCCGTCGCGAGCAAGAGGCGCAGCAATGGCTCGGGCACCAGGCGCTCGGCATAACGCCGATGGGTGCGCCGCATCAGGACCTGGCGCAGCCAAGGGACATCCGGAAGGTCTGGCGCAAGCCCCGCCTCGTCACCAAAGCGGGCGCGCCACTCGACTTCATAGCTCGCGCTCATACCCGGCGCTGCCTCCTTATGCGAGCCAATCCCCGAGTCGGCCAATCTATGAATCGGTCGATGAGAGACGGTCGAGATCGGCCTGATCGAAAACGTAGCGCGTGTTGCAAAATTCGCAGGTCACGGTGGTGACCCCTTCCTTGCGCATGTCGTCGAGCTCATCCAACGGGAACGCGCGCAGGATGCCTTCGATACGCTCGCGCGAGCAGCGGCAGCGCGCTTCGAGGGCGTGCGTGTCGTAGACCCGCACGCCCTCCTCGTGGAACAGCCGGAACAACAGACCGTGCGGCGGCAGGTCGGGGTCGACAAGCTCCTCGGCGGTCGCCGAGCTCATCAACACCATCGCGCGTCGCCAACCATCCTCGACATCGTCGGCAATGACCGCATAGCCGCCCTCCGGCGGCACGCGTTGCAGCATCAGGCCGCCCGCTCGCCAAGCGCCGCCGGGTCCGGCGCGGCCGACCGAAAGCTTGATCCCCGCCTGGAGCTGCTCGGATTGCCTGAAATAGTGGTGGGCACACTCCGTCAGGGTCGACCCGGCGAGTTCGACGATTCCCTGATAGCGATCGGTGTCCTCGCCTTGATCGACGGTGAAGGCGATATAGCCGGAGCCCACGAGGAGCGGCACCGAGGGCGAAGCCGCCCTGGCTCGGGCCAGCGCCGCCTCCAGCTTTTCCGCATCGTATTGCGCATATCCGCGCACCGCGCCGGTCGTCGAGACATCCGCGACCATCATGCGGATCGGCCCGTCGCCCTTGGTCTGAAGCGTGAAGATGCCGTCGTATTTCAACGCTCCGGCAAGGACTACGGCAAGGGTGATGGCTTCGCCCAGCATTGTGGCGACGGGCTCGGGATAATCATGCTGCGACAAGATGCGGTCGATCGTCGGGCCCAGTCGGACGAGGCGGCCGCGCAATGCAAAAGGATCGATGCGGAAGGGTTGGACGACATCGTCGGGTGCGGTGCTGGGAGAGAAGGTCAAAGTTGGGTGCTCCGGCGTCAAAGCTTGGAAAAAATACCGGATGAATTGTCACTCCGGGATGCCCGGAAGGGCAGGTCCGGAATCCATAAACACCGTCCAATCCCCAGGTTCCGCAGGCCTGTGTTCATGGATTCCGGGGTCGCAGGCTTTGCCGCGCCCCGGAATGACGGCCACCCAATACCGCTTCAGACCATCTCAGCCAAGACACCAGGCGAGAATTCCCTTCTGAGCATGCAGCCGGTTCTCCGCCTCGTCCCAGACGACCGACTGGGGACCATCGATGACCCCGGCGGTTACTTCCTCGCCGCGCTTTACCGGCAGGGAATGCATGAAGATCGCATCGGGCTTGGCGTGCGCCATCAGGCGCTCGTCGACGCGGTACGGAGCGAGCATGTTGTGGCGGTTAACGCTCGCTTCAACACCCATCGATATCCAGGTATCGGCGACGATGCAATCGGCCCCCGAGACGGCCTCCAGCGGCTCGGTCGTCAATTGGACGCGGCCACCCTCGCGCTGCGCCCAATCGAAGAGCCGCCGCGGCGGCTTGAGTTCCTCGGGGCAGGCGAGCCGCAAGGTGAAGCCGAAGCGGACGGCCGCATGAACCCAGCTCGCCGCGACGTTGCTGCCGTCGCCGCTCCAGGCCACGATCTTGCCGGCGATCGACCCCTTCTTCTCTTGCAGGGTCATCACATCGGCCATGACCTGGCAGGGGTGCGATGTGTCGGTCAACCCGTTGATCACCGGGACGGTCGCGTAGCGCGCGAGATCGTCAAGTTTTCGCGGTTGGTTCGTGCGGATCATGATCACGTCGACATAGCGCGACAACACGCGTGCCGTGTCGGCCACGGTCTCGCCGCGGCCGAGCTGGCTGTCCGTGGTGTTGAGGTAGATCGTGTCGCCGCCGAGCTGGCGCATCGCCACTTCGAAGGAGACGCGGGTCCGCGTCGACGGCTTTTCGAAGATCATGGCCAATGTCTTGCCGGCGAGCGGCCGATCGCGACGCCCGTTCTTGTAGGCGAATCCGGTATCGAGCATCCCGCACAGCTCGGCGGTATCGAGCCGGTCGATGTCGAGGAAGTGGCGCGGCGGGTCGGGTGGCGTGTACCGCCCGTCGATCGACGCCAGTTCGCGCGCTACGCTTCTCACGCTGGCCATTCCCGAGCGACCTTGTTCATGACGTCTAGCGCCTCGTCCATTTCGCGCTCCGTGACGATCAGCGGCGGCAGAATGCGCAGCACATTCTCGCCCGCCGTCAAGGTCAGTAGGCCGTTCTGGCGCAACTTGGTCACAAAATCCGCGGCCGGCACCACACAGCGGATGCCGAGCAGCAGGCCTGCTCCGCGCAGCTCGGCAAAAAGCTTGGGATAGGATCGAACGAAAGTCTCGAGCCGCCCGCGCAGCAGCTTGGACATCGCATCCACCCGTTCGAAGAACCCCGGCTCGAGCATCGTATCGAGGACAGCATTGCCTGCCGCCATCGCGAGAGGATTGCCGCCAAAAGTCGATCCGTGGGTGCCTGCAATCATCCCGACCGCGGCGTGCTCGGTGGCAAGGCAGGCGCCGACCGGGAAGCCATTCCCGAGCGCCTTGGCAATCGCCATGATGTCGGGTGGAACACCTTCCCACTCATGAGCGAAAAGCTTGCCGGTTCGGCCCATCCCGCACTGCACCTCGTCATAGACGAGAAGCAGGCCAAACTCGTCGGCGATGCCACGCAGCCCGCGCAGATATCCCTCTGGCGGATTTCGCACGCCACCCTCGCCCTGGATCGGCTCGACCATGATCGCCGCCGTCTCTTTGCCGATCGCGGCCCGCGTCTCGTTCAGATTGCCGAAGGCGACGTGGTCAAAACCGTCCATGGGCGGTCCGAAGCCTTTGAGGTAGGCCTCGTTTCCCGCCGCGGCCAATGTCGCAAAGGTGCGGCCATGAAACGAGCCGTGACACCCGACGATGCGATAGCGCTCGGGATAGCCGGTTTCGGATTGGTATTTGCGCGCGATCTTGATCGCGAGCTCGCAGGCCTCGGCTCCGGAATTGCCGAAAAACACGGTATCAGCGAAAGTTTTGTCGACGAGACGCTGCGCCAGCCTCTCCTGACCCGGAATGCGGAACAGGTTGGAGGTGTGCCATAAGCGTTTCGCCTGCTCGGAAACGGCGGCGACGACATGCGGGTGGCAGTGACCGAGCCCGGTCACCGCGATCCCGCTGGTGAAATCGAGGAATTTGCGGCCGTCGGTCGCGTAAAGATAGAGGCCCTCGCCCCGATCGACGGCAACATCCCACCGACCGTAGGTCGGCATAACTGCTGGTACCAAGGAATTTCTCCTGCGCGATTGAGTTGAGGAAAATCAGCGGCGCGAATTATCGTCGTCGCCGGTCCCCGACCGGCGCGATCCCTCGGCACCTTCCCCGACACCGGCTGACTCCGCCGGGATCGCCCTTCATCGGCACTCTCCTCGCTTCGGCGGGGGCGGCTCGGCCCTCTGCGCCTATCGAGCAGGAAAGCGGCGAAGTATGGGGAGGGCGGTCGCCCCTGTCAATTCGCACTCGCCGGCGACTGCTTTTCCAAAAATGAGGCACTTCGCCTTCCAGGTGGTCAACCGCATCGCGGCCGACTGACCCTGAGGGCAGCAGCGTTAGCGCAGCACCGATCCTGCCCAGGGACTGGCCGTATCCCCCTCGTGCTCATGACAGATCTTCTCGCACACCCGGACATCGCCCGGGTTCTCTTCGATGCATGCAGCGCAGTTCTGCCTGGGCGCCTCAAACGCCGTGGGCGAGAGGCGGGAGGACTGGCGCATCCCGCGAGGAGCACACCCGCGATGATCACCACAAGCGTAAACCGAGCCATGCATTCAGGTTTGTAGGGGGCGCAAATCGTCAACTCTTGGTCGGGCGAGTTCTCGACCAATTACACCCGGCGGCGGAGCCAAGAGTTCGGCGATCGTCGTGCCCTGCGCCGAACTCTTGGCTTATCCTTGCGCCATAATCGACCTGTCATCACCGCGTGAAGCAAGATCACGCCCGGCTCGATGCCGCCCGCTCGGGCAGAGACGGCCGCAAATCACCAAGCGCCGTCCGGGTTTAGCTTCTGTAGACCGGCATTGAGCTTGGCGTCAGGTTGCTTCGTCCGGACCGTTGGACGGGAGCGCAATCACGACGTTGGTCGGTTCGGGCTTATGAGACGTGAGGCTGGTCTGAGCGGAATCTTTCCAGCTGGCAAGCTTGACAACTTTCCACGTCTGCGCCCCTGCTCGGCTAGGCTCTACCGGCTCCACGATGTTGAGCCCGTTGGCGTCCAAAAAGAAGGTGTGATCACCGAACAGTTCGTTCAGCTGTGGAACTGCCGGATGGTTGTCGGGAAGGGCCTCTGCTTGGAATTGGTCCAAGGTACGCTCGATCATTGCGGATGCTAGTTTCATCGCGCATTCCTTTCGATTGAACTCGCTCAAAAAGGAAAGATCAACGCGCCTTCACGCGTTCTGCGGGAGGCCTCCCACCTCTGGGTGGTCGGACGCTACGGTCAATTCGGTCATCCCGCTGAAAGTCGGTTGGCGCGTCGCGAAGCAGTGTCAAGGGAGGCCGATCGCATGATCGCACGGCCACGCGGCACGGCGTCGTAATGAGTTGCTCTAACTGCGCCCCTTGGGCCTCAGCAAGCGCAACGCCTCACCGACGGTAAAGCCGAGCTTTCGAATACGCGCCAGCGCCTCCTCCTGCGTGAGCCTGTCGCTAACGGTGACACCAAGATGATACCGGCGCACAGTCTCTTCGAGGTCGGCAAGGCACTCTTCTGCAGAACGTCTCTCGATCATCGATCCTCCGTGAAATTTGCGGGTTGAGATCGGGCTGGCGCTACCGGCATCGCTTGGCAGTGTGTGGTAGCAATCGCTAGTAACAGCCTTGTCGAGCAGCTTGGTGCCGAAGCGCTCTTGATACCAGCTAGCGCGGGCGCCAATACAATCAAGGGGGCAGACGAGTTCATTCCTCCAATGCGCGGCTCATGGCAACTGGCATTTGCTCAGTGCTCAGTGGGTCAGCCCTGTTGGGGGTGAACGCCTCAGGCAGAGCGGGGCTGCGCGTGGTGGTGACCGCTGACCTCGGCCCCGTCGAGCGGGGACAGGCGGAGGAACCCAAGGGCAGACAGTAGCGGCAGCAGCGCGATAAGAAAGAAGGCGAGGCGAAAATCGTCGATCGTCAGCGTTCGCGGGCCCGCTATCACCGCCAATAGCGCCGCCCCGACGGCGATACCAAAGCCTCTCGCCAATTGCTGTGCGACACCGCCGACGCTGGTGCTCTTGCTCAATTCCGCGGCGGGCACGTCGGCATAGCTGATCGTGTTGAGGCCGAGATACTGGATGCTCCGGACGCATCCGGACACCGCCACGAAGGACACCATCAGCCATACCGGTGTGTCGGCGCGCAACAGCCCGCAACCGGCGGTTACCGCCGCGGCGAGGCACGCGGTGCCGACGAGCAGCCGCCGAAAACCAAAAAAGCGCAGCAAGAGACCGGAGAATGTTCGCACCAGCATCGCCCCGAGGCTTGACGAGAAGGTCAATAGACCGGCGCGGAACGGGCTGAGCCCGAACCCGACCTGGAACAGCAGCGGCAGCAGAAAGGGTGTTGCATCGAGACCCATCCGGCAGACGCTGCCGGTAACCGTCCCGATGCGAAACGTGCGAATGCGTAGGAGCCGGAGATCGAGGATCGGGTCCTCGCGTCGTCCTGCGTGCCAGCCATACAGCAGGAGGATAACGATTGCGGCGACTAAAAATATTATCCCGAGGGGCCCCGGGATCATCGGGCGCCCGACATTTTCGATCGCGACTTCGAGCAGCGCCAGTCCTAGCCCGGAGATGAAGAACCCGGGCAGATCAAACCGCGTCGGCGCCGGTGCGCGGAAATCCTCGATCAGCCACAGCGCCAACACCACACCGAGGACACCAATCGGCAGGTTGAGATAAAAAATCGCCCGCCAAGAGAGATAAGTCGTCAGAAACCCGCCGACGATCGGGCCCACGGTCGGGCCGATCATCGCCGGGATCGTCATCCAGTTCATCGCCGAGACGAGGTCCGAGCGTGGAAAGCTGCGCAGCAGGATGAGGCGGCCGACCGGCGTCATCATGGCGCCGCCGAAACCCTGCAGCACCCGCATGACCAGCATCATCGGGAGGCTGGTCGACAATCCGCACAGCACCGATCCAGTCGCAAAGATGCAAAGATGGCGATTGCGGCACAAAACACGGCGCGCGTGCCGAGTCGGTCGGCGATCCAGCCGCTGACCGGGATAAAGACGGCGAGACTCAGTAAGTAGGTGGTGATCACCAGATTGAGCCGCAGCGGATTTTCGCCGAGGCTTCTCGCCATGTCGGGGATCGCGACGGCGAGCATCGTCGAATCGAGCCCCTCCATAAAAAAGGCGCAGCCGACGACCAGTGGGATCAGGATCCTGAGGCGGGGCTTCCTTGCCGTCTCGGCCGAGAGGCTGGTTTCGGTCACCGTCGCACCAACGGCGGTAACGGGTCGACTGGACCGGCGTAATGCGTCCTTCGAAACGGTCGCTTCGCAACCTCCTCAGGATGAGGAACCTTTCTTAATGCCACCAATAGTATTATCTCATGCTGAGGAGCGCCACTGGGCGCGTCTCGAAGCACGCATGATATCGAAGCAGCCCTTCGTCTCAGCCTCGCAGTTGACATCAATGGACCGGCGAGACCATAGCCGATCGCGCACCGTTAGCGAGGCCGCAAAGGTGGAAGGCGGCGAGATCGGAACCGAACTCCTCGAGCGCTGGGCGCTCCATTATCTCGAGCGCTATGCCAGCTCGGTCGAGAATTTGCGGCGTGTGCTGACGCGGCGCGTCCGCCGGCATTCGCCGGAGACCGCGCATGAGGTTTCAGCGCTGATCGATGCGCTCGTCGTACGCTACCGGGAATCGGGCCTGCTCGACGATGCGGCCTATGCGGCCGGACGGGTGCAGTCGCTGCATCGCCGCGGCGATTCGCTACTAGCGATCCGCGCCCGGCTGGCGGCAAAAGGGGTTGCGGCCTCGGACGTGGCGGATGCCGTATTGGGTCTGCGCTCGGCCGCCGCAGACCCCGATCTCGGGGCCGCCTGCGCGTTTGCCCGCCGGCGCCGGCTCGGACCCTACCGACGAATTGCCGCAGACCATGTGCGCGAACTCGGCGCCTTCGCCCGCGCGGGGTTCAACCGCCGCGTGGCCGAGACGGTGCTCGCCTGCGCCGATGTCGAGGCGGTCGAGGCTCTGGCCCGCGACGGGCTCGGCTGAAGAGCCTCAGGCGCGCCGGCGCTGCGGGGACGCGTCACCCACCCGGCTGCTGTCGTCGAGTGCGGCTGGAGCCCCGATCATGGCGATCGGGGTCGGGTCGCGCGAGGCGATCCCGTGTTTGTCGAAGGCAATCTTGACAAGGCGATTGTACGCGCGGCCAACCACCAACTGCTTCGCCGGCACGGTGCGGATGCGCACCAGCAGCACGACCGAGAAGTCCTCGAGCGCGTCTACTCCCATATAATCGAAGGGGTTCAGGATCAACGGCTGCAGCACCTCGTCTTCCATAAGCTCGGCGCTGACCTGGCGCAGGATTTCCACGACGCGGTCAATGTCTTCACGATACGAAATCGTAATCCGAGAGATGACACACGAATACTCCTTGGTCATGTTCTTGACGCTGGTGACTTCACCGAAAGGCACCGTGTGCACCGTGCCGGCGAGGTCGCGCAAGCGGATGCTGCGGACCGAAATCGCCTCGACCACGCCCTTGTGCTCCTTTCCGACGTCGACGATGTCCCCGACCGCGATCTGGTCCTCGAGCAAGATGAAGAGACCGGTGATGATGTCCTTGACCAAGGCCTGGCTGCCAAATCCGATCGCCAGACCCACTACGCCGGCCCCGGCGAGCAGCGGGGCGATGTCGATGCCGACGTGGGAAAGGACAATCAACGAGGTCAAGACGATGATCACGCACAGCAAAGCCGTCCGCAGCAGCGGCAGCAATGTGCGGACGCGGGCACGACGTGGGGCATCGCTCGCGTCGATCGCAGTCAAATATCGCTCGATCGCACTGGCGAAGATCTCCCAGAGCCCGAGTGCAACGACGAGGACCATGCCGATCGTGAGCGCGTTTCCGGCCATTCGCCGGCCGAGATCGGAGCCGAACCAGGCAAAAGCCCCGATGTTCCACGCCTGCAGCACGGTTAGCGCGGCGAGGGCATAGACGACGAAGCTGAGCAGTCCTGTCAGGATCGGGACGTAGCGGTTGGCGCGGTGTTCGAGGGTCGGAAACTGCGCCCTGAGTTCCGGTCTGATGGCGAAGCCGCGCCGGCTCGAGCCCTGGACAAAGCGAACGAGAAGACGGGCTGCGACGATGACGAGCAAGCTCAGCACCGTCGCACGCAGGACGTAAAGGGACCCGCCCTCGATGTGCAGCGCGTAAATCAGGAAGATGCCGATGATGTACAGGACGGCGAGGAGATACCAGATCTCGCCGAGACTGCGGCGGATGCGCGCCCAGCCCGAGGTGCCGGCCGGCTCTCCGGCGATCCACGCGGCGATCGCTGCCCGGTTCTGCAGCAAAAAGATGATGGCGAGCACCGTCAGTACGAGGCCCACGACTTTCAGCATCAACGCGTAGAGCGCCCCGGGAACGCCGAGCCACCATGCCGCCTCGGGAACGGCATAACCAAAAATCGCCCAGAAGGTGAACCGTCTGACCCAGATGTAGAGATAGTTCCGGGTCTCTGGGTCGATCGGCACAAATACGGCCCCGGCATCGGCCGGCAGCAGGACTGATCCGACCACGCAGAGGAGGAGGCGAGCCTCTACCGTCGCGTTTACAAGGATCGACAAGGTGATGCGCGTCCGGGTAAGCGGCTCGAGCGTCATCGACAGTGCCGCATAGGCCATCCCGGTAAAAATCAGTATCGGCAGCAGGCCGAGGACGAGGCCGAGCAGTGCGAAAGCGGCGCGGATCAGACGGGTGTCGCTGCGCCTTACGGGGAGACGCGAAAGCATCCGTGAAAAGATCCATCGCACGATCCACTCGGCGGCGGCGGCCAACCCAAAGATCAGGCCGAATGCGAAGGCAGCCTCGGTCCACACCCGGCGTGTCTCGTTGTCGAAGATCTGCTCTCGCGCCCAGCCGAAGAGGCGCGGCGCATCGACGACCATCGCGACGCCGGCCAGGATCTCGCCGGAGAAGGCATCGATCTGCTGGGATAATTGACCGAACAGAGCCGTCGCGGCAGGTTCTTCCTTCTCGGCGCCGCGTTGCACGGCGAGGAGCGCGCGAAGCTCCTGGACGAGCTTTGCCCGCGCGGTATCGTCCTGCAGGGTGTGGACGAGCTGCTCGAGTTCATCGACGGAGACCGGCGCAGGCTGCGGCGCTAGAGGCTGATCGGCGGCTCGCACGCCCGGCAACGGAGCGACGGAGATGCAGAAGAGCAGGAAACAAGCGCGCCAGCAAACACCCCTCACCCCGACCCTCTCCCCGCAAGCCGGGCGAGGGAGAAAGGCGAAGCATCCCCTCGCCCCGCGCAAGCGGGGAGAGGGAGGGGCCCGCGTCAGCGGGAGGGTGAGGGGCGGCCGGCGACGGAACATTCGCGCCTCAGGCTTCTTCCCGCTCGCGCATCAACCGGGCAACCGCGCGCGCGTCTGCATCGCTCTGGCGCTCGAGCGCGGCGACGACGCGGGGGCGGTCCGCCATGGGGCGGTTCTGGCTCAACTTGTATTTGCCTTCGAGCCGGGTGACCGCGATGTCGAGCCCGACGATGCCCCTCAGCATGCCCTCGAGGTAGGTCTCGGGGAGCTCCTCCATCTGCCACGGAACTGGGTTGCGGGCTTCATGTCGTTCCGACAGACGGCGCAGCAGTTGGCGCAGCCAATCGGCATCTTCGACGAGCCGGACGATGCCATAGGCATGGACGTCGGCATAATTCCAGGTCGGCACGCTCGGACCGCTCGTATACCAGCTCGGAGAAATATAGGCGTGCGGCCCGTGAAAGATTGCAAGCACCTCATCGCCCCGAGCGAGGTGGCCGACCTGTGGGTTTGGGCGGGCAAGGTGGCCATGCAGATGGAGTTCGTCGTGGTCATGCGTAACCAGAAAGGGTATGTGGCTCGCGATGAGCCCGTCGGCGCCGTGGCTCATCAGCAAACCGAAATCATGCCGCTCGATATGCTCGATCAGCACCTCGGAACGTGCTTCGGTAAAGGCGGGCGGCAGATACACCATCAATCGTCTCCGCTGCTGAAGGACGAACACCTCACAGAATATGCTTGATCACGGGGACGGCGAGTAGCCCCGCTCCGGACAAGAAGAGGATGGTCCCCGAGGCGCGATTGATCCACACTAGGTGACGCGGCTCGAAGGAGCGGAAAACCAAGCTCAACCCGAAGCTGAGCGCGAGCCACCACAACAGCGAGCCGCTCCACACCCCGAGAACCAGGATTGCAGCGCGGCCGAACGTCGCTTCCTCGCCGCCGAGGCCGAGAACCGAGAAGATGCCCAGGAAGGCTAGGATCGTGATCGGATTGGTCAATGTGAGGGCGAATGTCGATGCGAAGTCCCGCAGGAGGGTTTCGGCATCCGGCTCCGAATTCGATTTGGCTTCCAGTTTGGCGAGCAAGGCAGAGCCGCCGACGTAGAGTAGGTAACACCCGCCGACGACGCGCAACCACTGCTGGTAGCCGATCAGCCAATCGGAAACGAAGGTCAGACCGAAAGCCGCAATAAAGCCGAAGATCGCATCGGCCGTTGCGGCGCCAAGACCCGAGACGAAGCCGGTCAGCTTGCCCTGGAAGATCGTCCGGCGAACGCATAAGACGCCTACGGGACCGACCGGAACGGCGATGATGATGCCGACCACGATGCCCTTCAGCAAAAACACCAACAGCATGTGGGCGGGATCCCGGTCAGAGGCGGCGTCAGTCTCCGGGAAGGCCGGAAGCGGCGCAACCCGAAATGCAGCCGATGTAAGACGCGAGAAATCCCGCTATGCTGCCGGCGTTGACGCAATTTCGAGCCACCGGAGGCCGCGATGACCGAGAGCGAGGATGCCTATCGGTTCGAGTTCGCTTCGATCGACGGCGAGAGGTTGCCGCTCGATACGTGGCGCGGTCGGCCTGTGCTCGTCGTCAACACCGCTTCCTTCTGCGGGTACACCCCGCAATACAGCGAGCTCGAAACGCTGTGGCAGCACTTTCGCGATCGCGGTCTCGTCGTGCTCGGGGTGCCGTCGAACGATTTCGGGCAGCAGGAGCCGGGAACCGCGACCGAGATCAAAGAGTTCTGTGCGGCGAATTACTCGGTCGACTTCCCGCTCACGGAGAAATGCCGCGTGATCGGCGCCGAGGCGCACCCGTTTTACCGTTGGGTCGCAGCGACTCTCGGTGAGGCCGGCTCGCCACGCTGGAACTTCCACAAATACCTGGTCGGACCGGATGGCCAGCTGGCCGGTGCGTGGCCCGCGCAAGTCCCCCCGACCGACAACCGCATCACCGGAGAAATCGAACGCCTGCTTTCGGGGGGCTGAGACTACGCGGTGGCTGGCTCCGGCTGGCGGGCCGGAGCGGCGCCGGGCGCCGGCAGATCAGCGCCCCGCTCCAAGGTTCTGACGGCCATCATCTCGCGTTTCCCGCGGATTTCGATTTCGTAGCGCGGAAATCCGGCAAGGTCGAAACCGGCGCGCGCCACGGTCTCGTCCGACACGACGAGCTCGCATTCATAGGTTTTGCTGAGTTCTTCGAGCCGGCTGGCGGTGTTGACGGCATCGCCGATCGCGGTGATCGCAGAGGCGTTGCCGTAGCCCATTTCTCCGACAATCACCGGGCCGCAATGGATGCCGATGCCGATGCGCAACGGACGATCGAGCTCGCCCTGCAGCGACAGATTGAGCTCACCGAGCCGCTCTGACATCAGCCGGGCGGCGGCGAGAGCCTCCCGGCAACCCGCCGCGGTACCGCTGCGGACGCCGAACAGCGCCATCACCCCGTCGCCGATGAATTTGTCGACATGCCCGCCGGCTGTTTCGATCGCGCGTCCCATCGCCGCAAAATAGCGGTTGAGGACGAACACCACGTCATAGGGGAGCCGACCCTCGGAGAGCGCCGTAAAGCCGCGGATATCGGCGAACAGGATCGCGATCTCACGTTCGCTGCCCTGCGCGAAATCGACCCTGCGCCTCCCGTCGGCGGCAGCAGCAAAAGGCGGCAGCAGCGGCGTCACCTCGACACGCCGGCGAGGCCGCAACTGACAGGCGAGGCGGACATTCTGGGTCGCGCCGATACGGCGGAGCACGCGCTGCTCGACGGCATCGGGGGGATCGAGGCTGTCGAGCTCGGCCCGCACACGAACGCGGCAGGTCGAGCAGCGGCCGCGGCCGCCGCATACCGAAGCATGCGGGATACCGGCGATGCGGCTCGCCTCGAGCACGCTCGTGCCGGGCGTAACCTCGACGAAGCGGCCATCCGGGTAACCGATGCGCACGAGACCATGGCGGCGCCGCCAAACATAACGGATGAAGCGCGCGAGCAAGACCGCAGCGACCACGCCGCCGAAAAACCAGCTCAGGCCATCGATGATCGCTTCCAGGGCGCCCCGGGTCTCCGGCGGAGGGAGGCTCATGCGAGCGAATGCTTCTCGCGTCCAATTCGGATCGGCGGCGAGGGCTATCACCTGGCGACCGGCTTCGATCATGCCGAGCAGAGACAGAACCGGGACGAGCGCGGCGATGAGGAGAGCCGCAGGCTGCAGCCGAGCGTACCAGGGCCTGACGCGAAGCCAGAAATGCAGCCCGATCATCGCGTGAGCCCAAGCGACGACCAGAACCAGCATCTGCAAGTAGCCGTACTCGGGAACGCGGACGAAATAGAGCCACAGCAGGTAAGCGTAGTAACCGGTATCGGTGTGGAAAAAATTGTCGGCTATGCGGGTTCCGACAACATGACGGGCGAGCAGGATCGGGATCGCAAAGCCGAGGATGATCTGGCTCAACTCGGAGACGCGCAGCCGCAAGCTCCGCCGCTGCCATAGCGCCCACAATGCCAGCGTGTAATGAACGAGGAAGCCGCCATAGAGCAGCGCCTGCGCCGGTCGGTTTGACCAGATTCGGAAGATGTACCACAGCACGTCCTCCATCGCTTCGAGCGAGACCAAGCCTACCGCATGGTTGAGGAGATGCATCGCCACATAGGCGAGCATCACCAGTCCGGAAAAAAGCCGCAGTCTACGGATCATGGAAAGAACCGCTGGAAGCGAGACCGGAGCATAAAACCTCTTGCCACCGACGTTCTGTTTCTTTATCCGGGCGCGCCGCGACGACACAAAGACGAGCCATCATCGGAGGACGCGCGGGTATGCTGGAGATCCGACATCTCGTCAAATCGTTCGGACCGCTGATGGCCGTCGACGATGTCTCTTTCACGGTACCGCAAGGCGAGGTGCTCGGGTTTCTCGGCCCGAACGGCGCCGGCAAATCGACGACGATGAAGATGATCACGGGTTTCCTCGCGCCGACTGCCGGCACGGCGATAATCTGTGGCCAGGACATCGGAACCCAGCCGATCGCGGCGAAAAGGCACATCGGTTATCTTCCCGAGGGCGCACCGGCCTATCCAGACATGACGCCCGCCGACTTTCTCGACTTCATCGCTCATATTCGCGGCTTCTCGGGCAGTGACGCAAAGCGCCGCATCGGCCGCGTCGTCGAGATGATCAGGATCGCCGAAGTTATGCACCAGCCGATCGAAACCTTGTCGAAGGGCTACAGGCGCCGTGTCGGAGTGGCGCAGGCACTGCTCCACGATCCGGACGTGCTGATCCTCGACGAGCCGACCGACGGGCTCGACCCCAACCAGAAATACGAAATGCGCAAGATCATCGCCGCGATGCGGTCCGACAAGGCGATCATCATCTCGACGCACCTGCTCGAAGAGGTCGAAGCGGTGTGCAGCCGTGCGATCATCATCGCTCATGGCCGCGTCCTCGCCGATGGGACCCCGGCGGAGCTTGCCCAGCGCTCGCGTCACCACAATGCCGTGCGCCTCAACATGGCGGCCGGCAGCGACCTGAATATCAGGGCTGAGATGGCGGCATTGCCCGGGGTGGCTGCGGTCGAGCCGGTCAGCGACGCCGAGGGTGATGCGCTGTTCGTGCTCCCGCGCGGCGGCCGTCCGGTCGTTGCCGAAATCGCCGACCTTGCACGGGACCGCGGCTGGACTATAACCGGCCTGCGGGTCGAGCGAGGGCGGCTCGATGATGTCTTTCGCGAGATCACCGCAGCCCAGCCCGCACCGCCCCCGATCGGCGCGGCCGCCTGACCCGATGCGCAACGTCCTCACCATCTTTCGACGCGAACTGGCCGCCTATTTCGCGACGCCGCTCGCCTACGTGTTCATCGTCATCTTTCTGGTCATGGCGGGGATGCTGACGTTCTTTGTCGGCAATTTCTTCGAACGTGGGCAAGCCGATCTGCAACCCTTCTTCACCTTTCATCCGTGGCTGTACGTCGTCCTGATCCCGGCATTGTCGATGAGGTTGTGGGCCGAAGAACGTCGGAGCGGGACGATCGAGCTGTTTCTGACATTGCCGATCCGCATGACCGAGGCTGTCATCGGAAAATTCCTCGCTGCCTGGAGTTTTGCCGGGATCGCGCTGGCCTTGACCTTCCCCTTCTGGATCACGGTAAATTTCCTCGGGCGGCCGGACAACGGCGTAATCTTGGCGAGCTATGTCGCCAGCTGGCTGATGGCGGGAGCGTTGCTCGCGGTTGGCGCCTGTATTTCGGCCACGACCAAGAACCAGGTGATCGCCTTTGTCGTCACCGCGGCGTTTGCTTTCGTCCTTACCGTCTCAGGCTCGCCGATCGTGCTCGGGTTTTTCCAGGGTTGGGCCCCGGAATGGCTGATGCGGGGAGTGGCGCAGACCAGTCTTCTCGGCCATTTCAGCGCGATTACTCGCGGGGTGATCGATGGCCGCGACCTTGTCTACTTCCTGTCAGTCATGATCGCCTTTCTCGGCGCCAATGCGATCCTGATCGACCTGGAGAAGGCGGAATGAGCCCTCGACCAGAAATGCTTGCCAGAAAATCAACCCATTATCGCTCCCAGTTCGTCATTCCCGCGGAGGCGGGAATCCAGGGGCCCCAGATCTCAACGGTTGCCCCCTGTTCAAGCCAGGGGCAGGCTCTGGACCCCCGCTTTCGCGGGGGTGACGGTAAAGGGTCCTGACATGGCTCTCCCGGGTCGTTTTCGCGGCTTCTTCGCTTCGCGCCGTGCGGTCGCCGTTGCGGCGCTCGTCTGCATTGCGCTGATGTTGGTCTCGGTCAACATCATAGCCGCTCGTCTCTTCACGTGGCGGCTCGACCTGACCGGTCAGCATCTCTACACCTTGTCGCACGGCACCCTGCGGACGCTGTCGAAGATCGACGAGCCGATCACGTTGCGGTTCTACTATTCCGCCCGTCTCACCGACGAGGTCCCGTCCTATGGTGTCTATGCCCAGCGCGTGCGCGAGCTGCTCGACCAGTATGTCGCGGCGGCGCGCGGCAAGATCCGGCTGGAGGTCTACAATCCCCAGCCTTTCTCCGATGTCGAAGACCGCGCGGTCGCCTTCGGGCTGCAGGGCGTGCCGCTCGATGTGCAGGGCGAGCAGGTCTATTTCGGCCTGGCTGCGACCAACTCGACCGACGATCAGCAGATCGTCGCCTTCTTCCAGCCCGAACGCGAGCGCTTCCTCGAGTATGATCTGACAAAACTCGTCCACAGCCTGGCATTTCCGAAGAAGACGGTGATCGGCCTGATGAGCACGCTACCGCTCGAAGGCGACATGACGGCGATGATGCGCGGTCGGCCGGCGGAGCCGATGGCGGTAATCGAGCAGTTGGGGCAGCTCGACACGGTTAAGCCACTGGCCTCGAACATCGATGCGATCCCGGCGGAAATCGACGTGCTAATGCTGGTGCATCCCCAAAACCTTCCGGAGAAGACGCTTTACGCGATCGACCAGTTCGTTCTGAGAGGCGGCAAGGCGCTCGTCTTTGTCGATCCCCATTCCGAGCTGCAGGCGGCGCACCCGAGCCAGCTCAATCCGCCGGGCGCACCCACCGCCAGCAATCTCGAGCGGCTGTTCAAATCCTGGGGCTTCGAAGTGCCGTCACAGACGGTGGCGGGAGATCGCCGCGACGCGCAAAGGGTAGGTGTGCCGAGCAGCCGCGGGTCGCGGCCACTGGACTATATCGCTTGGCTCAATCTGAAGACCGACAACCTCAATCGCGACGACATGATCACGGCCGATCTCAGTCATGTCATGATGGCCTCCTCCGGGATCATCGAGCCGCTCGACGGCGCGAAAACGACGGTCGAACCGCTGATCACGACGTCGCCCGACTCGACCAAGATCCCGGCCGAAAAGCTGACCGGATTGCCCGATGTCGCCGGCCTCCTCGCCCAGTTCAAACCGGACAACAAGCGCTACATCCTTGCAGCCCGCGTCACCGGCATGGCCGAGAGCGCGTTCCCCGACGGACCGCCGAAAGCGCCGGAGCCCGCCAAACCGGAGGCGAAGGAAGGCGAGGCGGATCCGCCGCCAAAACCTGCCGAAGACCCTGCGGTTCCCCCTGTAGAGGCCGTCAAGCAATCGGCGCAGCCGATCAACATCGTTGTGGTTGCCGACACCGACATCCTCGACGACAAGTTTTGGCTGCAAAAGCAGGAGTTCTTCGGCCAGCGGGTGCTGGTCCCGACCGCCAACAACGGCGACTTTGTCGCCAATGCGATCGAAGTGCTAGCCGGCGGGGACGATCTGGTCGGTTTGCGCACTCGCGGCACCTCGGCACGCCCGTTCGAGGTCGTGAATCGGATCCAGAGCGAGGCCCAGGCGCATTACAGCGCCGAGGAGCGCGGCTTGCAGGCAAAGCTCAAGGAGACCCAGGCCAAGCTGGAAAACCTCACCGGAAAAGACCAAACAAACGCGCCGGCGACCCTCTCTGCGGAGCAGACAAAGGCGATCGAGGAGTTTCGCGCCGACATGGTGCAAACCCGCCGCCAGCTGCGCGACGTGCAGGCGGCGCTGCGCAGCGATATCCGACGGCTGAAAGCGGGGTTCGAATTTCTCGACATCGCGCTGATCCCGATCATCGTAGCGGCGCTCGCCATCATCCTCGGCGCGCTGCGCTTGAAACGGCGCCACCGGCGCACGGTGGAAGCTTGAGACGGTCCCCGCCTATACCGAGCGGCACGGCCAGGACGGCGGGCGGTCGCGGAAATGACGGCCATCGAGAGGATTCCCCGGTATGCAGAAACGAGGGCTGAACTTTCTCGCCGCCGCGACAGCCGGTCTCGTGTTGCTGGCGATCGCGGCGCTTGCTACCGGCGATCGCGGTGTGAGCCGGGCCGCGCCGGGCGAGCGCGCGTTTCCCGCTCTCGCCGCGAAACTCGGCGATGTCGCATCGGTCACAATCTTGCGCAATGGTTCGACCGTCACTCTGATCCGCGACGGGGACAGCTGGCTCGTCGCCGATAAGGGCAACTACCCTGCAAATGCCGGCAAGATTAGCCAAATCGTCCTGGCGATGGCGGATTTGACGCTCGTCGAGCCCAAGACGCAGAAAGCGGATCTCTACCCGCGGCTCGAGGTGGAAGAGCCGGGCACGGGCAAGTCGACCCTGGTTTCGGTCAAGGACAAATCGGGCGCGACCCTCGCGGAGCTGATCGTCGGCAAGCGGCGTTACGATCGGCTCGGTGCAGGCAATGACGGCGTCTACCTCCGGAAGCCGGAGAACCCGCAGGCGTGGCTTGCGCGGGGCTCGCTCGATCCCTCCGGGGAAGTCTCGAATTGGCTCGACCGCCGGATCCTTGACATCTCTGAAAAGCGGATCGCCAAAGTGACACTGACTCAGGCGGATGGCGCGGTACTCGTCATCAGCCGCTCGGCGCCCGATGCAAAATTCGCCGTCGAGGACGCCCCCGCCGACTCCAAATTCAAAAGCGAGGCCAGCACGAGCGGGCCTGCGATGGCGCTCGAGACGCTCGATCTCGATGATGTCAAGCCGAGCGCCGACCTGTCGGTCCCTGATAAGGACGTGGTGACCGCAAAATTTACGACTTTCGACGGGTTGACGATCGATGTCAGGCTGCTCGATCGCGACAAGACCGAGTGGCTTGCGATTTCAGCGAGCGGCTCCGGTGCTGCCGAGGCAGAGGCGAAAAAGCTCGAGGAAAAGGTATCGCGCTGGACCTATGCGATCCCGACCTACAAGGCGAACCTCATCAAGACCAAACTCGCCGATTTGCTGGAGCCAGCCAAGGGCTCATGACCCATGAGCCCAATCCGGTGTCGCCCTGCGTCGGGATCTGCCTACTCGATCCGGCCACCGGCTATTGCCGGGGATGCTTGCGCAGCATGGCCGAGATTGCCGGGCGGTTGGCGCGATTAACCGGCCGACGCTTCACGGGGGCTGTCCGGGATTTACGATACTGACAACCATGCAATTGCCATAGTCGCATCGTACTCTCATGGCGTCGAGCGCCTCTGAGCGGATGCGAAATCATTGAATGGAGTTGGCGATGCGTGATCTCGACCAGATAAAACAGGGGGAACAGGGGGCGAGACGGGCGCGGGCGGTTCGCCAGTGGGCGGTCCGGCAATCCCGTCGGCCGGCCGCGCGGCTCCCGTGACCACGTCAAACCGCGCCGGGCGGTACGAGGCGAGCACGGCGGAAAAGCGCGCCATCCTGGCGCGGCTCGATCAGCGTCGGCGGCTCGGCAAGCCGGATGCCGAGCGCTGCTGCAAGCCTTCCGTATAGATAGCGACATCGTGCGGCTGGATGGGGGCGGTTTCATGCCGCGCTGCTCAACGAGGCGATTACGGGCGCACATCCGGGCGTGCGCCCGGCGCGTGTGCGGGTTGCGGATGTTGGCGGTGAAGAATTCGATATAGCGCCACCGGGCCTACTCACCGCTGTGCCTACCGTGCCGCCATTGTGAGGTCGAGGGTTGGCCCTAAGCCGCTGCCGATGGCAGCTGGGAATCAAGCGCCGCCGGCAATCAGAGCCGCCCGCGGCAAGTCGTCTCAGCGCCGGCTGGGCCGGAACTCCGATCTGACCGTCTCGTTTAGGACAAAAGTGCCGCGACGGCAGCCGGTGTCCCTGCTCTCGCCGCAGCTCAGAACCCGAACCCCTCGAATAACCGCACCGGTGCCCATGAAAATTGCGCAAGTATCGCCCTTGATGGAAGCGGTGCCGCCCAGGTTCTATGGCGGCACCGAGCGGATCGTCGCCTATCTGACCGACGAACTCGCCGCTCTCGGTCATGACGTCATTCTTTTCGCCGCTGGCGACAGCGTTACCAAGGCCCGGCTCGAGGTCGTCTGGCCGCGTGCGCTGCGTCTCGATCCGGGAATGCGGGATTATCTCGCGCCGCACATTGTGATGCTGGAAATGGTGGCGCGGCGGGCCGAGGAATTCGACATCGTCCATCTTCATGTGGACTATCTCGGATACCCGATCCTGCGACGGACCGGTGTGCCGTTCGTGACCACGTTGCATGGCCGGCTTGATTTGCCCGAGCTGCAACGCGTCTACGAAACCTTCGACGATGTCCCGGTGGTATCGATCTCCAATGCACAGCGCGGTCCGCTGCCGCAGGCGAACTACATTGCGACTGTGCAACATGGTATTCCCGAGCTGCTGCTGCCGCCTCGCCTCGAGTGCGGAAGCTATCTCGCCTTCCTCGGCCGGATCTCGCCGGAGAAGGCGCCGGATGCAGCGATCCGGATCGCTGCGAAGGCAGGCATGCGGCTCAAGATTGCGGCCAAAGTCGACCAGGTCGATCAGCAATATTTCGTCGAGCGCATCGAGCCTATGCTCGCCGCACCCCATGTCGAGTTCATCGGGGAGATCGACGACGCACAGAAAGCGGAGTTCCTTGGCGACGCCGCGGCACTGTTGTTTCCGATCGCCTGGCGAGAGCCCTTCGGTCTCGCCATGATCGAGGCGATGGCGTGCGGCACGCCGGTGATCGCGTTTCGCAACGGATCGGTTCCGGAGATCATCGACGACGGCATCACCGGTTTTGTCGTCGATAACGAGGAACAGGCGGTAGGTGCCGCCAAGCGTCTGCACCATCTCGATCGCGGCCGCATCCGACGGGTCTTTGAGGAATGCTTCACCGCGCGGCGGATGGCCGAGAATTATCTTGATATCTACCGCGGTCTGATCGCGCGACATCGACCGTTGCGGCGGGTGGTTTGAGCCGGAATACGGCCACCCGCGATCCCGTTCAGGTGCGATGGAGGTCGTCTCGCCATTTCGTATCCCGGCCACCGTCCTCGTGGAGAACCAAGGTCGCCGGGTGCTGAAGAACGGCAACAGCTTCGCCGTCCTCGTCGCGTTCGGGAACGCCCAAGCGGCAGGACCTGCCGCCGAAGGGCTGTTCTCTGAGGATACCCGCCATGTTTCCCGACTGGTGACATCGATCGACGGGATCCGCCCCCTGCTGTTGTCTTCGGCGGTGACCGCGGACAACGCCATGCTCCTGGTCGATCTCACCAATCCCGACCTCATCGACAAGGGAGAGCTGCGGCAAGCCACGTCAACCTTGCGCTTGCTGAGCACGATCGCGCTTGACGAGGACGCGCTACTCACGACAGTGGAAATCCGGAATTTCGGTACCACGCCCACCGGCTTTGAGATCGCGCTCGACTTCGAAGCCGATTTCGCCGACATCTTTGAGGTTCGCGGGTCCAGGCGTCCACAGCGCGGCACAGTCCTGCCGGCGCGGCAGGGGCCGGAAGGAACGGTCCTCGGCTATCGGGGGCTTGACGGCGTCGTGCTGCGAACGCGTGTCGTATTCGACCCGCCGCCCGACACGACGACACCTTCTCGTGCAACTTGGCGCATACATCTGCCGCCGGGCGACCGGCTCGCCCTTCATTCTGAAATGCACTGCGAGCGGGACGACCGTCCGGCGAGCGCGGCTTCGCGCGGGGCGAGCCTTCTCGTGCTGCAGCGGCGCCACGTGGAGCGCGGAGCGCAAACCACGCAGGTTTGCACGGACAATGCGGCCTTCGACGAATGGTTGAGATCCTCGCGCGCCGATCTGGACATGCTGGTGACCGCACCGCAAGAAAGGCAAATCCGCTTTACCCGCCCGATCCTGCCCGCCTGGTTGGGCGAGGTCCGGCTGGCGAATTTGCGACTAGGCGAGGCGTCGGTCGATCTGTTGGTGCGGCGGGGCGGCAATGATGTCGCGGTCAGCGTTGTGCGGCGCGACGGACCCGCCGAGATCGTGCTGACCAACTGATTTTCCGGGAGGCTGATGACGACTCAGGCACTTCACGAGGGTTCTGGTTCTGCCGCAAAGGGTGCACGGGTATCGGCGCCAATTCATGCAGACCAGGGCCCCAGCAGATTTCTTCTGCACTACGTCCGCCGACGGCTCGGAAGCCATATTGCCGTGCTGCTGGCGGTGCTCGCCGCAGTCGGCTGCGCCGTCGGCTCGCAATACGGCGTCAAAAACCTTGTCGATGCCCTCGGATCGGGCGGCCCCGACAGTCAAAGCCTGTGGTCGGCGGTCGGTTTCCTGCTGGCGCTCGTCGCCGGCGACAATTTGTTGTGGCGGCTCGCCGGCTGGATCGCGACCCGAGCCTTTGTCCTGGTCGGCGGTGACCTCCGCATCGACCTATTCGAGCACCTCTCGGGCCATGGCTCGGGTTACTTCAGCGATCACTTCCCGGGAGCTCTCGCCGGCCGCATCACCACAGCCGCAAATGCGGCGTTCAGCCTCGAAAACTCGCTGACCTGGCAGACCATACCGCCAGCCGCGGCGGTCATCAGCAGCATCTCCGTGCTCGGCATCGTCAATTGGCAGATGATGGTGGTGCTGTCCGTGATCGCGATGGTCATCGGCGCGATGATCTGGCGGTGCGCCGCGGGAAGTCGGCATCTGCACGATCGCTTCGCCACCCGCGCTGCGGTCGTGACCGGAGATCTGACCGACGTGATCTCCAATATCGGGCTCGTCCGGTCCTTTGCGGCTG
>WNFR01000249.1_pt1 | contig 59631 bp, 42 predicted proteins | sample 5400221 | NCBI WGS metagenome assembly WNFR01 (sample SAMN13153357, study PRJNA577476) | soil metagenome | isolation source: 40 cm soil under Madrone tree | place: USA:California | collected 2016-06-14
GCCGCGCAAAATTGTATGGGACTACTACAGTCGCCCTTCGGGCTCCTTTCGTAGCCCCATACAATTTTGCATCAAGATAATGTGTAACCAATGTCATGGCACTTTTGGGTGTAACCAATGTCGTGGCACTTGAGACGTAGTCAGTAGTAGTCAGTAGTCCGTAGCTTTTGGCGATCGACTAACAGTTGCGACGGACTACGGACTACGGACTAACCAGATTGACACTCGCAGCGCCTGTTGTGTAAGCTTTTCGCTCGGTAAATGAAAAGGGAGGTTTTGAGTGGCACAGGTAAAGGTTCACGATAACGAGAGCATCGAGAGCGCAATCCGTCGCTTCAAGCGGCAGGTAGCGCGCGAAGGGATCATCACCGACACCAAGAAGCACGCCTTCTATCTAAAACCCGGCGAACGCCGCCGCCTGAAGTCACAGGTCGCCAGGCGCCGAGCGCGAAAGAGCCTTCGCAAGCGGAACACCCCCCACGAAGAGTAAAACCAGATTAGTCCGTAGTCAGTAGTCCGTGGTGATATCCGAAAACTGACTACTGACTCCGGACTACTGACTCCGGACTACTGACTCCGGACTACTGACTCCGGACTACTGACTCCGGACTACGGACTACGGACTACTGACTACGGACTACTGACTACGGACTACTGACTACCTCAAAGCGATTCGCGGATCACGAGAGCGAGGCACTTCGTACCATGCGCCATCGCACTGATCCAATTCTTCCCGATCGAGTTCCAAATCAACATAACCAAGCGCATCTCGTAGCTGCTCAGCGCTTGTTGCGCCCACGATCGCAGAAGTTACGGCTCGTTGCTTCAGCACCCAGGCAAGCGCGACGTGAGTGAGCGACTTCTTTCGCGCTTCAAAGAAAACTCGCAATCGCTCGACCGCTTCGAAGCTCGCTTCGTTCCAGTAACGGTCGAGATAGAGTTTGCCGGCTACCGCGAAGCGCGTGTTGTCCGCGGGCGCCGCGCCGCGACGGTGCTTTCCCGTCAGGAACCCTCCCGCAAGCGGATTATAGACAATTACGCCGACACCGTTGTCTTCGCACAGGGGAAACAACTCGTGTTCGATCTCTCGAAACAGCAAGTTGTAACGGGGTTGAACAGAGTCGAATCTGGCAAGCCCGAGACGATCGCTGGTCCATAACGCACTGGCGAGCTGCCACGCTTGAAAGTTCGAGCACCCGATGTAGCGCGCCTTGCCGCTTTGAATGATCGAGTCCAGCGCGCCAAGCGTTTCGTCGATCGGCGTCTCGAGGTCAGGCGCATGCACCTGATAAAGGTCAACATAGTCGGTGCCCAGTCTCCGCAGACTCGCGTCGATCGCCGCCAACACGTGCTTGCGCGAAAGACCCGTGTCGTTCGGGCGCGTTCCCATCTGCATTCTGCACTTCGTCGCAAGCACGAAATCCTCGCGCTTGCCCCGCAGCCATCGGCCGACGATCTCTTCGGTCCTTCCGACGGTTTCCAGGGACACCGGAATTGGGTAGACATCGGCAGTGTCGATGAAGTTCACGCCCGCCTCAGCCGACGCATCCATGATCGCAAGAGAGGTTTTCTCGTCGCATTGATGACCAAAAGTCATGGTTCCAAGGCAAACCTCCGTCACCTTAAGTCCGGTGCGCCCGAGTCGTTTTATCTTCACTCAATACCTCCAGTGAGCAAGAGACTATCATCGGCGTACCATCTACGCGAGGACGAGCATCCAAACCGGGACGCGACTTCATCTTGTGAAACGCTCCAGGCGCTGGTTATACTCTTTCCTCGTCGTCGGAACTACCAGAGTTTACAGGGTGACGCGTCCTGCACGGGGTCTTGGGAGTTATAACGTTGCAAGCTTTGGCCCGGCCCGGCTTCTAATAGTGTCGAGGCAACGTCTTGTACAGAGAGTGCCGCGATTCAGCAGACTAATGACTCAAGCGAAGCATGCAAAGGGATAGTGGGCCCCGGTGTCGAGTTGTGGTTTAATAAATAGGAGTAAGAGATTGATGAGGAAGTTAGTCGTATACTTGCTGGCAGCTATCTTAGTTTTTTCCTCTCTGTTTTTGCCCAGTTTGACCGGACGGTTAACGGTTCGGGCACAAGAAGGGGCGCCCGATCTTAAGAAAATTCACCCGAGCGTCATAACCGCGGGAACACGGACGTTCACGATACGACTGGACGGACGCCGCTTTGTGGACGGAGCCAATGTGCTGTTCGATGGCGTAGCGCTGGCTTCGCCGCGAATAAGCAAGAAGGGCAAGGTGCTGCTCGCCGAAGTAGACGCTTCATTGATTGCGTCGCCTGGAACTCACACGGTGCAAGGGGTCAACCCCGATGGGAGTACGAGCCCCTCGGCGACGCTGACAGTCGGGCCTCAAGACCCGGACTTGCAGATTGTGCTTGACGGCAACTCTGTACAGGAGGATTCAGGACTAACATTTCTTCCCAACCTGCGTACCGATTCGTTCGGGAATGGATCGAAAGTCCTGGTTTGGGGCAGGGGCACGACCGTGACGGAAGTCAACGGAGGCGTTCAGATTGAGATCCCCGACGACTTTGTGGACGATCCCGCGGAAATACCGATCACCCTCGTAGCAAAAAACGGAAATCTATCAAACACTGAACTTTTCTTCGTGGTTCCGAGTCCTCCGGAGATAAACGAGGTAGATCCCGCCGAGCTTGAAGTTGGGACTGACGATGTCCCCTTTGTCGTGACCGGTGTCTTCAAGCCCGGGGCGACGATCTTCGTGAACGACATGGAACTGCCAACCACCGCCGGCAAGAACGATCGGCTGGAGACAACTATTCCGGGCAGCCTGAGAGGCCAACCCAGTCAGCTTGTGGTCCGCGTCGAGCAAGACGGCATACAGTCCCTGGACACGATTGTCCCGGTCACCCCGACGACGGATCCGTTTATCTTCACTATTGCGCCGGTTCGGATTCGTCAGGGGGAGAACAAGGCTTCAATCGAGGTCATCGGCGCGAACTTCAGCAGAAAGGTCACGGCGTTCATCGATGGTCAGGAAGCCTTTATTCGAGGGTTCACCAAAACGAGTCTGACAGTTGCGCTGGAGCGCGATGTGGCCCTGGGCACGCACACAGTTCAAGTAAAGGATCCCGACGGAAACGAGACGGCGACGGCCTCGTTCGAGGTGGTTCCAGACGTGACGGTGACGACTTTCGTCGGCACTGGCAAGGGCGGCTTTGATCCAGGATGTGTCAGCGGCGACGCAGCGAGGTTTCTCCGTCCGAGGCGAATGGCATTCGGGCCCGATGGCTTGCTTTACATCACCGATCAGCAGAATCACGCAATACGGACGGTGAACGTCAACACCGGTGAGACATGCACTCTCGCAGGGACGGGCTTGGAGGGCTACAACGATTCCGGAAACGCCGCGGGCAAGCCACCCACCTTTTCCTTCCCTAACGGCATAGCCGTTGACAGCAGTGGAACCGTTCTTGTCACCGAAAACGGCAACTGCGTCGTGCGACGGATACGACGAACCGGCGCAAGCATAACGGTTGACACGGTCGCAGGTACGTTTAACGAGGTCACTGATAAAGACAAGCAGAACAAGAAAAACAGCACGCGTGAGGGCATCGCTAGCTACAGGGACGCCGGTCTGCTCGACTCCGCCTTCAGGTTGCCGGACGGCATCCTGATTGCGCCCGATGGAGCGATCTACATAGCCGATGCCGGCAACAGCGTGATACGCCGGATAAGCCAAAGGGATGGACAGTCAGTCGTTGAGACCATAGCGGGCAACGGTGTCCCCGGTTTCGCGGACGGAGTGGCCAATAGATCTCGATTCAACACTCCGACAGATTTGGCACTCTCTGCTGATGGCAACTTCCTGTACGTGGCCGACACAAACAACAACAGAGTGAGAAGAATCGATCTTGCGAATCAGCGGGTCAGTACCCTCGCAGGCGGCGGAGGGGGAGGCGGGGCGATTCTGGACGGACCGCGCGGACAATCAACATTTTTTCAACCGATCGGGCTCGCGCTGGATTCGGATGGGGTTTTGTACGTCGCCGAGTTCGGGTCGAGTGATATTCGCCGCATTGATCCAGAGGGAAACGTTACGACTGTCGCTGGCGGGGGGAAGGGTCTGAAGCTCCGCGACGGCCTGGGCGTCGACGCAAGGTTCAACCAGCCGCGCGGGCTCGCAATAGACACTCAGCGCGGGGTTCTTTACATTGCAGACTACGAAAACTTTGTGATAAGAGGGATCGCCCTGCGCTAGACTTGCGACTTTTCACTCGAAGCGTGGGAAGGCCCGGAGGTCAGTCGTGGAGTAGACTAACTCCGATGCCGATAGGTGATGCGACCCTTGGTCAAGTCGTAGGGCGACAACTCGACCGTTACCTTGTCACCCGCCAGCACCTTTATGAAGTTCTTTCTCATCTTGCCTGACAGGTGGGCCAGGACTTCGTGCCCGTCACCGATTTGAACCTTGAAGGTGGCGTTGGGCAGCGACTCCATTACTGTTCCCTCCACGGGGATCATATCTTCCTTGGGAATAGCAGCACCTCCTTTCACGCTTCAAGCCGATCAAAGGGCCGTGAATCCCGCTAAGAATACCTGATCATCTCAATTCAGTCTATCGTTGCGTCGTCTCCTCCCGGAACCCCATTTGCGAGGCTCCGACGCCAAAACGGACCACCATTTGAACGCCCAGCCGCGCTCGACGAAGCAAATCAGATGTCAATTTGATAAAAAACCCATCTCGATTAAACTTGACACTATGACGCTCATATTTTATGCTGCTTATGTTGCAGATCCGGCAATTGGGCCGAGGCTTAATGGCGGTCAAATTCAAAGACTACTACGAAGTGCTAGGCGTAAAGAGAGACGCCACCGACGGACAGATCCGTCAGGCCTATCGTAAGCTTGCCCGGAAGTATCACCCCGACGTGAACCCCGGCGACAAGGTAGCCGAAGACAAGTTCAAGGGGATCAACGAAGCGAACGAGGTCCTCTCCGATCCCGAGAAGCGCAAACGCTACGATCAACTTGGTCCCAACTGGAAGAATGGCGCTGAGTTCACACCGCCGCCCGGATGGGGACGCGTCAACGTACAGTTCGACGACCTTGGCGGCATTTTTAGCGGAGGCGGTTTCAGCGAATTCTTCGAGACACTTTTTGGCGGAGCGAAGCCGACGGGTCAGTCCGAGCACCGACGCCGGGCCACGCGCAGCAGAACCGGTCGCGGGCAGGACGCGGAAGCCGAGATGGAGATTTCGCTCGAAGACGCTCACGGCGGAGGCCGGCACAGGATTACGCTTCAAGGAACGCGGGCCTGTGCTGCTTGTGGCGGAAAAGGTACGACTACGTCCGGTGTCGTCTGCCCGACGTGCGGAGGCGCCGGTCAGGTCTTGAGCCCCAAGACGATTGACGTGAATATACCTCCGGCCGCGCGTGAGGGCTCGGTGATAAAAGTGGGCCAGCACGGTCAGCCGGGAACAAGCGAGCCTGGTGACTTGTACATAAAGCTGAAGATCAGGCCTCATTCCATTTTCACCGTCTCGGGAGATGACATCACTGCTGAGGTCCCCATCTCCCCGTCGGAAGCGGTATTGGGCGCGACGATCGAGGTGCCCACGATCGACGGCAAAGCTGAGATGAAGATTCCCGCCGGGGCTCAGGGCGGGCAACGGTTGAGGTTGAGAGGCCAGGGTTTGAATAGGCGGGGCGGTGGGCGCGGCGATCAGTACGTGAAGTTGAAGGTCGTTGTGCCGACTCACCCGACCGATCGAGAGAAGCAGCTCTATCGGGATCTGGGCGAAGCCAGCCACTTTGACCCGAGAGAGGGATTGGAGAAGTGACACATGGACATCAATCGATTCACGGAGAAAGCACAGGAAGCTGTTCGCGCTGCTCAAACGCTAGCGACCAGATCGATCCTCACGCGTGCGGGCGTGAACGTCGACCCCTTGAAAGGGGCCGTCGAACGCGAGATCAACAAGATGCCAAAGGTCACCGGGCCTTCGGGCCCGGTAGATCAGGTTTACATAACCGCTCGTCTGAACAAGGTGTTTGTAGCCGCCGAAGACGAAGCGAAGAAACTGAAAGATGAATATGTAAGCGTCGAACACTTGTTACTCGCCATTATCGAAGACGGCGGGGCTGCGTCGCGAGCTCTCAAGACGGCCGGCGCAACTCGCGACCGCATCGAAAAAGCGCTGATGGAGGTTCGCGGCCACCAGCGAGTCACTTCTCAGAATCCGGAAGCCACCTACGAAGCTCTCGAACGATACGGCCGCGATCTCACCAAGATGGCGGCTGCCGGAAAGCTCGATCCGGTGATTGGCCGTGACGACGAAATCCGCCGGGTGATTCAGGTGCTCTCGCGCAGGACAAAGAACAACCCGGTGCTGATCGGTGAGCCGGGCGTGGGTAAAACCGCGATCGTCGAGGGACTCGCCCAGCGCATCATTCGAGGGGATGTGCCCGAGAGCTTGAAGAACAGGCGAATCGTCGCGCTCGACATGGGCGCGCTGGTCGCCGGCGCGAAGTATCGCGGCGAGTTTGAAGAACGGCTCAAGGCGGTCTTGAAAGAGATTCAAGCTTCTGAAGGCGAGGTCATTCTGTTCATCGATGAAATGCACACGATCGTCGGCGCGGGAGCCGCGGAAGGCGCGGTCGATGCGTCAAATCTGCTCAAGCCCATGCTGGCGCGCGGCGAGCTGCATTGCATCGGCGCGACGACGCTCGACGAGTATCGCAAGCACGTCGAGAAGGACGCGGCGCTCGAGCGGCGTTTTCAGCCGGTGCTGGTGGATCAGCCGTCTGTCGAAGACACGATATCGATTCTGCGAGGCTTGAAGGAGCGCTACGAAGTGCATCACGGCGTCCGCATCAAGGACTCCGCTCTGGTCTCCGCGGCGGTGCTGTCACACAGGTACATCTCAGACCGCTTTCTACCCGACAAAGCGATCGATCTTGTCGACGAGGCGGCTGCGAAGCTCAGGACAGAGATCGACTCGATGCCGGCGGAACTCGATGAGATTCTGCGCCGGGTAATGCAGCTCGAGATCGAGCGCGAGGCCTTGAAGAAAGAGACCGATTCGGCATCGCGTCACCGGCTCGAAAAACTCGAGAAGGAACTCGCCGACTTGCGAGCAAACGGCGATCAGCTCCAGGCTCAGTGGCAAGGCGAAAAAGAAGCGGTCCAGAAAATTCGTTCCATTCGCGAAGAAATCGAGCAGACGAAGGTGGCAATCGAGCAGGCGCAGCGCGAGTATGACCTCAATCGCGCGGCCGAGCTGCAGTATGGAAAGCTGAATCAGCTCGAAAAGCAGTTGCGCGAGTACGAAGATGGGCTCGATCAACAACACAATCGAAGCCGGCTGCTCAAGGAGGAGGTCGACGAAGAGGACATTGCTGAAGTAGTAAGCCGATGGACGCACATTCCGGTTTCCAAGCTGCTCGAAGGCGAGCTTCAAAAGCTCCTCTCGCTTGAGGAGCATTTGCACAAGCGTGTGGTGGGCCAGGACGAAGCGGTCAGCGCGGTCGCCGATGCCGTAATTCGCGCGCGCTCGGGGCTCAAGGACCCGAATCGACCGATCGGTTCGTTCATCTTCCTGGGACCGACAGGCGTTGGGAAGACCGAGCTCGCCCGCGCGCTCGCGGTGTTCCTGTTCGATGACGAGCACGCGATGATTCGCATAGATATGTCCGAGTATCAAGAGAAGCACGCGGTGGCGCGATTGATCGGTGCTCCTCCTGGTTATGTCGGCTATGAGGAAGGCGGGCAGTTGACGGAAACCGTACGGCGACGGCCTTATTCGGTTGTGCTGTTCGACGAGATCGAGAAGGCGCATCACGACGTGTTCAACGTTTTGCTTCAAATACTCGACGACGGCCGGCTGACCGACGGCCAAGGCCGGGTCGTGAACTTTAAAAACACGATCGTCATCATGACCAGCAACATCGGCAGCCACTTGATACTGGAATATCACGGCCAGCTTCGCGGCGATCAATACGAACGAATGAAGGAAAGCGTGCTCGACGCGTTGCGTCATCATTTCAGACCCGAGTTTCTGAATCGCGTGGATGAGACCATAGTCTTCCACTCGCTGACGGAGGAGGACCTGAAGAAGATAGTCGATATACAACTCGACCGTTTGCGCTTGCGGCTGGCAGAGCGGAGGATCACGCTGGAACTTACGGACGAAGCGAAGTCACATCTTGCGTTAGCGGGCTATGACCCGGTGTACGGCGCGCGGCCTTTGAAGCGTGCGATACAGCGCGAAATCGAGACGCCGCTCTCGAGGTTGATCCTGAAGGGTGACGTCAAGGACAACGCAGTCCTGCGAGCTGAGCTGACCGGCGGCGCAATAACGTTCTCGATGGGCCCGCTCGCGGCAGAAGCAGATGGAAGTCATTAGTCCGTAGTCCGTGGTTCGGCGTTTGTCTATTCCTCGAACACAATGGACCACGGACCACGGACCACTGACTACGGACTACGGTCTTCATTATCGTTCGGGCGATCGAGTCCTTGTGCTATCATGAGGTCCAGTATCGGAGGTCCAATCGTATGAGCGAGATGTTCGTAATGCGCCGCGCGGACGGCGACCTTTTCACCGAAGAAATAGCCGGAAAGCCGAGCATACCAATCTGGTCCAGCGAGGAGGCGCTGGCTCGTTACAAGGAACGCAACCCGGAGCTGATGACCTTCCTGGCCACACGATTGACTCGCTCTTTGATCAAGAGAGTGGGGAGCGGACTCGCCGGTCAGACAACCATCGGGTTCTTTCTTTTGGCCGAGGACGACCCCAACGCCGATCTTGACGATGGTAGACTGATCTCCCTGGAAGAAATTTTCCCGGGGAGTGAACACACCCTGCAGCCTGCGCAGCTCCAGCTCTAGAGTGTCTACGGCGCAACACGCGCGGCCAATCATCCAGACCTGGCAAGGGACTAGGGGACAAGGAGAAGGGGTATGATTTCGCACGACGACATAAGCCAGTTGCACGACTATCAGCCTGGCGCTGATTCATTCATTCTGAGCCTCTACGTAAACATAGATCAATCAAACGCCGCAAACCTCAATCGCGGGTTCGAAACAAGGGTTGAGAGCCTGTTCCGGCAGGTTGCCGAGAATCAGAATTCACACCACGGAAGCAAGCAGAGGTTTGACGCTGAGTGCCAGCGCGTTCGGCAGTTTCTAAGCGGCTACGTGCCGAAAGGCAAAGCGTTGGTTGTATTCAGCGACTCAAAGCAGGATTTCTGGTGGCAGCGCGATCTTCAAGTTGAATTGCCGACCGGGTTGCGATGGTCGCCGCAGCTCTGGGTTCGGCCCTTGCTCGATGTGATCGAAGAGCACGATCGCTTCGGCGTCGTGTTGATAGACAAGCACCACGCTCGCATACTGGCCGTCGACGCCGGCGGGATGGAACAGCAAGCCGAAGTCATGTCTGATGTTCCTAACAAGCACGCAACTACCGGGACGGATCACATCTTTTCGCAAGGGCAAATGGACCGCGACCACACAAATCACGTTCAGTCGCATGCTAAGCGAGTTGCCGATGAGTTGGCGTCGGTAATCGATCGTATGAAGTTAAAGAGGATCGTCATAGGAGGGCCGGTGGAAGCGACCTCGGTGTTTGCCAGCGCACTTCCGAAGCGGATCCAACAGATGATCATCGGGACGATCACAGCACCGGTGGATGCCAGCCACGCCCGGCTCATCAACGAGTTGAGGGCTGTCCAGGAAAAAGCCGAGCACGAGGACGAAGCCAGGATTGTCGATGCTATGATCACCGCTGCGATGAAGGGTGAACGGGCGGTGCTCGGCCTGTCGGATACGCTGGGCGCCATCCAGGAAGGAAGAGTCTACCGGCTGGTGGTCGCGCGAGATTTTCGAGTCGAGGGGAAGGAATGCGGATCGTGCCACGTGTTGATCTCGGATGGCAACGGGAAGTGCTCGTTCTGCGGAGGGCGGCTCGAGGCGGCGCCTGACTTGATCAATCGCGCTTCACATCGAGTGCTCGACCTGGGCGGCAAGGTTCAACTGGTGTCCGGCGAAGCGGCGGCTAAGCTGGCGGATGCGGGCATCGGCGCGATGTTGAGATTCTGAATTGTCCGTAGTCAGTAGTCAGTAGTCCGTAGCTTCCTGCGCGACGAACTGAGCTACGGACCACGGACTACGGACCGGACAAAGGACCAAATGGTATTAATACCGACAGTCGTTGAAACAACCGGCAGAGGCGAACGCCACTACGATATTTATTCCAGGCTGCTGAAAGAGCACATCATCTTTCTCGGCACTGATATCGACGAACCGGTGGCGAACATCGTCGTAGCGGAATTGCTCTATCTGGAATCCGAGGACCCTGACCGCGAAATATCGATTTACATCAACAGTCCCGGGGGGTCGATTACCGCGGGACTTGCCATCTATGACACAATGCACTTCATCAGACCGGACATAGTCACGATCTGCATGGGGCAAGCGGCTTCAATGGCGGCAATACTGCTCGCCGCGGGCACCAAAGGGAAGCGGTTTTCTCTTCCACATTCGAGGATAGTCATCCATCAACCGTCGGTTGAGGGGATCGCCGGCCAGGCGACTGACGTGAAGATCTATGCGGAAGAGCTTCTGCGAACGCGAAATCTGCTATCGCATATTCTGGCCGACTTGACGGGACAGCCTTTCGAAAAGACCGACCATGACGTCGAGCGCGACTTTATTCTGAGCCCAACGCAAGCCGTCGATTACGGGCTCATTGATAGTGTTCTAACGTCGCGCGATCTGGGGGTTGGCGAGCTTGTTGAAACGGCGAGTCTGCTGTGAAGCGTAGCATAGACTTTAGTCTGTGTGCGGGCGCGGCAGCATAGCCCACAGACTGAAGTCTATGCTACCAGTGGAGCAAGGTCATGATGTCAAGAAGCAAGAGAGTTTTCATAGAGCGAATCACCAGCGAGTATCGACGCCCGAGCGGCCCACTGTGGCAGCCGGCGGTGGACATTTACCGGTGCCCGGAAGGATGGAAGATCAAGTTCGATCTTGCCGGAGTCACGCTGGACGATGTTCAGGTGCTGATCGCGGAGGACAAGCTGATAGTGCGCGGAGTCCGGCGGGACACCGTGATCACCGAGGGGTGGAGCTATCATCAACTCGAAATAACCTACAGCCGCTTTGAGCGCATCCTGAAGATCCCCTGCGATTTGTCGCGGTCGGAGATTCAATCCGAAAGCAAAGACGGCTGGTTAATCTTGCATTTGAATTGTCTTTGAGTCGGAAGGAGTGAACGGTCGCCAGCGGCTTATTCTTCTTTTGCCGCTGACAACCCTATCAGTGATTTCAGGGGTACAAGCTAATGACAGAGAACAAAATCCTAGAGTTGCCGATCCTGCCGTTGAGGAACACCGTGATTTTCCCGTCGGGCATCACGCCGCTAACCGTGGGGCGCCCGCTGTCGCTTGCGGCGGCAGAGGCTGCACTGTCCACCGAAGAGAAATTGCTCGGCGTGCTCGCGCAGCGTGAGGACAACGAAACCGAGCCGACGCCCGACAACCTTTACAAGACCGGCACGGTCGTCGTCATAAACCGAATGATGCGCTCACCCGGCGCGGAAGAAGTGTTGCACCTCATAGTGCAGGGTCAGGAGCGGTTTCGCATAATCGAATTTACCGGGCAAACACCTCATCTGACAGCGCGCGTCGAGGTCTTACCGGAGCCCGTGCGCGAGAAGACCCCGGAGGTTGAAGCGCTTCAAAGGAACATTCAGGTCCTGGTTCAAAAAGCGTTGAGCCTGCTTCCAAACGTTCCGCCGGAGATTCGGAACATCATAGTTCAAGCCGACGACGCGGTGCGGCTCGCTTACTTCCTGGGTTCGGTGCTCGATCTGAACGTCACTCAGGAACAGGCGCTGCTCGAGGCCGACACCGAAAGTGAGGTGCTTCACCTGATGCACACATATCTCGCCCGTGAAGTCGAGGTACTGGAGATCAGGAGCAAGATCGCGAACCAGGCGCAGGAAGAACTCGGTAAGGCGCAGCGCGACTTCATTCTACGCGAGCAAATGAAGCAGATTCAGAAAGAGCTTGGCGAGACCGAGCCCGAGCAAGCCGAGGCTCTGCTCTTGCGCGAAAGGATTGAGAAAGCCGATCTACCCGATGAGGTTCGCGCCGAAGCGGATCGCGAGCTCAAGCGGCTCGAGCGCTTGCCGACCGCGGCGCCCGATTATCACGTCATTCGGACTTATCTTGATTGGATACTCGACCTGCCCTGGAAGAAATCGACCGAAGAGGCCCTGGATCTAAACATTGCTCAGGCCGTTCTCGACGAAGATCATTACGATCTGAAAGATATCAAACAGCGGATACTCGAGCACCTTGCGGTGATAAAGCTCAATCCGAAGACGAAAGCCCCGATACTGTGCTTTGTGGGCCCGCCGGGAGTTGGCAAGACGAGTTTGGGGCAATCGATCGCGCGGTCGATGGGCCGTAAGTTCGAGCGCATGTCGCTGGGCGGAATGCGCGACGAAGCCGAACTGCGCGGGCACCGGCGCACGTACATCGGCTCGATGCCCGGGCGCATCATTCAGGCGCTTCGGCGCGCCGGCGTCAACAATCCGGTGATGATGCTGGACGAAGTGGACAAGCTCGGGATGGACTTCCGCGGCGACCCGGCTTCGGCGCTGCTCGAGGTTCTCGACCCGGCACAGAACTTTTCTTTCAGAGACCACTATCTGGATTTGCCGTTCGATCTTTCGAAGGTGTTTTTTATCGCAACCGCCAACACGCTTTCGCCGGTCCCACCGGCGCTGCGAGACCGCATGGAAGTGATCCGGCTTTCGGGATACACCGAAGAGGAGAAGCTTCACATCGCCAAACGGTACCTGGTCCCGCGGCAGGTCAAAGAGGCCGGATTGCGCGAAGAGCAGCTTCAGTTCACCGACGAAGCTATTCAAGGAATCATCAGCCGGTACACTCGCGAGGCCGGGGTGCGGCAGCTTGAGCGCAACATCGGAAGCGTTGCTCGCAAGGTCGCGCTCAAGGTCGCACAAGGCAAAGGCGACGTGTTTACTGTAAAGCCCGAGGAGCTTGAAGACTATCTTGGTCACGAGATGTTCTTCCATGAGATGGCCCGGCAAACACTGCCGCCCGGAGTCGCCACCGGAATGGCAGTTACTGAGATGGGCGGTGAGGTCCTGTTCATCGAGGCAACGCTGCTGCCCGGATCGAAGGGACTCACGCTGACGGGCCAACTCGGCGAGGTGATGCAGGAGTCCGCGAAGGCCGCGCTCAGCTACCTGTGGTCACACTCGGATGATCTGGGGTTCGACTGCGCCGAGAAGTTCGAGAATAGCGGCGTGCACGTCCACGTGCCCGCCGGCGCGACTCCGAAGGACGGTCCTTCGGCCGGCGTCGCAATCATATCCGCGCTCGCGTCGTTGTGCTCCGGGCGCCCGGTGCGAAGCGATACGGCGATGACAGGCGAGATCACCCTCAGCGGGCTAGTGCTTCCGGTTGGCGGGATAAAAGGCAAAGTTCTTGCGGCTCGCCGCTCCGGAATGAAGCGCGTTGTCCTGCCAAGGCGGAATGAGCACGACCTGAAAGACGTTCCTGAAGAGGCACTGCGCGACCTGGAGGTGCTTCTTGTGGATCGAATCGATGAGCTTCTGCCGCACACGCTCATGCCTGCTGACGAGGTGCAGGCCAAGATGCCCATACCTGAAGGGAAATCAGTAACCACGGGCACCGAGGTGCGTGTTGAAGGAGGAGAAGCTCACGCCTGATGTACACGGAGTTATTCGAGACTATCTATCCCATCAACACGCCAAAGAAAGATAAAGGCGTGGTGGTGACCGCGGTTGACCCGTTCGCGCTTGGTGACGAACTGGGAATCGAAGCCGGTGACCGCATAATGAAGGTCAACGGGCGCGAACTTCACGACTTCCTCGACTTTCAGTTCTACACGGGAAGCGAAGACCGCGTGCGGCTCGACATCATCAGAAAATCGGGCGACGCGGCCGCGATTGAGGTTGAAGTCGGCGAAGGCGAAATCTGGGGGCTCGACTTTGAATACTTCTCGCCGCGCCAGTGTGCGAATGACTGCATCTTTTGTTTCTGCAACCAGAATCCTGAGGGCTCGCGTGAGTCGCTGTTCTTCAAAGACGAAGATACTCGTTTGTCGTTTCTTCACGGCAACTACACGACTATGTCTTCCATCTCCAAGGTGGAACTTGATCGCATTGTTCAACAGCGGCTGTCACCCCAGTACGTCTCCGTTCACGCGACCGATCCCGAAGTGCGCCGCTATCTCCTCGGCCGCAAGCGTCCCGACGACGTGCTCGGCAAGATGCGATACCTCGCCGGATACGGCATCGAGCTTCATGCTCAGATAGTGCTGTGCCCTACAATCAACGATGGCCCGGTGCTCAGGCGAACGATAAACGATTTAGCGGAGCTTCATCCGGGTCTTCGTTCGGTAGCGGTGGTTCCGGTCGTGTTCACTAAGCTGCACAACTATCGCGACAGGATGACTGCGGTGACGGATGCGTCCTCTCACGGGCTGATCAAAGAGGTTCGCTCGTGGCAGCGTGAGTTCCGCCGACGCCTCGGGACAACGTTTGTGTTTTTGGCGGACGAGTTTTATCTGCGCGCAGGCATACCGCTACCCGGACGTGCGCACTATGGCGACTACCCACAGATCGAAGATGGGGTCGGAATGGTCCGCCGTTTCATCGTTGAAGCGAAGAAAACGCTACGCCGCGATCTTCGCTCCGATTTCAAGCTCGAGCCCGGATCGCTGCGCGGCACCGTGGTGACTGGCGAACTGTTTGATCCGATACTGGTGGGCTACGTGAATGAGATTAACGAAAGATATGGCACAATGCTCAAGGTCGCCGCTGTCCGAAATCATTTCTTCGGCCAGGAGGTAACCGTGGCAGGGCTTGTGTCAGGAAGCGACGTGCTGGCGGCACGAGGTTCAATCGAGGGAGACTTCCTGATCGTTCCTGAGCAAGCTTGTCTGAAGTCAGGCAATGTCTTTCTCGATGACCTGACGATGGAAGACCTGGAAGGTGAGCTTCAAATGCCAGTCGCGCATGGTGGCGCATCGCTTGTGAGCTTGATCGGAAACGCAACCGAGCTGGAGCAACGGGTTGTTAATGCCACATCATGAGTATTTCACTTAACAGAGTAGCCGCCGAACTCGAGTCAGCGAGCGAAGCCAAATCCCAGCGATTCCGCTCCGGGTCGCTGCGCACAAAAAATGGATTTCCAATTTTTCGTAAATACTTCCAGAATCTTGGAAGGCGAGGGTATCCTCGTGCTCGAGTGCTTTTGACTAAGAGCTTGCTCACCTACGATTTGAGATCCTGACCTGTTCGCGGTATCGGGATTGCTTATGGTACGGCTGCACATCCTTAGAATCTCTACCATTCTGTTCTGAACTTGGGGAGAGGTCGTTGCCCGGGCACGGTGACGACCTCCAATTTTTTTGTTGCATCGTGAACGCTGGCAAAATCGGGCTCCCGGTCGGAGACTGATCAGACCACTGCATCGCGCTCCTCATAAGACAAATCCTTAGGCGAGTCGCCGTGCGCGCCACTCAGGATTGCGACCTTGGTTTCAAATGGTTATCGAACCACTCAAGGACGGTGTTGTACCACAGTTCCGAGTTCTGTGGCTTTAACACCCAGTGACCTTCGTCCGGGTAAACCAGCAGCTTTGACTCGACGCCCTGCCGCTGCAGCGCGGTGAACAGTTGCAGTCCTTCACCTACAGGCACGCGATAATCAAGCTCGCCGTGAATCACGAGTAGCGGCGTCTTGAACTCCTTCACAAACATGTGCGGAGACCATTTCGCGTACATTTCCGGATTGGTCCACGGCATTCCCTTGAATTCCCACTCAGGAAACCACAGCTCTTCAGTCGCGCCATACATGCTGGTCAAATTGTAAACCCCCGCGTGAGACACGAGGGCGCTGAACTTCACGCGCGCATCGTTGTTATGGCCCTCTATCCAGTTGACCATGTATCCACCGTAACTTCCGCCTGCCGCTCCGATTCGCTCGCGATCGACGTAGGGCATCGCCGCAACGTACGCGACGCCGTTCAATATGTCGGTGTAAACCTTGCCGCCCCAGTCGGCGGAAATCTCGTCGACGAATTTCTGACCATAGCCCGTCGAGCCGCGGGGATTTGGCGCAAACACCACATAACCCGCCGCTGCGAAAAGCTGAGGATTCCATCGATAACTCCACGAATCGTTCCACGCCCCCTGCGGTCCGCCGTGAATCAGAACTATCAGCGGCCATTTCTTGGCAGCCGTAAAATTCGGCGGTTTGGTAATGAACCCGGAAACTCGCGCGCCCGCCGCGCCCTCCCAGGAGACTTCTTCGGCTGGCTTGAGATTGAAGTCGGCTAGAAGATCGTCGTTGGTCTTTGTTAGTTGAGTGACCCCGGCGCCAATGGAATTGGCTTTGTAGATTTCCACGGGCCGCGCCAGACTCTGTCGGGTAAAAACCAGGGTCTTTCCATCGGCGCTCACTTGCACGTCGTCATTGAATCCGTCGTTGATCAGCTTCTTACCCGGACCGCCGCCGAGCGGCAGTTCATATATTGGTTGGCGGCCTTGATCGAGGGCCGACAAATAGATTCTCTGACCATCAGCCGAGAACGTGAAGCTTTCGACAGATGAATCGAACTGTTCTGTGAGCGAATGACTCTGCCCGGTTTTGCGATCGTAGAGCATTAACCGCCAGCGGTCGGCTTCAAATCCCGGCTTGGACTGCGCTCGATAGGCTATGTAGCGGGCATCAGGCGAATACATCGGCGTCAGGTCGTTTGCAGGGTTATCGCCGGTGATGCGCCGCGGCTCACCGCCGGTCACCGGCACGGTGAAGATATCACCGTTGGTCGAGATCGCTTCAACCTTGTCAGTGTTGCGCGCGAAAGCAAGTTCTTTTGAATCCGGCGAGAATGCGTAGTCAATCTGACCGCCCAGACTGAAGGGCGGTGCATCGTAGTTGCCCGGCGTCAGGTCGCGAGTCTCGCCGCTCTCAGTCGAGACAACGAAAATGTGGCTACGTTTACCTTCCTTCCACGTGGTCCAGTGGCGGAACAATAACCGGTCGGCGATTTTGGCTTTGACCTTGGTCGCGGCCGCTTTTTCGGATTGGCGCTTGTTGCAATCGTCGGTAGTGCACACAGAATAGACTTCGGAGGTGAATGCGATCCACCTTCCATCGGGCGACCAAACCGGGCCGTCGGCGCCGGTCGAGATGTTGCTGACCTTCTTGAGCGGGCCGGTCCCGCCTTCCGCCGGCTCGATGGTCCAGATTTGAGATTCGCCGTCGCGCGCCGAAACGAATGCGAGGCGCTTCCCGTCAGGCGACCACCGCGGCGAATGTGAAGACTGCTTGTCGTTTGTTACTCCGCGCGGCTCCCCGCCGTCTGTCGAGATCAAATAGACTTGAGTCGTCCGCTTATTGGCAGCTTTATCGGTATCGGCAATCGTATAGGCAATCCACCGGCCGTCCGGCGAAACTTGCGGATCAGAAACACGGCGGATCTTAAGCAGGTCATCAATCGTGAACGGAGGCGCGGTTCGCTGCTCCTTTGCCACCACGGACGCGAGCGACAGTACGACAATAGTCAATAACGCTAAAATGCGCCTCATAAGCCCTCCTCGAAATAGGTCATATAAGTCCTATAGGTCATATTAGTCGCCCTGGTCGGAGTCTCTAGGGCTTCTTCTCGGCGTTCGGAGCATTCAGGTTGTGCTTGCTCAAGAAATCTCGAATGGCTGAATAAGCCCTCAAGGTCTCGTCGTGACTGAAGCCGCCGTGCTTACCGCCCGGAATGGTCACCAGTTGATTCGGAACGCCGGCTTTGTTCAACGCCTCTTGAAGCCGGACTGCGTGGGTGTACGGCACGGTCTGGTCTGCGTCACCGTGAATCGTGATGATCGGAGGCAGACCGGCGCGAACGTAGGTCAGCGGCGAGACACGGCGAGCGACTTCTTCACGATTCGGCATGCTGCTCAGCCAGGCGACCGCGTACTCCTTCATGTTCGGACCGTCGAGCAGATCGACAACATCGCTGATGCCAAACCAGTTTACGATAGCGGCGACCTTCAAATCTTCGCTGCCGGGACACTCGCGATCGAGTCCCGCCGAAGCAGGCAGGATTCCAGTTGTCAGTGACAGATGGCCGCCGGCGGAGTGACCTGTCACTACCAGCTTGCTGGTATCGAAGTTATACTGCTTGGCGTTTCGAATTACCCAACGTAACGCGCAACGACAGTCCTCTACAGCCGCGGGAGCCAGCGACACGCGGGCGAGCCGATACTCGACGTTGACCACGGACCAGCCCGCTTCAAGGTATGGCACCAACTGAAGCCATGAGGTCTCCTTTGCACCGCCAACCCATCCGCCGCCGTGTATGTAGATCACCGTTGGGTTAGGCGCGCCGGCCTCGCGAGGCACGTAGACGTCGAGCTTAGCTTCCCAGTTGTTAGCGGTCAGGTAGGTGACGTTGGAAACTATTCGGTAGCGGTTCGATAGATCACCAGCACGCGCAGCCCCTTCTACAAATTGACCACGCGCCACTCCCGGCGCTGCGGGCAACAAGATCAGGGCGGCAAGGATAGGAGCGAAACACGCGAGTTTTTTCAGCATAGGATCTCCTCCGTCGGTTCCAGGTGGCGAGATTCTATGCTGAAGACGGCGGATTGTAAACGACACTCAATCCGCCGTCTTTGCCGTCTTTATCGATAGTGGAACTACTTACCGGCGTCCGCTCCCTTGAGATACTTATCCAGAAAGTCCAGGATCGCCTTGTAGCCTCGAATCTCGTTAGCCTTCTTGGTGAAGCCGTGACCCTCGTCGTCAAAGACTACGTATTCGACAACGCCGCCCTTCTTCTTCACCGCTTCGACAATCTCGTCGGACTCGGGTTTGATCACTCGCGGATCGTTCTTGCCTTGCAACACAATCAGAGGCCTGACGATCTTATCGGCGTGAAAGAGCGGGGAAATCGCCTTCAGATTTTCGAGATCGGTTTTTGGATCGCCGATCTCCTTGTAGAGCGCTTTGCGGAATGACTCCCAGTAAGGCGGGATGGATTCGAGCGTGCGCACCCAGTTGGAAACGCCGAACAGATCTACGCCCACCACAAACTCTTCAGGCTTGAACGCGAGCGCTGCAAGCACCATGTACCCGCCATAACTTCCGCCAACGATTCCGATCTTCGATGTGTCGACGTAGCCGAGCGACGCCAGGTACTTCTTCGCTTCCACGCAATCCCAAAGCGGCTCGCGGCCATGCTTCTGATCATCGGCGGTGAAAAACGTCTTGCCATATCCCGAGCTTCCACGGTTGTTGACGCCAAGAACTACGTAGCCGTGATTGACCAGGTACTGAATCACTCCGCTGTAGCCGGTTCGAGTCTGCCCGCCCGGACCTCCGTGAATAAAGAGCAGCGCCGGCGCCTTCTTCGTGGCGCTCGCCTGATGGGGCTTGTACAGGATCGATGGAATCACCATGCCATCGAACGACTTGTAGCGAATGACTTTTGACTCGACCAGATCGGCGGGCTCGATCTCTGGGTTCAAACTCTCCGTCAGCTTGCGTACCTGTTTGGTTGCGAAGTCGTAGACATACAGGTTGCTCGGCGAACGGGACCCGTTGAAGTAGAACGTCATCAACTTCTCGCTGCGGGAGATGTTGACCGAGGTGATGTCACCTTCAGGAAAAGCAGGCAGGGCGATCGGTTTGCCCGTAGCAGTATCGTAAACCTTAACCTTCGTACGCGCATCTTCGTTGACGCCCGAAACTCTATACTTGCCGTTGTGCGAGAAGTAGGTGGACGCCACGTCCCAGTTCACTTTTTCAACCGGCTCCTTCTTTCCGCTAGTCAGGTCGTAGCGCGCGACGTATGAGAATTCGCTGCCCTCATCGGTCTGGTAGTACAAGTATCGCGCCGCGGGATCGAACGTCGCGGGGCTTGAAGCCACGTCGCCCTGATGCGGCGTGATGTTCTTCATGTCTTTTGTCGCGACGTTGTAGAGGTAGACATCCGAATCAGAGGTCGTGTTCGGTTTCGAGAATGCGATGAACTTCCCGTCGTCCGATATATCGCCGAATTGATAGCCGACCGTGTCTTGATAAACCAGCTTGCGCTCGAAGCTGGCGGCGTCCAGCTTGTAGATGTCGAAAAACCGCTGGTCTCGCTCGTTTGTAGCTATGTAAAACGCCTTGCCGTCGTGCGTCCATCCCAGGAACTGAGCCTTGAGCTTGTCGCCCGGTGTAAGGTCTTTCTCCTTGCCGTCCGCTCCCAGCACGTAGATATGATTGTTCTCGTTGCCGCCCTGATCGTGCGTATACAGAATGCGCGAGTCGTTCGGGAAATACCCGATGCCGAAAGTGCTTTCGGTCGTCGAGCGAGTGAGTTGCTTCGACTCGCCTCCCGTGACCGGGACACTATAGACATTGTAGATCCCGCTCTTGTTGCTGGAGAACAGTATCGATTTCTCGTCCGGGGAGAATGAACTGCCTCCGATTGCGGTTGTGGTGAGGAACTGCTCTATCGTGTATTGCTTGATAGCGCGGCTTGCGCTGGTCTTCTTCGCGCCCTGGCCGAACACCGGGAGCGTGAACAGGGCCAACGCAACCAGCGCGGCGGCAGCCAGCGGAAACGGGTGTTTTCTATCTGCGAACATCGTTTGTGATTTCATTGAATTCTCCTGTCGTTTGAATCCGTAACGAGCCGGATTGTTGAACTATTAACAATAAGCGAGCGTCTTTTTCACGCGAAGCAGTTTGTACGGATGCGGCATTCGCGAGGTTCCTATCGAAAAGGGCGACCATATCAAGTCCACCCTCTGACGGAGGACCCGAATCCGAACCATTAGGACTTCACCACCGAGAAGTCTATCAAGTGACGCGCTTGATCGACCCGGGTGACCGATACCCTGACGCGATCGCCCAGTCGAAACTCGCGGCGCGTGCGTTTGCCTATTAGCCGGTGCTTGCGTTCTTGAAATTCGTACACATCGTCGACAAGAGCCGAGATGTGAACCAAGCCTTCGATGAAGAACTCATCCAGCTCGACGTAGAACCCGTACTCTTTGACCCCGGTGATAACGCCGTCGAACTCGTCACCGACGCGGTCAGCCATGAATGCAGCCTTGCGCCAGTCCATCAGCTCGCGTTCGGCATCGGCGGCGGCGCGTTCGCGTTCGCTCGAATGATCGCCGATTACTTCAAGCGCGGCACGAAGCTCAGTTTCGCGATCTTCGTCAAACACGGGCCAAGACACGCGCTTAATCGCGTGCCTTGAGCCAATATCGATGTCGCCTTCTTCGCGGCCGCGCTCGACGACTTCGCGAAGTATTCGATGGACGATCAGGTCGGGATAGCGGCGGATTGGCGACGTAAAGTGCGTGTAGGTCTTCATCGCCAGCCCGAAGTGACCCGCGTTCCGCGGCGTGTAACGGGCCCGCTGCATCGAGCGCAGCATCAAGTAAGAAAGCATACGCTCTTCAGGTTTGCCTTGAATCTCGCGCGTAAGCTGCTGAAAGCCGCGCTGAGGAATCAGACCGTGCATCGAGAATTTGTGCCCGAACGACGCGGCGATCTCCGCGAACTCTTCGATCTTTTCCGGATTCGGCTCTTCGTGAATGCGGTAGAGCAACGGAACGGTCAATGATTCAAGGTGCCTTGCGACCGTTTCGTTCGCCAACAGCATGAACTCCTCGATCAGACGATGAGCGATGTTACGCTCCGATCGCGCAATCCCGCCAATCTGACCTTCATCGTTGAACCACAATTCAGCTTCGGGCAAATCGAAATCGATGGCGCCCCGCTCCTCTCTTCGCTTAATCAGAAGCAGCGTCAGCTCGTGCATCTGGAGGAGCATGCCTTTAATGTGAGCATAATGACTCGCCGTTTCGCCGTCAGGGTTAGTGATGATCTCGTTGACTGCGGTATAGGTCATCCGCTCGCGGCTATGTATCACCGAAGGCGTGAGCCGGTAGTCGACGACGCGGCCGTTGCGGTTAAGCTCGATCAGCGCCGACATCGTCAGCCGGTCCACTTGCGGCTTGAGCGAGCAGACATCATTCGAGAGCCGCTCAGACAGCATCGGGATGGCGCGCTCGGGAAAATAGACGGACGTGCCGCGCTGTAAGGCTTCCTCATCGAGCGCGGTTCCTTCGCGGACGTAGTAGCTCACATCGGCGATGTGCACGCCGAGAAGCAAACGGCCGCCGGGCAGCTCTTCGAGCGACACGGCATCATCAAAGTCGCGCGCTGTCTCTCCATCGATCGTGATCGTCAGCCTCGCACGCAGGTCCTCTCGCCCGGCGAGTTGTTCTGTAGTGATGGCTTGGTGAATTCCCTCCGCTTCGGCGAGTGCGGCCTCGGGAAAGACGTATGGGATGTGATGCTTTCTGATGATGATTTGAACATCTATTCCGGGCTGTTCAGGCCGGCCGAGAACTTCGATCACCCGTCCCCACGGAGGCCGTCCGGCGATTGGGGGCCTTGTGATCTCCACGTTGACGACGTCGCCGTCAGTCGCGTCGAGCGTGTCCGAGCGCGCGATGCTGATTTCGTATAGGAACCTTTCATCGATCGGTGAGGCGAAGGTTTCGGATTTGAGCCTTACGAACGTTCCGATTACCGTTTCATTGGCGTGGTGCAACACAGCGTCGACTCGGCCTTCACGTCCACGCTCGCGCACGCCGGTGACGCGAGCTATCACTATATCGCCGTGAAGAGCTGCGCCCATCGAGCGGGCGTTTACGAAGAGGTCTCCCTTCTCTCGCTCCTTCGGGTCATCGGGCACAACAAACGCGTGACCTGAGCGTGTGCCACGCAATGTACCTATCAGGAAACCGGGAGCTTGTCGGCGCCAGTAACGGCCGCCTTTCGCCGCTGCGAGCCCAACGCGTACAAACTCTCTTAAGAACACGGCGAGCCGGGCAGATTGGGGCTCCGAGAGGTTTAGCGTTTCGGCGAGACGATCAGCGGTGATGCCGCGCTCCCGAGACTTCGGCATTGCTTGAAGTACCCGTTGTGGCGATAAGTCCATTGACACTGTTTACAAGCGCTAGTTAGTATATTTTCGCTTCGATTGAATAACAATCGCCGATCATGCGGATGTGGCGGAATGGCAGACGCGCAGCGCTCAGGACGCTGTGGGAGCAATCCTGTGGAGGTTCAAGTCCTCTCATCCGCACCAACTTCCTCATAGTACAGCCACACTTGGATCGAAACTTCTTCAGCGCCTGCTGGCTCGTCCTCTGATATAATCCCTGTCGCTATGGAAAAGAATACTCTCACCGACTCTCCGCTGTGGAAGGAGTTTCAACAGGCGGCGCGGGCAATGCGACGAAATCCGGTACGGTTATTGACCGAATACATGCGCGAATGCATCGAGATCTGGGAAGACCAGAAGCTGGACGAAGAGATTCAGCGCGACGCGCGAGGAAGCGGCTTCCGCGAAGAGGACGCCGTCGAAATTGTCCGCGCCCATCGTCTTGAGAAGAAGGGTCAGCGTGCCGCCCCTTAAGAAACGCATCATCGTCGTACTAGACACGAACGTCGTTGTAGGCTTCTACCTCAGCCGCAACCAGACATCGCCGAACGCTCAGGTCTTTCGCCTATACAGTGCTCTCAATTCGCGCAAAACTCACGCTCTGGTATTTTAGCCTCGCCGCATTAGTCCTGGTGGCCTTTGCCGTCGTGATCTACCTCTATTTCTCGCGCGGGCTGCTAAACACGATCGACGCGTCGCTGCGAAATCACGCCGAGCGTTTCGCTCAGGCCGTCGGTCATCCGTCGGCGCTCGACGAGCCCAGCCAGCCCGGCGTATTGATCCTCGCGCCACAATTTGTCTCGGTGCTCAATCGAGACGGCAAGGTCACCGATCAAATACCCGATTCCGACGGCCACGAAGTGCCGGTGATCAAGCCGGCGCTTGAACGCGCCGCGACAGAATGGAATCCGCAGTTCGACGAAGTCTCGCTCTCCCCGACCGAGCACGTCCGAATAATTACCTGGCCGGCGCGGGATGAAGACGGCGAGTTGTTCTTCGTTGTCGTCGGACAATCACTCAGAGACGTTCAACGCGCGCAGAAGCAGCTTATTCTTCTGCTCGCCATCGCGAACCCGCTCGCGCTTTTGCTGGCAAGCCTCGGCGGCCTATGGCTCGCCAGCAGGGCGCTGAGCCCGGTTGATCGCTTGACACGCGCCGCCGAGCGGATCGGCCGGGGAAACCTGAGCGAACGGGTCGAGGAGCATCGGTCTCAAGACGAAATCGGCCGGCTCGCCGGGACCTTCAACCAGATGATCAGCCGGCTCGAACAAGCGTTCGAACGCGAACGCCGCTTCACCGCGGATGCTTCTCACGAGCTCAAAACTCCGCTTGCTATACTTCGCGGCGACATAGAGGTAGCCCTTCGCCGCGAGCGCACGCCGGACGAGTATCGGCGAGTTCTACAGTCGAGCCTGGAAGAAATCGCGCGGCTCACCAAGCTCACGGAAGACCTGCTGACCCTCGCACGCTCGGACGCGGGCGAATCAGTGCTCGAGCTCGAGCAGGTGCAACTCGACCAGCTTGCGTCCGAAGCTCGCGCATACATCGCGCCCCTGGCTGACTCCGCAGGCGTCGCGCTTAGTTATGACGCGCCCCCCTCTCCGGTCGTCGTTGAAGGGGATCAGAAGCGGCTCAAACAATTACTGGTCAACCTTCTGGATAACGCGATCAAATACACGCCGGCTGGAGGGAGCGCGCGGTTGGCGCTCGCGGTAGACGATTCTAATGCCGTGATCGAAGTGACTGACACAGGCCGGGGTATTCCGTCCGCCGCGTTGCCTCACATCTTTGAGAGATTCTATCGGCAAACCGATCCTCGCGACTCACGCGTGACAGGATTCGGGTTGGGCCTTGCGATATCAAAGTGGATCGTCGATGCGCACGGCGGCACGATAGAAGCCGATAGTCAGGAAGGCCGGGGCTCAAGGTTCACTGTTCGACTGCCGCGAGAAATTGGCTCCGAACCGGAGTCACACGGCAGCTGAGTGACAAGCGCGCCTCTCGCAAGGTTTATCGTTGGTCCCATTGTCGACGATCCTGGTATTGACGCTGATTCCTGCGTCACTGAGTCCCATTCTGAACCCCAACGGTGCACTGCGAACGCTTGGTTAACTTGATCACCTGACAGCGAAGATGTAACATCGGTCTCGATTTCCCCGGCCCAAGGTTCCGGTTTCGATCCGCAAGGAGCCTGCCGCTATGGAGCAAGGACGAACTAATCTCAGCCGAGGCGACTCTGCACTTAGTGGAGATGGACTCTCTGTGCCAGCGGGTCACCCTAATGAGCGAGTCACGGCATCGATCGAAAACTGGAAGCGCAAACTACTCGATCTCAGCAAGCAAAATCGTGCTCTGAACTTCAAAATGAGCAAGGTGTCGACGATCGCAATAGTCGATGAACAGCCTGCCGAAGTTTTTCGGCAGCTCTATCTTCGCGAACGCCCGATGCGCTTCAAAGCCGCTCCTGAACCTGACGAACAACTAAGTCTTATCGAGGAGAATGCGTCGTTAACAACCCACACCGCCCAAACGCTGGTTGATCAAAGTGGAATAAATCAAGAAGCAAATCGTGCTCAGAATTCGACGATTGGCTCAAGCAAGGTTTCACAGCCTAACGCTGAGGAGGATGAAGACGAAAGCCTTAACCTGGACTTCGCGCCGTATGACCCATCGTCGCTCGACGAACGGCAGACAGACGACTGGCTTCAGACAATGTCGAGACCGGAGGCTCTCGACAAATCACTTCGTCGGATAGACGAACGGGCGCGCCTCCAATCGACGAGCAAGGCGTCAACACCTTATTCCTCGCGCTCGGAATGCTTCACTACGTAGAGTCACAGGATTCGGAACTGGTCTTCAAAGCGCCGCTCGTCCTCCTGCCCGTAGAGCTAATCAGAAAATCCGCGCGATCCGGCTATCAGATTCGCGCCACCGACGAAGATCCCATCGTAAACCCAGCTCTGATCGAGTACCTGAAGGCGCACGGAATAACGCTGCCTGAATTGCCCGACTCAAGTGCGATTCCAGAAGACTACGATCTTCAGGCATTGCTATCTGCGACCTCGGGCTTGATAGCAAACAAGCGAGGCTGGGCTGTGAAGACCGACATCTACCTCGGCCTCTTCTCGTTTCAGAAATTCGTAATGTACAAAGACCTGGAGGCTAACGGCACCGAGTTTAGCCTCCATCGACTAATCCGCCAGGTCGTCTTGCGCTCGGGGAGTCAGGTCTCGGGGCTTCCCAGCGAGATTCGCTCGATGGCGCTTGACGATGAGTTTCCTCCCGAATCCACGTTTCAAGTCGTGGATGCGGACTCAAGCCAGCTCAGAGCAATAGCTGCGTGTGCCCGCGACCACGACCTGGTAATCGAAGGCCCACCGGGAACCGGCAAATCACAAACGATCACTAATCTGATCGCACAAGCTCTAGCTGCTGACAAGTCTGTGCTCTTTGTCGCCGAGAAGATGGCAGCGCTCGAAGTCGTACATAACCGACTTGTTCAGGCCGGACTTGGCGAGGCTTGCCTCGAACTTCACTCAACCAAGGCGAACAAGCGAACCGTAATGAAGGAACTGGCGGCAGCGTTAGATGCCTCGCTGCAAGGTATTGCGGCGCCGACCGCTTCGACCCAGCGGCTGCCTCACGTTCGCACCACGCTGTCAGACTACGTAAAGGCTGTTCACACTCCGTACGGCATTCTCGGGATTGCGCCGTATAGAGCCTACGGCGCGCTTGGTCGCGTCCTCGCCGCGCCGCGTCTCAAATACAACGGTCCAGTTGAAGCGCTCTCGCTCGATCAACTCGACCAGACCGTCCGTGACCTTCAGGACCTTGCAGCCGCATCCACAGCCATTGCAACTCCGGCGGAACATCCTTGGCGTGACACGACGAAGACCTTCTACTCCGAGGATGATCTGCTTTCGATCGATGAACTGGCTCGTGACTTGACCGCCCGGCTCTCTGAACTGATTCAGCAATGCGCTGCTATTCAGGAAGCCTTCGGCCTGCCGGAGATTCGCACTTTTGCAGACATTGAAGCGGCGGCTGGCATCGCATCTGTATTGAGGCGTTCTCCTGGCGCTCCGATGGCAGTGCTTCAAAATGACGCTTGGAATTCTCCGCCGGCGGAGGCAACTACCTTGGTGGAACGTGGGCCGGAACTAGACCGGCTCAAAGAAAAAGTCAAAAGCCAGTTTTCGACAACGGTACTTGAGCAGGATCACGCTTCGGACATTGCCTACATCGAAGGCAAGTCGCAAGGTCTATTCAGTTTTCTCGCCTTTCTCGACAGCCGTTACCGCTCAATCAAGAAGCGCTGGCAATCTTACCGTCTCGAGTCTTTCAAGGGTTCACTTGTCGATCAGTCAAATGAGATGAAAGATGTAGACCGTTTACGGTCCGAACGTGCGGCACTTGCGGGACTCGAAGCGCGCGGCCGCGAACTGTTTGGAGAGCTCTGGCAAGGCGAGCGCTCCGCGTGGAGTGCTCTCGAATACTACATTCGATGGGTCGTCGAGTTTCGCGGCCTCTGCGTGCGGCACAGCCTACAGAGCCGCGCGTTGCAGCTTGCATCGACGGCCGCGCCGAATGTCTCGGATGTTGATCAGTTAGTCGAGACCAGCAAAAATGCGTTAGCCGCGCTTTCACGGCTTCGTGCTGCAGTAGGCTGGGCCGATCAATATCTTTCTGAAGCGCCACTCGCGGAGACTGAAACGCGCGCGGACGCGATCGGAACGAACATCAAGCGCGGCCCACAGTGGGCAGCCTTCGAAGCGGCGAGGCGAGCAGTTGAGCAAGGATTAGCTCACGAAATGCTCCCATCGGCGATGACGGGCGAAGTCTCCTTCAAGGACCTCGCCCCATCCTTTCTACGAGCCTTCTACATGAAGTGGCTATCGGTAGTCGTCCAGGAGAGAGAACCGCTCGCGAAGTTTCACACACTGACTCACGAGCAAAGAGTAGCCGAGTTCAGGCAACTCGATGAGCGCGTGCTGCTTGAGAATCGGGCCGCATTGGTCAGCCAGCTTCGCGATCGCGTTCAGCACCGCCTCCAGCAGCCAGATATCGCGACTAAGTCGCTGCCCTATCTTCGCAGGCAGATGGCATTGCAAAGAAGACACGCGCCGCTGCGACGCACGATGCAGCAATCTGCGAATGCGATACGTGCGATCAAGCCTTGCTTCATGATGAGCCCGCTGACTGTGGCCCAGTTGCTCGACGGCTCAGAGCCGACTTTCGATCTGATAATTTTTGATGAGGCATCGCAACTTCCTCCAGAAGACGCAGTCGGAGCAATCGCGCGTGGCAAGCAACTTGTCGTCGTTGGCGATCCAAGACAACTTCCGCCTACTAACTTCTTCGCGGTTACTGGCGGACTTGTGAACGCGCCGCTGGCGGAGGATGGCACCCCAATCTATGAAGACTCCGAGAGCATACTTGAAGACTTCATGGGGGCTGGCGTTGCAATGAGCCGTCTCAAATGGCACTACCGAAGTACGCACGAGTCACTAATCAACTTCTCTAATGTGAGCTTCTACGAGGCCGACCTCTACACTTTTCCAAGCATCGAGACCGGGACCGATCGTTACGGGCTTCAGTTCGAGTATGTCTCAGACGGAATCTACGAAGGCAAAGGAATGAACCGCGTCGAAGCGCGACGTGTGACGGATGCAGTCGTTCGCTTCGCCAAAGAGCAACTCGACCGGCAACAGCGTGGCGAGGCCAAGCAGTCGCTCGGTGTAGGCACGTTCAATCTCCGTCAGCAGCTTGCGATTCAAGACGAGCTCGAGCAGCGCCGGCGTGAGGATCCGATGATCGAGCCTTTCTTCGCGCGCGGCGTCGCGGAGCCATTCTTCGTTAAGAACCTTGAGAACATCCAGGGAGACGAGCGCGATGTAATCTTCATCAGCGTGACATACGCCAAGGCCGCTGACGGAAAGCTCCGTTACAACTTCGGTCCCTTGAACAGCGAAAACGGTTGGCGGCGTCTGAACGTGTTGGTGACTAGAGCGCGTCAATGTATGCGCGTCTTTTCTTCAATGAAAGGCGACGAGATCAAAGCTGCCGCGACGACTTCGTTGGGCGCTCAGTTGCTCCGCACGTTCTTGGTTTACGCAGAACACGGTCGACTCGAAAGTGCAGTCGCCGACACTGAATCACCTCTCGAACAAGATGTGCTGACAGAATTGTCCAGCCGCGGAATAAAGGTTGTCCCGCAAGTAGGCGTAGCCGGTTATCGAATTGACCTTGGCATCTTAGACGACGTCACGCCCGGCCGCTTTCTCTGTGGGATCGAGTGCGACGGCGTCGCGTATCACGAATCAGAGACGGCTCGGGACCGCGACCGACTCCGACAACAGGTTCTCGAGGCAAGAGGGTGGGCGATTCATCGCGTCTGGTCGACCGACTGGTTCAAAGACCGTCACGGCCAGATCGAGCGATTGATGTCGTTGATCGAAGAGGACCGTGCTCGTGCCCAAGAAGAAGTTGCAGCGGAACGCCAGGCACGCGAACGCGTGGCTCACGAAGCGGAAGCTCGTGCCGCAGAAGACGCGGAGAGAATCAGGCAAGAAGTTGCGGAGATTCGTGCGACTGCTCTCGAAGCCGAGCCATACGAACGTCCATTCGCCGCTCCGTACGTCGTGACTCCTGGCGAAGGTAAGTATGCGACGAGCAACTTCTACGCTGCGACACTCGGCGACCTTGTAAAGCTTATCGTGCTCGTAGTTGAGACTGAATCGCCGATTCACCGATTCGACGTTCTGACTCGCGTCGCCGGGATGTGGGGCATGAGACTCGGTTCGCGCATTCAAGGCCGAATCCTTCAGGCTTGTGAATCCGCCGAAGCTGGAGGAGTAGTACGTCTACGTGGCGACTTCTACTGGAGCGTTTCGTCTGAGGGCAAGTGTACAGTTCGATCACGAGCCGGAACGCGAATACCCGGAGATCGAATCGCAGCAGAGGAGTATCACCAAGCAATCCTCGCAATGCTGGAGAAAGGCCATGCGTTCTCGCGAACCCAGCTTGTGAACGAAGTTCGAAGCGTGTTCGGCTTCAGCCGTACTGGTGCCATTCTTGACGACTCCATCAACTCGGTGATCGATACCTTGTTGCGCGCTGGCAGTCTTGGCGAAAGCAGCGCGGGAATTCGGCTGCGAACCTAATGCATCTTGGTACTAAGACTAGGGACGGCAGGACCTCCGGAGATAGCTCAGTTGTGAGATTCCGCAGTCACGCATTTGACTCGTTAGGGCGTGGCTGCGGGCATTTCAGGAAGGAGATGTTTCGATGATGCGGTCAGTTGGTTCAATATGGGCGAAGTGGGACCTACATGTCCATACGCCGGCATCGCTCGTACACAACTATCCTGGCGATTCGACAGAAGCCTGGGCTAATTTCCTTGACGACCTTGAGGCCCTCCCATCCGACTTTAAGGTTTTGGGGATTAATGACTACCTATTTCTGGATGGCTATCGACGCATACGCGATGAACGGGCGAATGGTAGGCTTCAGAACATTGAGCTAGCGCTGCCAGTAGTTGAACTCCGCATAAGGGCTTTCGGGGGTAGCGAAAGCAAATTGAGTCGAGTCAACTACCATGTCATCTTTGCGGATGAGATTGATCCTGATGTCATAGAAGCCCAGTTCTTGAATCGTCTTTGGGCACATTATGAACTATCGCCGGCCTATGAGCCGCTCGGAAAGAATTGGGTTGGAGTGGCGACGCGAAAGAGTCTTGAAGATCTTGGCAGACTTATCATAGAAAGTGTGCCAAGTGACCAACGCGGTAAATTCGGTCCGGCTTTAATCGAAGGCTTTAATGGTCTCAACTTTTCGCCAGAAAGGATATCAGAGGCCCTGGAGTCACCATATTTCGACGGCCGTTTCTTGAGCGCTGTTGGCAAGACTGAATGGGCCGACATTAAGTGGAATGACCAGACGATCGCAGACAAGAGGCAAATAGTTAACAGTGTCGATATAGTATTCACGGCGTCGGATTCACCGGACAATTATTCGAAGGCGCAAGCCGCTCTGAATAACGCTCGCGTAAACGATCGCCTCCTGGACTGTAGCGACGCGCATTGGTTATCGTGCAGTGCCGACAAGGATCGGATAGGTAACTGCTTTACTTGGATTAAGGGAGACACGACCTTCTTGGCGTTGAAGCATGCTTTGAAGGAGTTTGGTGATCGCGTATACGTAGGTGCCGAGCCTGAGATCCTCGCTCGGGTGCGTTCCGCCGGCTCCCGGTTCATTGAGTCACTTCAGATCAAGAAGAAGACTGCTTCTGACCTTGATGAGCCTTGGTTTGATACTAAGATTGATTTGAATCCTGGTCTGATCGCAGTCATTGGGAATAAGGGAAGTGGCAAAAGCGCTTTCGCTGAAACGCTTGCCATACTTGGCAACACGACAAAGGAAGAATTCTTTTCTTTTTTGACGCCGCAGAAGTTCAGGCAAGCAGGACATAACAGATCGCATCATTTCCAGGGAACGTTAACCTGGGTTAGCGGAAGAACGCTTAGCCGCCTGTTGAGTGAGACTGTCCCAGCAGGTGCTCCAGAACACATAAAGCTCATCCCTCAGAACTTTCTGGAAAAGATCTGCACGGAAGTTCCACACGGCGCAGAGACAGACTTTGATCGCGAAATTAAGCGGGTCATATACTCGCGACTAGCCGGAACGGAGCTACTTGGAGCGGGTTCCCTGGACGAGCTTATCGAAATCAAGACGGCTGCGATTGAGGAGACAATCTCACAACTACGATATGACGTCACAGAGATTAACAAACAGATAGTTGAAATGGAGCAGCAGTCGAAACAGGAATACCGGCACAGCCTAGAAAACTCGCTGCGCTCCGCTCGTGACGCCCTTCGAGACTTAAGGCGAGCCCGGCCATCTAAGGAATCGCCACCAGACGCCAGCGACGAACTTCACCTCATATCTAATCAAATAGAGGTCCAGAGGTCCGAACGCGACGTACTAATCGAACAAATCGCGCAAGCTGAAAATCAATTGGGCGAAGTCAATAAGCAGATTTCAGACCTGAGTAGCTTACTGATTCGCCTCGAGTCACTCGACCGACAATATAGGAAGTTTGTGGAGGACAATTCTGATCACTTCGAGAGTATGGGGCTTGATATAAGTGCGATTGTGCAGCTCAAGTTTGATCGCACCCCTCTGGAAGCTCTTGAAAAGCAGCTCTCAGAGAAGAAACGGGCTTTGGAATTGTCTCTAGCTCCTGAGAACTCCGATGGCTTGACCGCGAAGCGGGAGGCAGTTCATGAAAAGCTTTTGGAGTTGCAGCAGCAACTAGTTGCTTGTATCAATAACATTGCTAGTGGATCGTTTCGCCCAAGGCCATTCGCGCCATAACTTAGCGACGATGTGGCCCATAGCAGTTTCCTTGATACAAGCAACTAGATGCTCCGCATCAGCACTACGAAGATTATTTATCTGCCGTCGACGAATGGCGGGAGCGTAGGAGGACCATACTGGGGTCTGCGGAAACGCCTGATACCGCTTTGTTTTATCGATCACGACTGCAAGAATTGCTTTCTCTCCCAGAGCGCCTAGAGGCTAAGCGTGAAGCACGCCGTGCTCTCACTATTGCTATTCACGAGAAGGTGCTCAATCTTGCTGAAGAGTATCGCGAGCTGCACAAATCTATTCAGCAATTTATTGAAGAGCGACCAGAGAACGCCGAGATCCAGGTAACGTTCAACGTTGCTATTGTTGATACGGGCTTTTCTGAGGGCTTCTTCGAACACGTCAATCGAGGGGTCACGGGCTCGTTCTACGGAACGTCCGAAAGCAAACTTGTGTTGGAGAATCTATTAGCGGAGCATGATTGTGGTGATACGGAGTCGATAACCAAATTTGCTGACGAGGTCTTGAGCCGTCTCCAGAGCGATTCCCGCGTCGCCGCTCACCCTGCGATGAATATCGACAATCAACTACGGAAGGGGAAGTCAGTTTCCACTTTGTACGACTGGATATTTGGTCTTGAGTATCTCAGTCCGAGGTATGCGATCAAGTTTAGGGGGAAACATCTCCACGAGTTGTCACCCGGTGAAAAAGGCACGCTGTTGTTACTCTTTTATCTTCTCGTTGATAAAAGCGAGGCTCCATTAATCATAGATCAGCCGGAAGACAATGTAGATAATGAGACAGTGTTTAGACTCTTGGTTCGCTCAGTAAAGCAAGCTCGGAATAGACGACAGATCGTCTTGATTACTCACAACCCGAATCTTGCCGTTGTGTGTGATGCGGACCAGGTCATCGTAGCTTCGATGAATAAGAGTGGAAACAATGTGGAGTACAAGTGCGGTGCAATTGAGAACCCGGCCATAAACAAGTTTGTGCTAGACATTCTTGAAGGGACTCGGAGAGCTTTCGACAACCGGGGCGGGAAATACTTTGCAGACAAATAACGTACGGGGTCCAATTGGCGAGAGCGAGCCCTGTATTTGTCGATGCGGTGTCGATCAGTGAAGCTCCATCATCGTGACAGGGAATGACTGGGAAACGCTGAAACCTCTCGTCGAGCCGATCATATCGAGGCATTGTGCTATTCTTGATCCCCAGAGATTCAACCTGAGGCGTTATCATGGGCATAAATGAATTAGGCCCAATCTTGAGCGGCTTAAATCGCACGGATAAGCTGCGCGCGATGCAGCTCTTGATCCAGGAACTCGCTAAGAAGAGGACGCTTTGTTGAGCGGCGACTCTTACCCTATCTGGTCTCCGTACGGCTCGTTCGAGGCAGCCAATGTGCTGCTCGACGAACTGAACCGAGAGGCCAACCTTTGAGACTATCGACTTATTAAGGGCTTCAAATGCCTTCGTCGCCGGTTCAAAATGGTAACAAGCCAAGGTAAGATTGATTCGACACCATTGAATATGAGTACTCGCAAGGATCGAACATGAAAGCTTCGCGGCCTCGACGGAAAATGAAATGTCTCGAAAGCCCGGACTCGTCAAGTATCGCTCGTTTCTGCTACGACGAAATAGATCACGTTCTCGTCGTTGAATTCAATCACGGTCGGGTTTACAACTATTATGACGTGCCGCAGGGACTCTTTGAGCAAATGATCGCAGCACCCTCAAAGGGTAGCTTCTTCTTAGAGAACATCAGAGAAGAGTACGACTACTCTCGGGAGTAAGAGTCAATGGGCATTTAGAACTGCGAACAGGCGAAGTTTGCTTGAGGCGAGAGCAATCCGAAGCGATGATACTGAGTGCTTAGCGAAGCGGAGAGGCTTCCAAAAGAAGTTGTGAACAAAGCCGTGTTAGCTTTCTGAACCCTAAGAAAAGAGGCAAGACAATGAGAGGAGTCCAATTTGTAACCGACGAGCATGGTCAGAGGGTCGGGGTCCTTCTGGACCTGAAGCAATGGGGCGAGCTTTGGGAGGACATCTACGACTCGATGATGGCGATGGAACGAAGCGGTGAACCCTCAATGCCGCTTGAAGACTTTGAGGCCGAGCTTCGTGCTGAAGGGCTGATCAATGAATAGCGACGAGCCGTATTCGGTTGTCGTCTCGCGGCCCGCACAGAAGGACATCAGATCTCTTGATCAAATCACGAGGAATCGAGTTATCCGGGCGCTTAGGCATTTGGCCGCCGCGCCTCGTCCGCATGCGTGCCGAAAACTGGTGACCGAGGAGAATCTTTGGCGAGTCAGAGTCGGCGACTACAGAGTCATCTATTCGATCGATGATGCGGCTGGCATCGTTCAGATCATCGGCGTCCGCCATCGCAGCAAAGCGTACGAATAGAACCTTCTAAAACGAAATCGGTTCGAGCTCGAAGTCGATTGAGTATCCATGCAAGAAACTGGGCGAAAGACTGGAATTCGGCTAGACCCTTGGCCCGCTGAGTATGAGAGCTCTTTCCAGATCGATGAGTTCGATCAAGACTCGGCGGGCAAGGTCGAAACTGAGGTCGAAGGCATCGGATGGAGCGCCATCGAGCCGAAAGTGCGCGAGCGACCTGAGCCTATTCATTTTGTCGACGGCGTCCGGCGCGTCGAAGCGCGCATAATTCTTGATGACGAATCGGGTAGGATTATTCGAGGCCTATTCGGGTCAGCAGGAGTGGGGACCGTTCGTGTAGAGCAAAGTCTAGCTGCCTTCGAGGCGATCAGGGTTCGGCGTTGTTTAGTAGTCGGCGCGGGCGTCTCACCGGATGACGACGCAATAGCCGACGCAAGAAGCTTGACAGTCGGTAATGCAGAATTGAACTTTGAGGCGCTTCCAGTACGGGAAAACACACCCGCCGCGGCCGTTGAAGGATTGCAAAACTTTATGCGTAACGCCGAAGCACGGCTCGCAGAAGAACTCGCGGTGGAGTCGGCATGTGTCTTTGCCGATGGGCCACTCCATTATTTCACGGACATCAAGCAGCCGGTCGTGGGAGTGATCAAGCGGTTGATCGAGCCTTATCTGTCTGCGTCGCAGTTTGAGCTGGTGAGGCGGCTTCGAATTGGACAGAGGACGCCACTGTTCGCTATCACCAAAGGCCAACACGCACGGTACTCCTGGTATCTGCGAGTTGGAACACCTCGCGCCATGGACCACGATGTGGCAGGTGTGTTGAGGCTCGAAGTGAGAAGCGGGATTGGTCTGGAGAGGGCAGTCGAGCTGGCGGAACTCTCTGCGAGTTGTATCCCTGGCTTCGCGGGAGACTCGTTTCGTGATCCGCGGTCGCCGCAGAACCTTCTACCAATCGAGTCGCTCGAAAATGAGCTGCGTCACAGGCTAGGTGACTCGCTTGCGATCAGAAGAGCCATCGAGGTGAAACTCTTCGGGATGAGCAACCAATGAGTATTGAAATCGGAAAGGTGTTAGGCACCGAAGACGCGCAGCCGCTCGATTTCTGGATCGCGGTCGCGCCGGAGGAGATGGTCCAATTGGACGATGTCGTCTTCGTCAGCCGCGAGTTGCCTGGTGGTGGTCGAGTATCACTCTTCGGCATCGTGGATATCATGAAGGCACGTCACGAGGGCGCGCGATTCAACAGCGACGTTTTCCTTTCCGAGCAAGGAATCTTTCCGCTTGGGCGCTCGACCATCGCGCATGTCTCGGTGACGCGAGTTGAACCCGAGATCTTCGTTCCGCCGCTGCCGGGACAGCCGGTGTTTCGCGCTGCTGGAGTGGATCGCGACCAGGCGCTCTTCTTTGACTCGATGGAGAAAAAGTTTCCGCTTGGGCTTTCAAGAGATGGCGAAGTCGTCCACGGCAACCTCGAATTCCTGGATGGCTCGCGTGGCGCGCACGTAAATATCTCTGGCATCTCGGGAGTGGCGACCAAGACAAGCTATGCTACTTTTCTGCTCTACGGCCTGTTCCACAGCGGAATACTGGAAGAACAGGCGACGAACACGCGAGCGATCATATTCAACGTGAAGGGCGAGGACCTGCTCTTCCTCGACAAGCCGAACGCCCGGCGAAAACCCGAAACTGCTGAGGCATACGCTAAGCTTGGCTTAGTGCCTGACGCCTTCTCGAGTGTGGCGATCTTTGCGCCAGTGAAATCCCAGGAAGAAGTGCTTCTTCCAGACACTGGCAGTCGCCAACAAGGTGTGACCGCGTTCTGCTGGACGATTGAAGAATTCTGTCGCGAGCGCTATCTGCGATTTCTCTTCGCTGAAGCAGACGACGAGACGAGTCACCTTTCGGCTGTGATCGATCGCGTTGAGGCGGCTCTGGCTCGCGAACAGGACTTGCAGCGCCTAACGACCTTCGATGATCTGGTCGAGTTCATCTGCATGAGCATCCCGCATTGGGGAGGCGGAGCTGCTACAGGGACGATGGCAGCGTTCGAACGGAGGCTTCGAGCAGCTGCATTTCGCATCGGGCATCTCATTCGCGGCCGTGTTCCTGAAGCGGAGAAGCATCGCATCGATTGGAAGCAGAAACAGGTCACTGTAGTGGATATCCACAATCTGCACGATCGAGCCAAACGTTTCGTAGTCGGTGTAGTGCTTCGCCGGATGTTTGAGGACAAAGAGAAGACCGGCACATCGCGACCGCTTGTTTTCGTCGTGCTGGACGAGTTGAACAAATACGCGCCACGTGAGGGCTGGAGCCCAATCAAAGAAGTGCTGCTGGATATCTCCGAGCGCGGCCGTAGTCTCGGCGTTATCCTGATCGGCGCTCAGCAGACTGCTAGCGAGGTAGAACGACGGGTAGTTGGCAATTGCGCATTTCGCGTCGTCGGCAGGTTAGACCTGGCGGAAGCGAGTCGCGACGAATATCGCTTCTTGACGGTCGCGAGCCGGGCGCGCGCAGGCATCTTGAAGCCGGGGTCGGTGATAGTGCATCAGCCAGAAATTCCGACGCCCCTATTAGTTCGGTTTCCGTTTCCGGCGTGGGCGACTCGCGTCAGCGAAGTGGTAAAGAACAGTTCAGGCGATCCGTTCGACGGCTTCTAGAACAAAAACCGGCCCTCTATGCGATTTCTTCACACCTCAGATTGGCATCTCGGGAAGACATTGAAGGGTCGATCGCGAAGCGACGAGCATGAGGCTGCGCTGTCCGAGATCCTGGACATCGCAAAGCGTGAGACAGTCGACTGCGTTCTAATCACAGGAGACATCTTCGATTCACAAGCTCCACCGCCCGAAGCCGAACGATTGGCGTTTAACTTCTTCTCTGAGCTTCGAGGATCGAGCACACCCGCAGTTGTCATCGGTGGGAATCACGATCACCCGAAGAGATTGCTTGCAATCCGCGACGTTCTGCGCTTGTTGGACATTCACGTTCGACCCGAGCCTGTAAGATCGACAGACGGCGGGGTCGTACAGATTCAAAAAAACGGCGAGTTGGCTCAGATTGCAGTTCTGCCTTTTGTCACGGCAGGAAAAATCGAAGATGCCGCAAAACTGATGGGCCCAGAGATAGAGCGCTATCAGGAATACTCAGAACGAATCGTAGCGATGTGCGAAACCCTAACCCAGTCTTTTTCGGCGAAGACAATTAACATCCTGCTTGCCCATATGTACATCGATGGTGCCGAGACTTCTCAAAGCGAACGCGAAATCCACGTCGCGAAACCCTATGCAGTCTCGCCGCAACGGTTTCCATCCACTGCTCACTATATTGCTCTTGGGCACCTGCATCGCCCGCAGGAGATCGCTGCGCCGTCGCGCGCTCTTTATGCCGGTTCAATTCTCCAGCTTGACTTCGGCGAGCGGGACCAACAGAAACGCGTGGTTATCATTGATGCTCATCCGGGAAAACCTCCAACGATTGAGAGTCACGCAATTCAATCAGGGCGACGACTAAGAGACGTGAGCGGCACTCTGGAGGAGCTTCAAGCGAAGGCAGAAACGTTCGGCGAGGATTTGCTGCGGGTCACCATCAAGGTTGAACGACCCGTGCCCGGGATCTCCGATGCTATTCGTGAGATGCTGCCGAACGCGCTAGAGATTCGTCTCGACTACCCAAGACTTGAAGCGGCGCCGATAGAGATCGCCGGGTCTGATCCGTACGAACTGTTTAACCGGTTCTACCTGCACCAGCGAGCAAGTACTCCGCCCGATGAGTTATCGAAGCTCTTCCGCAGTTTGTACGAGGAGGCTCTCGATGCGTCCGATTAGTTTGGAGATGGAAGGCTTCACGAGCTTCAGGCAGAGGGCGGTGATCGACTTCTCGAAGTTTGATCTCTTCGCGATAACCGGTCCGACCGGCGCGGGAAAAACTTCGATCATCGACGCGATGATCTATGCCCTCTACGGTTGCACGCCCCGTATCAGCAACAAGTCGATAAAGGAGTTGATCAGCCAGGGCAGCGACCGTTTGAAGGTGCTGCTTGAGTTCTCGTCGGGCCAGTCCTGCTATCGTATCGCGAGAGAGACTAAACGGACCGGAAAGAGTTCGATCACGAGCATCAGGCTCGAGCAGAAGGACGGTGAAAAGTGGGTGGCACTCGCGGACAAGGTTGGGCAAGCTGATCCTTTGGTCGAGAATATCGTTGGTCTCGATTTCAACGGGTTCACAAAATCAGTCGTTCTGCCACAGGGCCGGTTTGATGAATTCCTTAAAGGTAAACTCGACGAACGCCGCAAGATTCTTTCGGACTTGCTGCTGCTGGATGTCTATTCTCGGATGATGCAGCGCGCAAATGAGATCGCGAAGGAAAATAAGAACAAATCTGATACGCTTGCTGGCCTGCTGATTCGTGATTACGCCAATTCAACTCACGAAAACCTGGCGCGGCTTCAGCAGGAACTGGAGAGCCTACAGCCTTCACTCGAACCCCTGACTGCAGAACTCAGAAGCATTCGTGAATCGATTCCGGTTGCGCATCAGCTTTGCCAGGCTCGGAACGATCTAGCCACCGCCGAGGCGGAACTCAAGCAGATTGGTCCAGCCCGATCTTCAGCCGAAAAGAATCTCGCCAAGGCTCAGCAGGTCATTGCGACAAATGAGGTCAAGATCAAAGATGTCGACAACCGCATACGCGCAACTGCCTATGACTCCACGATACGCGACGATCTCGTCGCAAGACTCCATAAGTCCGAGTCGCTGCAGGAACTGGAAAAGCGTGCTCGGGAGTTGGGCGAAACACACAAGAAACAGTCGCGGCGTCTTGAGCAATTAGAATTGGATTTCAAAAAAACAAATACCGCACACCAGGCCGCTTGCGATGCAAGGGCCGCGCTTCAGAAGCAGTTCGACGCAGAGAAGAAGATCCTTCAGTCAGCTTTGAAACAGTACGGCTCTCCAGACGCAATCAAAGCGGCCATCGAAACCAACAAGCGTCGCCTCAAGGAGGAGAAGAAGAAGGAGAGACTTGAAAAGGAACTCACCGGATTGACCGAGGACCAGAAAGCGGGCGTTAAGAAGATTGCTCAACTCGATGATGAATTGGTACAGGCTCAAGCGGCGCTCAGCCAGTCTAAAGCGGAGCTTGAAGCGCTTGTTCGGAGACATTCGGCGGAAGAACTAAAGCGCGTGTTGATAGAGGGAAAACCCTGCCCTGTGTGTGAGCAGTCAGTTAAGCGCGTTCCAAAATCCAAGGCGCATCCGTCCGTGGAGCTTGCCAGGAAATCGGTCCGTATCCGCGAAGAAGAGGTAAAAGGCTTGGACATGACGAAGTCAACACTGCAGGGTCAGCTCATTCAACTAATTCCGCGCTTGAAGAGCAAACGAGACGAGATTGAAGAGATCGACGCAGCCGTGAGCGAGGCGGCAGGGCAGATCCGAGCCGTCCTGAAGAAGAAGCCCGGGCCAGACACGGAGGCAGAACTGCAGGGACTAAGTAAACAGGTTGTCGCTCTGCAAGACAAGGTTGATGACTTGACCAAGAAACTGAACGAGTCGCGAGACGCGGAATCAACTGCTAAACAACATTCAGAGGAGATCAAGGGAGAACTGATACACCTTCGGTCGGAGGTTTCAGCTGGCTCAGATGAGTTGCAGCGCGTGCAGACTGAAAGCAAGGCGCTGCGGACATCACTTGGTAAGCATGCGGACATTGCACTCGTTAGAGCGGAGTTGAAGAAGCAGGACGACGCGAAGCGAGAACTCGAAACCAATACGCGCTTGAAGGACGCCGAGGCTGAGGCGTGGTCCAAGGCTAAGGATGCGCTGGCCGAAGCTTCAAGAATCCTGGAGGGGTTGAAGGTCAAGAGCGAAGGGTTGGAACGAGCGTGCGCGAGACTGAGCAACGGCCTCCAGCAGCATCAAGACGTACTCACCTCAGCGTTTCCTAAACTGAAGATCGATGCAGTTGGTCCCGAGCGCGATCCCGCCGCCCAGTTGGAACATCAATCTCAGACGCTCCAGAGCCAGCGCGAGGCGGTTCAGAAGAAGATTCTGCAACACGAGGAAGAGATCAAAACGCTCAGCGTTCAAATCACACGCGCTGCTGGAATGCGCAAGGAGATCGAGCACCACCGCTCCGAGGCTGCCGTTGCGCACGAACTGGCACAGGCGCTACGCGGTGACCAGTTCATAGCGTTCATTCAACAAGAGGCCTACCATCGCCTGGCTCTGGATGGCTCCAGACATCTCAAGACGCTCAGTTCGGATCGCTATTCCTTTGGTTTCGACAAAGACGAGTTCGTGGTGCTCGATCACTGGAATGCAGACGAGCCGAGGCCGGTAACGACGCTTAGCGGCGGCGAGTCTTTTCTCGCTTCACTGGCTTTGGCCCTAGCCCTGGCAGAAGGTCTGTCCGGTCTCAGTCACGGACGAGGCAGATTTGCGTTGGAGTCTCTCTTCTTGGACGAAGGCTTCGGTACGCTCGACGCAGAAACATTGGATGTTGTTCTCCAGGGCGTGGAGAACCTAAGCACAACGGATAGATTGGTCGGGATCGTTTCTCATATCCCCGAGTTGGCAGAACGCATGCCTTCCCGCATCCACGTTCGAAAGGCCGTAGGCGGGAGCACACTTGAGGTCTCATAGGGCCGGACGCGCCGCGTTTGAACGTAGATCTCAATTTCTGGGATGCTTACAGATCACTTATTCGCGTTCGACACTCACCGCCGGTCATGCAAGAATCCATGAACGGAGTAGCCACAGAAACCAATGAAGCGAGTAAGACTGTTATCTGCCGGCAAGGCTGCGGCGCTTGGGCTGTTTATTGCGATAGCCGCGGCGCTGGTTGTCTACCTCGTCTTCCGCAGCAAACACGTTCAACCCGATCAGACCCGCCCCAAGCTGCAAGGGAAAGTCGTCGCCGTCTTCAGCAATACCCACTACGCCCACGAGGTCAACGGCCAGGTGCGATTCAATATCACCGCCGGAACCGACAAGACCTACCAGGATGGCACTCACGAACTCGATCAAGTCAAACTTGAATCCTACGGCTCGGCCGGCGACCGCCACGATGTTGTTACCTGTGATCAGGCGAAGGTGAGCGATCCGGCGGACCTCGCCAAACTCGACGCAGAGTTCATCTCAAACGTAGTGGTGCAGACATCGGAAGGGCTCACGCTCAAAACCAGCTACTTGCACTACGACCAGACGAAAAACACAGTCGATACAAAAGAGCCCGTCGAGTTCGAAGGCCGCAATTACGCGGGCCGAGCCACCGGCATGATCATCGAGGCCGCCACCGAGCGGGCAAGCCTGCTGAAAGATGTTGATGTAACCATCAAACCCGAAAGCAAAGACGTGCGCGAAGGGAAAGCGATTGACGTTGCCGCGGGCGGCCAACAGCGGGAGGAAACCCCCGAAGAGAGAATCGCTCGCAAGGCTCGCAAGCGCGCACGCAAAGCACAGCGCCGGCGCGCCGCCGAATCGCTCGCCCAAACTGCCTCGCCAGAGCCTGCACCCTCGCAACAAAAAGCGGATGCAAAACAGCGCAAGGAACAGCGCAGGAGCGACGCCGAATCGCTCGCCCAAACTGCCTCGCCAGAGCCTGCACCCTCGCAACAAAAAGCGGATGCAAAGCAGCGCAAGGAACAGCGCAGGCGCGACGCCGAATCGCTCGCTCAAACTGCCTCGCCAGAGCCTGCACCCGTGCAACAAAAAGCGGATGCAAAACAGCGCAAGGAACAGCGCAGGCGCGACGCCGAATCGCTCGCCCAAACTGCCTCGCCGGAGCCTGCACCGGTGCAACAAAAAGCGGATCCTAAGAAGCCGGTGGCGAAGAAGCCGATAAGAATACAAAGCGAATCGGCGCTGCTCGAGAAGAAAGAGCACCGGGTCACCTTCGACGGCAACGCGATAGTGACCCAGGAGGCCGATGAGCTGCGCGCCGACCGCATGGTGAGCTACACCGACGCTTCTAATCACATCGAGCGGATCGAGGCGCGTGGCAGCGCTTACATTAAGCAAGCAGAAAAGGCGGAGATCAAGTCTCCCGATATGGATTTCTTCTTTGGCGAATCGCACCAACTCGCTCGCGCAGTCGCGCTGCGCGGCGCATCAACGCGCTCGCTGGGACCCGAACCCATAAGAGAGGCCAGCGCCGACACTATTGAAGCCACGTTTTCTCAGGGCACGCCAGCGAACGCAGTTGAAACGATCACCGCTCAAGGCAATGCGATGTTGAAAATTCACGCGCCCGCGCCGAAAAGCAACACGGCCAATCCCGCCGCGCGCGAACTTACCGCCGAGACCGTAGCTTTGCAATTCTTCCCGGATGGAAAGAACATCAAACACGCTGACGCTACAGGTAAAGCAGTAATGACCGTTACCCCGGTTCGCGCCGAGCGCCGCGCCGACAAAAAGACCATTCGCTCGCCTCGAATGGACGCCTTGTTCTTCGAAGAAGGCAATCGCGTGAAGACCTTCAACGCCACGGATGGTGTGAGGGTTGAAATCGAATCGACCATACCCGACGGCCATCCGTTACGCGTCACCACCAGCAAGTCGGCACGGGCGGATTTCCTGGAGGACTCTCAAGACATCGATCGCGTGTCGCAGGAAGGCAGCTTCAAGTACAACGAGGGCGACCGAAACGCAATCGCCGAGCGCGCCGTCTTCGACGGCCAGAAGGAGGTCCTCAATCTTCGCGGGAAGCGCCCGATGGTATGGGATGCGAAAGCGCGCACCCAGGCCGACGAGATAGATTACGACCGGCAGCGAGACGAAACGCATGCTCGAGGCGATGTGCGCACGACTTATTACAGCCGCGAGACGACTAACGACTCGACGCCGTTCAAAAACACCAAGTCGCCCATCTTCATCACCGCCGAGCGCGCCGACGCTCAGAACGAGGAGGGCGTCGCGGTGTACACGATCAATGCGCGCGGATGGCAGGACGACAACTTCATCAAGGCTGACCGGATCGAGCTCTATCAGGACGATAAGCATATGGTCGCCATCGGCAACGTTGAAAGCGCGCTCTATCAGGCAAAGCAAGAAACTTCGCCTGGAAAACGCGAGGTCGTGCCAGGATTCGCCACCGCCGAGAGGATGACGTACTCGGACACGGATCGAAAGATCCATTACGAAGGCGCAGTGAAAGCCAGGCAGGGCACCGACCGCATCGAAGCGTCGTTCGTCGACGTGTACCTCGAGCAAGAGACGAGCGAGGTCAATCACATGAACGCCGAGGGCAACGTCGTGCTTACGCAGCCGGGACGGCGCGGAGTCGGGGAAAAGCTCGCGTACACGTCCGAAGATGGCCGAGCGGTTCTGACTGGAAAGTCCGCCCGTGTGGATGATGTTGAGAAGGGTTCTACAATGGGCTCGCAATTGACGTTCTATAGTCGCGATGATAGGATTTCCGTCGAGAATCAGCAGGGTACAGGCCGTGTCCGATCAACTCATCGTTTGACAAAGAGCAAACAGAAGTGAAGCAACCAGATGGTAGAAGAAGTGTCCGTGATCGAAACGCCGACCAGTGAGGCCGAGCCTCAAGCGCCACTCCCGTTACAACAAACAAGCGTTCTAGCCGTCGATGGTTTGCGAAAGTCATATCGTAAGCGAAAAGTCGTCGACAACGTATCGCTCGATATTCATCAGACGGAGATCGTAGGACTTCTTGGGCCGAACGGGGCAGGCAAAACCACTGTCTTCTATATGATCGTAGGGCTCGAACGGCCCGACGCCGGCAAGATCTTCCTTGATTCGAAGGATATTTCGAGGCTTCCGATGTATCTGCGCGCGCGGGACGGCATAAGTTACCTGCCGCAGGAAGCGTCGGTGTTTCGCAAGCTAACAGTCGAAGAGAACATACTGCTCGTGCTTCAAACACTGCCAATCCCAAAGGCGGAGCGTGAGCATCGCCTCGAGCTGCTGCTGAGCGAACTCGACATCGCTTACGTACGTCACACAAAAGCGTACCAGCTCTCGGGGGGCGAGCGCCGGAGAACCGAGATCGCACGCTGTCTGGTGATCGAGCCCCGGTTTATTCTGCTCGATGAGCCCTTTGCTGGAATCGATCCGATCGCGGTAATTGACATCCAACGAATCCTGCAGAAGCTCCGCGAGCGCGGCATCGGCGTGTTGATAACGGATCACAATGTGCGCGAGACTCTGGCGATTACAGACAGAGCGTATATAATTAATGACGGAAAGATCTTCCGCGCGGGCACGCCGGACGAACTGACGCGCGACGAAGAGGTGAGACGCGTATATCTAGGGGAGAATTTTAGAATGTAGTCATTTTTCATTTGTCATTTTTCATTTTTCATTTGTCATTTTATTTACCCCTCGAGTCAGAGGTAATTCGGAAAATGACAAATGACAAATAACAAATGACCAATAACAAATGACCAATGAGTTATGTCGGTCAAGCCACATCTCAGTACGAGCCTTTCGCAGCGCCTGGTCCTGACGCCGCAGATGCGGCAGCGAATCGAGCTGTTGGCAATGACCAAGCTCGAACTCGCCGACATGGTCCAGACCGAACTCTCGGCTAATCCTGTACTGGACGAGGTGGCGCCCGGTGAAGGCGTCGACGACAACTCACCGCTCGCAGACGAGATCGCCGCCGTCGACGCGACCACGGCCGACATCACGAGCAAGGGTGAAACAGCGGCGACCCAGTCCGCGACGCCGGAAGGTGGGCTGACCGAGTCTTCGTCGCCAGGCGAAGCACCAAACGTCACCACCAGCACAACTGAACTCAGTCCGGCAGACGGTGAAGCGGAGCCGGAACGGGAGCGCGATCCATTTGAGGAAGTGGACTTCGGTTCTACGTTCGAGGAGTACCTTGATCCCGGCTACAAGACCCACGAATACGAAGCGAAGGACGAAGTCTCGTTCGAGAACATGCTGACCCGGCGAGACTCGCTCCGCGAGCAGCTCATATGGCAGCTCCACCTGACCGAGATTTCAGACGAAGTGCGAGCCGCCGGCGAAGCGATCATCGGCAATTTGGACGAGAACACCGGCTTCCTCGATGCAACGGTTGAAGAGATCGCCGCGATGGGTCCGTGGCCAATCGAAACCGTTCAACAGGCGGTGGCCGTCGTGCAGCGATTGGACCCCGTCGGGTGCGCCGCGACCGACGTGCGCGAATCGCTGCTGGTTCAGCTTGACTATTACGGTTTCGGTGATCGGCTTGCGGTCCAAATGGTGCGCGATCATCTCGAAAGCCTGCAGACTCATAAGCTGCCCGATCTGACAAAGATGCTCGGCGTGCCGCTCGAGCAGGTGCTCGAAGAAATGGAGATCATTAAGAGGCTTGATCCCAAGCCGGGCCGCAAGTATTCGTCCGAGGAAGCGCAGCCGGTGGTCCCCGAGGTCACGATCGAAAAGGTCGGTGACGACTACATGATACGCTTCGAAGATGACGGCTTGCCGCACCTGCGCATCAACCGAACCTATCGACAGATGATGGAGTCGAAGGACTCCTCGAAGGAGACCCGCGATTACATCAAGGAACGGTTCCGCTCGGCGGTCGATTTGCTGAAGAACATCGAGCACCGTCGGCAGACCATCTACCGGGTGTGCAACTCGATAGTGGACCGCCAGCGTGACTTTCTTGATCATGGGATCGAGCATCTAAGACCGATGATGCTGAAGGACATCGCCGAAGATATAGGCATGCACCTGAGCACGGTCTCGCGGGTGGTCAATCGCAAATACGTGAACACGCCGCAAGGGGTTTACGAATTGCGTCGGTTCTTCACCGAGGGAATGAGGAGTGATACCGGCGAGGACGTTTCCACACGCGTGCTCAAGCTGAAGATCAAGAAGATGATTGAAGCAGAAGATCCCCACCACCCCATTACCGATGACGAAGTGGCCAAGCGTTTGGCCAGGGACGGCGTCAAGATGAGCCGCCGCACCGTCGCAAAGTACCGCGATCAAATGCGCATACCCGGCTCGCGAGAGCGCCGCGCCATCGTCTAGCTTGAACCTGTCCGATTGCCGGTTCGGATTCTTAGATGACGCGCAAATCATGTTTCCTCTTATTCCCCAAATCCGAAACCAGCGATCCCAACACAAGGGAGAATAGTAGATGGAATTCGAGTTCACTGGTCGCCACATTGAGATAACCCCGACGGTAGAAAAACTGGTCCGCAAGGAACTCGGGAAGCTCGATCGAATGCTTGATTCAGCGCCGATGAGAGCGCACGTAACGGTTTCGGCTGAGAAGCATCGCAAGCGAACTGAGATCGTTGTGTACTGGCGCGACAGCGTTTTCACCGCCGTCGGTGAGAACACCGACCTGTCGCAGTCGGTTGCCGCGGCGGCAAGCAAAGTTCAGAAGCAAGGGCTGCGGCTGAAAGAAAAGTTTCACGCAAAGAAACGCGGGCGCCAACCAGCAAGAGAGGTAGCGCCGGTACCGGGTGGTACAATAGAAGCCGCACCGAATGCGCCTCGCATAATCGCTCAACGCCGCTACCGTGTGAAACCCATGACGCCTGAGGAAGCCGCGATAATACTGGCGGACTCGGACGATCAGTTCATAGTGTTCCGCGACGCCGAGACGAATAGAGTTGGCGTGCTCTACAGCCGCACGGACGGAAACTTCGGCCTCATTGAACCGTGAAAAGACAGAAGGCAGTAAGCAGAAGGCAGAAGGCAGGAAGAAGCTGCTACCTACCGCCTTCTGCCTCCTGCTCTCTGCCTTCTGAGTTTTTATGCCTGTCTCGGTCGTCATCATTACCGGCGTGTCGGGGTCGGGGATGTCCTCGGCGCTAAAGGATTTCGAAGACCTCGGCTACTTTGCGATAGACAACCTCCCGGCTCAACTCATCCCAACCTTCGTCAAGCTGTGCGATGACTCGAGCGAGATCGATCGGACGGCGTTTGTGGTCGACGTGCGCTCGCGCGAGTTCCTCAGCTTATTTCCGCGCATGCACGAGGAGCTGAAGGAACGCGGGGTCAATGTCACGGTGCTCTTCCTGGAAGCGGACGACGACGTTCTGCTCCGGCGTTACAGCGAGACGCGGCGGCCACACCCGCTGCCCGATCAAAACGTGCGCCAGGCTATCAGACAAGAACGTGAGCTGCTCTCGGAGATTCGCGACCTTGCGGACCACGTCATCGACACCTCGGAGCACACGGTACACACCTTACGCGACGTGATCAAAGATCACTTTTCTGAGAAGAGCGGCGCGCACGAGTTGAATGTGACGATCTCGTCGTTCGGATTCCGGCACGGATCGCCGCGCGGGTTAGACATGATGTTCGACGTAAGATTCCTGCCGAACCCGCACTTCATTGCCGAGCTGCGGCCGCTAACGGGGCGCGACCCGGAGGTTATTCAGTACTTGCAATCGGAGAGTGAGGTCGAGGATACTATCGCGCGATTCGTCGATTTGCTTTCGTACCTGCTGCCGCGGTTTCAGCGTGAAGGAAAGAGCTACCTGACCGTTGGCGTCGGATGCACCGGCGGCCGACACCGCTCAGTTATGGTCGCTGAGGCGATAAACAAACGGCTGAACGAGCAAGGATACAGCTCAAGAGTAGTTCATCGGGACACTCTTAAGGATGAGGAGCGGTATAAATAGTATATGACCTAGAGGACCTATAGGACCTATATTATTTTCACGCATCACCTATGATAGGCGCGGTAATCGTAACTCACGGGCAATTGGCTAACGAGCTCGTCTCGGCGGCGGAGATGATCGTCGGTGAGATAAACCATATCACCGCGGTTTCGATCGGCTGGCATGATGACGTCGACGTAGCATCTGAGGAGATCGAACGCGCGATTCAGCGAATGGACACCGGCAGCGGCGTGCTGTTGCTCACGGACATGTTCGGCGGAACGCCCACAAACATCGCAGCCAGCTTCCTGGGACGCGCGCCGGTGGAAGTGGTCACCGGCGTGAACCTGCCGATGGTGATCAAGCTCGCCAGCCAGGAGGTCGACGAGACGCTGCCCGAGCTTGCGCGCCGCGTCCGCGACCAGGGTCAACAGCAGATTCATCTCGCCAGCGACATACTCATACCAAAGAAGAAGTGAACAGAATTGCGGATTGCGAATTGCGAATTTGATGCGCGCGTCTGTCAAACTCGCGAGTAAGATTTCAAAGTCCAACGAATGACTTCCAAATCTGAAATCTCAAGTCTCGAATCTGAAATCTCAAATCCGCAATCCGCAATTCGCACCTCGCCGTTGCTTCAGGTCTCCGGCCTGCGAGTCTATTTCCACACCGACGATGGCGTTCTTCAGGCAGTTGACGGAGTGAGTTTTGACATCGCCAGCGGGGAAACGCTCGGGCTCGTCGGCGAGAGTGGATGCGGAAAATCGGTCACCGCTTATTCGATCCTCAAGCTTTTGCCGGTGCCACCTGCTGAGTACGCCGGCGGCAAGATTAGCCTTCGCGGCGAAGATCTCCTGACGTTCAACGATAAAGCGATGCGCCGCGTGCGAGGCAACCTGATCTCGATGATCTTTCAGGAGCCGATGTCATCGCTCAATCCGATAATGCCCATTGGAGCGCAGATCACCGAGGCGATTCGTGAACACCGCAAGTCATCAAGGGGAGAAGCACGGGAGATCGCCGTCGATATGTTGCGGCGAGTTGGAATACCTTCACCTGAGACTCGCTTTCATGAGTATCCGCATCAACTATCCGGCGGGATGAAACAGCGAGCAATGATTGCGATGGCGTTAGTTTGCCGTCCGGCGCTCCTGATCGCCGATGAGCCAACGACCGCGCTCGATGTAACCATTCAAGCCCAGATGCTCGAATTGCTGAATGAGCTTCAACGCGAGCTGAACATGTCGGTTTTGCTGATCACTCACGACCTGGGGGTGGTCGCCGAAACCTGCGATCGCGTCGCGGTGATGTACGCCGGCAAGGTGGTCGAGTCGGCTCCGGTCGCATTGCTCTTCGAGCGCCCGAAGCATCCTTACACCCACGGGCTGTTTCGCTCGCTCCCCACGCTGGGCGAAAGGAAGAAACAGCTTGCCGTTATCCCTGGAGCGGTGCCGAGCCCGCTGGATTTTCCTTCGGGCTGCCGGTTTCGCACACGGTGCTCGTTTGTGCAAGAGGTCTGTAAAGCTGAACCGCCTCTGCGCGAAATCGAGCCGAATCACTTCGCGGCCTGTCACTTTGCTGAAGCGGTAGGAAAGCTGCCCCGCGGTACCGGGTAATAAATGGACGACATCCTCATCGTCGAAGACCTCGTCAAGCACTACCCGATTCGCAAAGGGGTTGTGCCCAGGGCTGTCGGCTACGTGCGAGCGGTTGACGGCATCTCGTTTTCGATCCCGCGTGGAAAAACGCTCGGCCTTGTAGGCGAATCCGGCTGCGGTAAGACTACGACGGGACGGACGATTCTCAGATTGATCGAGCCTACTTCGGGGCGAGTGATCTTCGACGGTCACGATGTCTTCTCGTTAAGCGAACGCGAGATGCGTAATCTGCGTCGCGAGATGCAGATTATCTTTCAAGATCCGTACGGTTCGCTCAATCCCCGTATGACTGTGGGCGCGATGCTGGCAGAACCGATCCTGGTCCACGGAATCGATTTCGCAGACAAGAGCGAAGCGTCGCCGGATGAATCGAGGAATTCGCGAGACCGTAAACTGATCCTCACGCCGGCGCGTCGCCGCGCCCGTCAGCGAGTCGCCGAACTTCTCCAACTTGTGGGCCTGAGCGCCGAGCACGCGAGCCGTTATCCGCACGAATTCTCGGGTGGGCAACGGCAGCGCATAGGCATCGCAAGAGCGCTGGCGCTAAAGCCCAAGCTCATCGTGTGCGACGAAGCCGTATCGGCTCTCGACGTTTCGATACAGGCGCAGATACTGAATCTCCTCCGCGACCTTCAGCAACAGTTCGGCCTTACGTATCTGTTCATCGCGCACGACCTCGCCGTGGTCAAACACATATCCGATCGCGTAGCTGTAATGTATTTGGGCGAGATAGTCGAGCAAGCCGATACCGAGGAGATTTTCGTGAGCCCGCTCCATCCTTACACACAGGCTTTGTTGTCCTCGATACCGGTGCCCGTGCCGAGAGAGAAGCGCCGGCGAGTTCAGCTCGAAGGTGACGTTCCTACTCCGATCAATCCTCCCAAGGGATGCCGGTTTCACACGCGATGTCCTATAGCAATCGACGAGTGCAAACTGGCTAAGCCGCCATTGGTAGAAATCACTCCCGGCCACCGAGTCGCGTGCATACGCACGGAGGTATCCGTCACTCTTATTCCGAAGATTGGCGACCAGTAGTTGGAAAAGGCAGGCAAGATGCCTGCGCTCCCAGGGCGCTCACCGCTCAGTGCCGGCCTCTCGACTCGTCTCGACCTCCGCGTCGTCGTCTTGCACGCGTGTGAACGCGCCGCTGTTTCGGTTTGAAATGTAGTGGCTCCCCGAGTGGTGGTTGTGGTTGTAGCGGCTATCGGCCTTAGTGATCTCGTCAAGGTGGGAATCAAGCTCGATGAATTGATCGGCGACGTCAATCAACCGCGGGCTGGTATTGCTGCGAAAACCGGCCAGCTCGACGCGTACACCTTTGTAAGCGACGGCATTTATCGCATAAGAGAAATCCTCATCGCCTGAGACCAGCACGGCGGTATCGTACTTGTCGGCGAGCGAAAGCATGTCAACCGCGATTTCCACATCGAGGTTGGCCTTCTTGGTCCCGTCTGCGTAGGTCTTTAATTCCTTTTCGACTACTCGATAACCGTTTCTGCGCATCCAGAGAAGGAAACCCTGTTGGCGCTCGGCCTTTTCGTCGACTCCCGTGTAGAAAAACGCCCGGAGAAGCGGAGCATCGCCGCGAAGAAAATTCAAGAACTTTGCGTAGTCAATTTCAACCCCAACCGACCTGGCCGCATGAAACAGATTATTCCCATCAATGAAGATCGTTATCTTTCCCCTCATAATACCTCTTTGATCCATGTAGTTGAAGAATAGAATCTAATACAAGGAATGTCTAACATACGCCTAGATACGTTGCAAGGCTGCGGTCAACAGAGGCTACAGTTGACAGCCTCCGTGAGAGACAGGGACAATGGCAGAGTGTGATGGTCAACAAATCACGCACGGATTTCGGGCCGTTCAGCGTTGAGGCGCCGAGCTGACGGCCCGCTTGATTTTGAGAATGACCAAACGAGCAATACTATCTTCCATCCTCATTCTGGCGTCATCGGTGGCGGTCCGCGCCGCATCGACCGACACGATCGTGACGATGCCGTTCGAGAACTTATCCGGCCGCGCTGAATATAACTGGGTCGGAGAGAGCTTTGCCGCTGCGCTGGCCGATCTGTTCGACAAGCCCGGACTGGTCGCGATCCGACCCGACGAGCGCAATGTCGCCTTTAAGCAGGAGGGCCTGCCGCCGACGGCAATACTCACTCGCGCTACGATGATCAAGATCGCCGAGCGCGCCGGAGCCAACCTGGTGGTGATGGGGACCTACCGCATCGCCGGCGAAGGACGTGACAGCACGGTCACGATCACCGCTCGCGTGGTTGATATACGAGAGGGCCGGCTAGTCGGCAAAGAGTACAATCGCGGAGGCCCGCTCGTTGATTTGCAAAAGCTTCAGGGCGATCTGGCATACGAGATTCTCTATCAGCACAACCAGGCTTTGCCGTTCTCGCGCGATCAGCTTACAACTGACGCGACGCAAGCTCCGATAGGCGCGTTCGAGAACTTCATCAAAGGCACGCTCACCCGCGACCGCGACGCACGCATCGGGTTCCTCGATCACGCGATCAAAGAGTATTCCGAAAAGACCAGGAGCCAGTACATTGCGGCGATCTTCGAGCTTGGCCGGATTCGCTTCGAGGCCGCGGAGTACAAGGAAGCCCTCGAACAGCTCAGTCTCGTCGACGAGAAGAACCAGCGTTACGACGAGGCGCAGTTCTACATAGGTGTAGCGCAAGACGCACTCGGGCAGGTCGAGCAGGGGCTGGCGACGCTGAAGAAACTTGCGACGAAGCTGCCGCTCTTCGAAGTCTACAACAACATCGGCGTGCTGCTGATAAAGCAGAAGCAGTACAAAGACGCGATCGATCACTTGAAGCCAGCCGCGGAAGCCGCGCCGCGCGACACCGACACGCTTTTCAACCTCGCCTACGCTTATTTTCTGGCGAAGGACAACGCCAACGCAGTCGCGACATTCAAGAACGAAACCAAACAGCGAGCTTCGGATGGAGAGGCGTTTTACATCTTGAGCAAAGCGCTCGCAGCCGAGAGCGACCAGGCTGGAGCTACGGCGGCTTCGGATCAAGCGAAGAAGCTGTTGACCTCATTCGCGCAATGGGAAACGAAGGGTGTGCCGCCGCTTGCACGGGTGAAGGCGACCTTCAGCAAGATCAATTACTATCGCTACAAGCGCGAGCAGGACGAACGGCTCAATACGCAGACTCAGATCAGCAGCGAGACGCCGCAAGTCGACCAGTTATTAGAGACCTCACGCAATGCGTTCAACTCGGGGCGGGACGCGGATGCGCTTGCTGTGCTCGGGAAGCTCCTGCAGATTGCGCCTCAAAACTACGATGCGCACTTGCTGATGGGCCGGGTATATGAACGCAAAGGCGATTTCGATCGCGCGACCAATGCGCTCAAGGCGGCGGTGTTCTGGAACCCGAAGCTGGTCCCGGCGCATGTTTTCCTGGGTCGCATCGCAGTTTTGAAGAATGACTGCGCGTCGGCACAGGCTTCGGCAGATAAGGCGCTTCAAATCGACGCCAACGATCAGGATGCGCAGGCATTGAAGCGGCTTATCGAACAGAAATGCAAACCCGGCCCCCAAAGCTGATGCACATCGCTTAGTCCGACTCATCCCCTCCCGACACCTCCGGTGTGATTTGCCGAAAGGACCTTGCAGGTCCGCACAGTCTCTCTTGAAGTGGTCCTACAGCTTCCGGAGATACGCCAGCAACGCTGCCCGCTCTTCTAGCTTCACGAACCCTCGATCGACGGCCAGGCCGTCCGACGAAATAAACGGAGGCAAGTTGGGCGGCGGGTTCAGCCGAGCCGCGCGCTTGAATAAGGCGTCGTAGTGATCGAGCACCTCCTCGAGCGTCGCCGCGGAGTTGTTGTGGAAGTACGGGGCAGTGTTGCTGATTCCGTGGAGTTGGGTGATGTCCATCACCCCGAGGTCGGCGAGTTGGCCCGTGAGAAGCAGTCGCCCCGGGTCCGAGGTGGTGAAGGTCTGGGTAGTGCCGTTCGCGAGGGTGATTTGATACGTGCGTGCGTTCCGGTTCAGCCGCCGCGGACACGGCGCGAAACCGTCCGCGGCTGGGCGCGGACAGGCACTCTGAATGTTGTGATAGCGCACGAGGGGACGCACGATTGCCGTCTCGGGCGTGGACCCGCTTGGATGCAACGTACCACCGTGGCATTGAGCGCAGGCGCGGTTGAAGACTACCTTGCCCTGCTGCTCCAGCTCGGTCAGTCCGTGGTCCGCGTCAGGAAACGACGTCGAGCCGGAAAGGATCGCGTTGGCCAGCCGTTTGACCCGTCGCGAAGAGAATAGAGTCTGCTGGAAAGCCGCAAGGTCATCGAGCATCCCGGCCGGCGGCTCCACCGAAACCTGGGCGTGCCCGAGCAGAGCGCCGCGGGCTTGTTCCTGGAGCGTGCCGAAGCGCCCATCGTGCTGGTAGCCGCCCTGCCGGTTCGGTCCGATGGGATCCTGGCCCATAACAGGGACGCGCGGCGCGCCCGGGGGCCAGGTCGGGGCGACGCCGTCCGGTCCGCTAATCGCAACGTTGAACACCGGCATGACCGCGCGCCAGAGATCGACCGTAGTCTCGTTCGAGGGCTGGCCAGTCGCGGGATCGATGAGCTTTACGTTCGCGGGCAAGGGCATCGTCACGCGAACCAGTCCGTTTTCCACCAGGTTCGAGAAGTCGCTGGCGTTGTTCCCGTTCACACGGAAGTCGTCGGCGTCCACCGGTCGGAAGAGCGGATCGTCGGCGTCCTTTCCATTTGCACGCTTCGCCTGGAGCGCTTCGAACCGGGCCTTGGCGGCCTCAGGAGAGAGCTGGAAGCTTTCAGATGGCATATGGCAATCGGCGCACGCACGTCCGTTGCCACCGAACTTATTGCGAGGGGGGTTATTGAAGGCTTCACGACCTCGCGCCACCGCCGTCTCGCCGTCTGGTTCCTGCCCGAAGCCGGTGTTCGGCATAACGGCGGCGACCGCGACGAGTGTGAGAAAACCGAAGAAGGCGATGGCCGAGTATCTGAATTTGTACATGGTGGTTGTCCTTTCAAACAAAGATAAGGTCAAGAGTGAGGCACCCCACGCGTGCCTGATCCTTGAGCTGGTTTCTCTTATGCTAGTGGTGTTCGCTGTGACATCCGGTTCCTTTGCGGTGATGAAGCGAATTCGGTTAGAATCAGCGCCAGTTCAGAATTGCGCCGGGGTATCAATGTCATCGCTCCTCACGCGACTCAAGATATGCCGAAAGCAGCCGGGAAGTCCTAAAGAAAGCCCTAAAGAATTTCCAAAGGATTTCTAAAGAGAACTTCAGAGCCGATTGGAAATCAGTTATGGAAGGGCAAACAAACAGCTTCTACGAATTTGGTTCCTTCCGCATCGACAGGCGAGAACGGCTGCTTTTGCACGACGGCGAACCGGTGTCGCTCTCTCCAAAGGTCTATGACACTCTGCTGGAGCTCGTCAGGCACAGCGGTCACGTAGTCGAAAAAGAAGAATTGATGAGAGCGGTATGGCCGGACACCTTCGTCGAGGAGGCGAACCTTACGGTGAACATTTCTGCGCTCAGGAAGGCGCTGGGCGAAGGGGATTCTGAGCGCCCCTACATCGAGACGGTGCCGAGACGAGGGTACCGGTTCGTCTCGCCAGTGACCGAAGTGAAGGACGACGGTGCTGATTCGTTCACGGAGGAGCACGCGAAACCGCGTCTCCCTATCGAAGAAGAGCACAAGGCCGATGCTACGAAAGAGGAATCGACATACGTTACAAGCGTTCGTGAGTTGCCGCGCAGTCGGAAGTGGGGCCTGCCGGTCGCCGGTATATCCGTGCTCGTTGGGCTTGGCCTGGTAGCGTATTTCGCCTGGATAAAGCGGGCAGAGTCTGGGGTCAAGGTCCGATCAATCGCGGTGCTCCCGTTCAAGCCTCTGGTCGCCGACAACCGCGACGAGCCGCTGGAGATGGGAATGTGTGACGCGTTGATAACAAGGCTCAGCGGCTTAAATCAGTTGATCGTTCGATCGACAAGTTCCGTTGTCCAGTACAACAAACCAGGGCAAGACTCCCTGACCGCCGGTCGAGAACTAGGCGTAGATGCGTTGCTGGATGGCTTCGTGCAAAAATCGGGAGATAAAATTCGAGTAACAGCGCAGCTTCTGAGCATCTCGGATGGAAAGCATTTGTGGTCAGGTCAGTTTAACGCGAATTTCACCGACATATTCGCAGTTGAAGACTCAATATCAAGACAGATGGTGGAGGCGCTGCTGCCGAACTTGACGGGCGAGGAGCGCGGCCGAGTGACCAAGCACTACACCGAGAACATTGAGGCCTATGAACTCTACTCAAGAGGTCGTTATTTCCAAGACAAGCGAACACCGGATGGACTGAACAAAAGTATAGACTACTTTCAACAAGCGACTGAGAAGGATCCGAGATACGCGCTCGCCTTTGCAGGGTTGGCATTCTCTAGCGGGTTGCTTGCGGTTAGAGCGGACATGCCTCCCCGAGATTCATACCAACGGGCAAAGACGGCGGCGATGCGCGCATTGGAGATTGACGATACCCTCGCCGAAGCTCACGCATCGCTGGCAAATATTCGATACTGGTATGATTGGGATTGGTCAGGAGCCGAGACCGAATTCAAGCGAGCGGTTGAGCTCAGCCCGAATTATCCGGCATCTCATCAACTTTATGCTCCCTATTTGATAACGGTGGGGCGGCACCAGGAAGCGTTCTCGGAGATCCAACAGGCCCACGTGCTTGATCCAATCTCGCTATCGGTCAACGTCCAGGTGGCCAGAATACTCTACTTTTCGCGCGCGTACGATGAGGCGATTGCGCAGTGCCAAAAGACGCTCGAGATAGACCCGAACTATGGAGGGGCGCACCTGTTCCTTGGGAGGTCTTACAAGGAAAAGGGGATGTCTCAGGAAGCCCTCACAGAACTCGAAAAGGCGAGGGACCTTCTAGGAGGTAGCGCAGAAGTGATATCGCTGATCGGATACACTTGTGCGGTGTCGGGCCGCAGTCTCGAAGCGCAGAAGGTACTACAGGAATTGCAGGCGTTATCAAAACAAAGATACGTATCACCTTATCACCTGGCGATGGTATACGCGGGCCTTGGCGAAAGAGACGAGGCGTTTGACTGGCTCGAAAAGGCCTATACAGACCGGGAGGGAAGACTGACTCTTCTAAAGGTCGTGCCCGAATTCGATGGCCTACGATCAGACTCGCGTTATGCAAACTTGGTGCGGCGCATCGGCCTGACGCCCTGACCGGCTCTCAGTTCGTAACAATTACCCTCACTTTGAAAACCATTCCCTCTGTGCTAGGTTCCCTTTGGAGCAAATAGCATGGCAGCCAAGCTTGAGCCTCTTCTAACCATAGCGGACATCGACTCAATGCCTGAAGATGGAAACCGCTACGAGCTTATCGAAGGAGAACTCTTCGTGTCTCGCGCACCCAGCCTGATTCATCAGAGGACTGTCGGGAATGTTATTTTTGTCTTCAAGAAATATCTCCAGGAAAACCCTGTTGGCGAGATTCTCACTGGACCCGGAGTGATCTTCAGCGACTTCAGCGGCGTAATCCCTGACCTCGTGTATTTCAGCTACGAACGCGGGAAACAGATAGCGACTGGAGATCGAATAACCGGCGCGCCGGAGTTGATCATCGAGGTCCTTTCTCCGGGAACTGAAAACCGGCGCCGGGACGAGCACGCGAAGCGACAGCTCTACAAAAAGTACGGGGTGAAAGAGTATTGGATACTTGATCCCCAGCGACTGACGGCCCAAATCTTTCGTACGGCCAGGCTCAAGCTGACCGCCACACTAGGCGTTCGCGATGTGTTATCCACACCGTTGCTGCCAGGCTTCCGCTGTTCGGTCAAAGAAATCTTCCAATGAGGATTAACTCTTGCAGCTATTGATCACTCACGGAGGACCCGGATGTCGCAGTCCATTGATTCGATTCTGAATGAGCGCAGAGTGTTTCAACCTCCCCCGGGGTTCAGCCAAACCGCGTACATCAAAAGCCTCGCACAGTATGAACAGCTCTACCGCGAGGCAGAAGAGGATCCCGAGAAATTCTGGGGACAGATCGCCAGCGAGCTTCACTGGTTTCGCAAGTGGGATAAGGTACTCGAATGGGACTTGCCCTGGGCAAAGTGGTTCGTCGGCGGTCAGATCAATCTCTCTTACAACTGTCTCGATCGGCACGTCGCAACCTGGCGCAGAAACAAAGCCGCGATCATCTGGGAAGGCGAGCCCGGCGAAATCCGAACCTATACTTATCAACAACTGCTCACCGAAGTCTCCAAGTTTGCAAACGTGCTGAAGTCGCTCGGCATTCAGAAGGGTGACACCGTAGCCATCTACATGGGCATGACTCCAGAGTTGCCGATCGCGATGCTCGCGTGCGCCCGGATTGGCGCGGCTCACTCGGTTGTGTTCGGAGGCTTCTCGGCGAACGCGCTCGTGGATCGAATCAACGACGCGCAATGCAAAGCGGTCATCACTCAAGACGGTTCTTACAGGCGCGGCGCGGAGATCCCTCTCAAAGCGACCGTCGACGAAGCGCTGCCCGGGTGTCCTTCGGTAAAGACGGTCATCGTCTTCAAGCGGACGGGCTCGGAAATCAAAATGGAACCGGGCCTTGATCACTGGTGGCACGATCTGATGGCCGACGCTTCGGACAATTGCGAAGCCGAATCGCTCGACGCCGAGCATCCGCTCTACATACTGTACACATCGGGCAGCACCGGTAAGCCGAAGGGCGTCGTGCACACGACCGGCGGCTATTCGGTTGGGACTTACATTACCGCGAAGTGGGTGTTCGATCTGAAAGACGAAGACATTTACTGGTGCACCGCGGACATCGGTTGGGTGACGGGGCACAGCTACATCGTGTATGGGCCGCTGCAAAACGGCGCGACAGCGGTTATGTATGAAGGCGCGCCCAACCATCCCGAGCCGGACCGTTTCTGGCGGATGATCGAGCGGCACAAGGTGAATGTGTTCTACACGGCGCCGACTGCGATTCGCGCTTTTATGAAGTGGGGCGAGCGCTGGCCGCGGCGCTACGAGATGAACAGCTTGCGGCTTCTGGGCACGGTTGGCGAGCCTATCAACCCCGAAGCGTGGATGTGGTATCGCGAAGTCATTGGCCGCGAGCGCTGCCCCATCGTCGACACGTGGTGGCAGACGGAAACCGGGATGATAATGATCACACCGCTGCCCGGCGCGATCGCGACCAAGCCCGGCTCAGCTACCCGGCCGTTTCCCGGGGTGATTGTCGACGTAGTGACTCGTCAGGGAGAACCCGTTTCTCCAGGCTCGGGCGGCTATCTGGTCATCAAGCGGTCGTGGCCCGCGATGCTGCGAACGATCTTCAACGACCCCGACCGCTACGTGAGTCAGTATTGGACTGACATTCCGGGCATGTACTTCGCGGGCGACGGCGCGCGAAAGGATGAAGACGGCTACTTCTGGATAATGGGTCGTGTGGACGATGTGATCAACGTATCGGGGCACAGACTGTCGACCATGGAGGTGGAATCGGCTCTGGTGGCCCATCCCAAGGTAGC
>WNFR01000205.1_pt1 | contig 59469 bp, 49 predicted proteins | sample 5400221 | NCBI WGS metagenome assembly WNFR01 (sample SAMN13153357, study PRJNA577476) | soil metagenome | isolation source: 40 cm soil under Madrone tree | place: USA:California | collected 2016-06-14
CATGGATAGCACGGCTGCGTCGAGTGATACCAACCAGCCGCAAGCTTCCAAGGTGCCCGTCGCGAATTCCCAGCCGCCGTACTACTACCAGTTCACGTTCCTACCGCCCGGAAGCTATACCGTGGCATTCACATGCCAGGCCGACCTAGACAATCCCGATCAGGCCGACAGTGCCGTTACGTTCAATCCGGTCAAATCCGGAATCACCGTCGCGGCTAAGCAGACAGTGACAGTGGATATCCCATGAATTTCCCCCTGAATTTAAACGCCTGTAGTGGATCCCGCCGAAAATTGCCTGGCGGACTCTGGCGAGGAGAGTATCAAAGTATGAGAAAAATCCTGTGTGCGGCTGTGCTCGGCGCCTGTGTGGCCCCGGCGCTTGCCGCCGATGTGGGTGTATCGATCAGCATCGGCCAACCCGGCTTCTACGGGCAGATCGATATTGGCAACGTCCCGCAGCCACAGTTGGTTTACCCGCAACCCGTTGTGATCCAGCGGTCGCCGGAGTTTGTTTCCGCCCCGCCGATCTACCTGCACGTGCCGCCGGGCCACGAGAAACACTGGAGCAAGCACTGCGCGAGGTACAACGCCTGCGGCCGGCCGGTCTACTTTGTGCGAGACGACTGGTACAACAACGAATACGTGCCGCGTTACCAGCGCGGGGGCGGCGATCACGGCGGTGGTCATGGGCATGGTCGAGGTCACGACAAGGGCCATGGCAACAAGCACGAGGATAAGGACAAGTGAATTGCGCGCGCATCGCGATATTCATCTCCCTCCAACACTGTGTCTCACGCTTCCTGTTCCAGCCAGGCGCCGTCCATCTCCCCGGCACGCGGTCAGTCTGAACAAACCGAATTACAATCCGCGTTCCGTCGCCATCTTCTCGATCGCGCTAACTTTGTGACTTTGCGCCAGGTGCGAATAGCGTTTCACCATGGACAACGTCTTGTGGCCCAGCGTATCGGCGATCTCGAGGAGGCTGGCGCCCTGGGCCGCGAGGTACGACGCAGTGGTATGGCGCAGATCGTGAAACCGAAAGTCCTCGATGCCGGCGTCCTTGAGCGCGGCGTACCACACACCGTCGAAGTTCTCGTAGGGGCCGGGGAATCCGGAGGGCTGAGCGAACACCCACGGACTTTTTGCGCTGCCCCGCGGCTTGAGTACCCGCAGCGCCTCCAGAGCTTTGCCGACCAGCGGCAGCACTCGGGTCTCGCCGTTCTTGGTCTCGCGAACAATGGCGTGACCCATGGCGGAGCGCTTTTCGCCGGTCTTGGGATCGACGGAAGCATCCCGGACGCGCAGGTCCACGTCGTCCCATTGCAAATTGATGAGTTCGCCGCGCCGGGCGCCGGTGGATATCGCCAGCAGCACCAACGTGAGCAGCGCCGGCCAATCGGACCGGGCGCAGGCGGCGAGGAGGGCGTTGCGCTCCGAATCCGACAGGAACCGAACACGGCCGCGACGTTCCTTTTTCTTCGTAATGTCGCGGACCGGGTTGGCTGCCACTAGCCGCCATTCTTTGAGTGCCAGCGTGAACATGTGGCTCAAGGTGGCCAGGTAGCGGTTGACGGTCGCACCAGCACGCGCGTACTCGGTCGGCGCGATCTCAACGCCATCTTTCTTCTGCGGCTTACCTCGGGTGAATTTCTCGGCGGCCAAAGCATCGCGGGCTTCGGCTACACGCTCCGGCGTGATTTCTGCAAGCGTGCAGCCGGCGAAGTAGCTGTCCCACCACGTGAGGTGGTATCCGCGGACGGCCTTACGGGACGCTGCAGCATCTTTCATGACCGTCTCGCGGTACCGGCAAACCAACTCCCCAAACGAGATCTTGCCGCCGGCTAGATGTGGGTGGTTTCGATTCTCGCGGATCGCGGACTCGACGGAGGCGCCCCATGCCTTCGCCTCTTTGAGATTCGGGAATGTCTGGCTTTGGGTGGGCCGCCCTTTAACTCGCACCTGCGCGCGGTACGAAACGGACTTCGTGAACGGGGAGACAATGCGCTGTATGGATGCCATTGGAGACTCCGGCGGCGTGCGTTGCTGCGAGTAAGTCACTGCACTGAGTCTGCACGGAATGGAAACAGGTGAAAAGGCGCTGCGGCCCAAGTTATTGTATTTGCGGTATATTTGGCTCCCCGGGACGGATTCGAACCGCCGACCAACGGATTAACAGTCCGTCGCTCTACCACTGAGCTACCGGGGAATTCAGAAGAGGCGCGGATTGTCGGGAAGCCGGGCCCCTAAGTCAAGAAAACGCGTCGCTATCTCAGGAGTGGCCGGCGACGGCGCGGGGAACATAGGGGGTTTCCAGTTGTTTCATCTCGCTCGCCGTCAAATTGAGGGACAGCGCTGCGACGGCATCTTCGAGGTGATGTGGCTTCGAGGCGCCGACGATGGGAGCGGTAACGACCGCATGTTGCGCCACCCAGGCGAGGGCGACTTGGGCTTTCGGCACGCCTCGCGCTGCCGCAATGGCGGCGACTTCGCCGACGATGCGTCGATCGGAGTCGATGGCCGAGGTGTACAACCTGCCTCCATACTCGTCCGATTCGATGCGGGGCGTCTTAGCGTCCCATTCACGGGTCAGGCGCCCCCGTGCAAGGGGGCTCCAGGGAAGAACGCCGATTCCCGCGTCGGCGCAGAGCGGCATCATTTCGCGTTCTTCCTCGCGATAGAGCAAATTGTAGTGGTCCTGCATGGAGACAAAGCGCATCCAGCCGTTCTGGCGGGCGAGGTGCAGGGCCTTGCTGAATTGCCATGCATGCATGGACGAAGCGCCTAGATAACGAGCCTTGCCGGCCTTTACCACATCGTGCAGCGCCTCGAGCGTCTCCTCGATCGGCGTCCTGTAGTCCCAGCGATGAATCTGATACAGGTCGACATAGTCCGTGCCGAGCCGGCGCAGGCTGGCGTCGATCGCCGAGAAAATTGCCTTGCGCGACAACCCGCCGCTGTTAGGGGCCTTGGTCATCGGGAAGAACACTTTAGTCGCAATTACGACCTCCTCGCGGCGCGCGAAGTCGGTCAAGGCACGGCCTACGATTTCCTCCGAGGTGCCATCAGAATAGGCGTTCGCCGTGTCGAAGAAATTAATGCCGGCCTCGACAGCCTGCTTGATGATGGAACGACTTTCATCCTCGGGCAGGGTCCACGGGTGGTCACCCCGGTCGGGTATTCCGAAGGTCATGCAACCCAGGCAGATCTTGGATACCCGTAGACCCGTTGATCCTAAGTTGACGTATTTCATATGCTTACGGAATGAACTTCATAAACGACCGTAAGGTATGTTTCCGCGGAAACGTCGGCGAAGCGCGATTTCAGGCGCGCTTTGCCAGTGGCTGCGACAGGGCGCGCGCGATGCGCCGCAGTGCATCTTCGAGCATCTGCATGCTGCAGGCGAAGGAAATCCGCATGTGTCCGGGCGCCCCGAATCCGGAACCGGGGACGACGGCAACACCGGCTTCGATCAGCAGATATTCGGCGAAGGCGTTGTCGTCCTTGATGCCGAGCGCATGCATGGCGCCCGTCACGTCGGCAAACGCATAGAAAGTGCCGGCACCCGCGCGACAGGAAATTCCGGGAATGGCGTTGAGGCCGGCCACGACGAAATCGTGCCGCTCCTTGAACGCCTTGTTCATATCCGACACGCAGGCCTGGTCGCTGTTGAGACCAACCGTGGCTGCCCGCTGTGAGATGCTCGAGGCATTCGAGGTCGATTGGCCTTGGATCGTGCTCATCGCAGCGACGAGCTCTTTGGGGCCGCCGCAATAGCCGATGCGCCAGCCGGTCATCGCATAAGCTTTCGAGACTCCGTTGATGGTGACGGTGCGATCGTAGAGCTGCGGATTCGCCTGCGCGAAGCTGCTGAAGGGTTCGGGCGCCCAATAGATGTGCTCGTACATCTCATCCGACGCGATGATGATCTGCGGATGCCGGTCGAGTACCGCGCCCAAGGCCTTGAGCTCCGCGCGAGTATATGCGGCCCCCGTCGGATTGCTCGGGCTGTTGAGAAACAGCATCTTGGTGCGCGGCGTGATGGCCGCGGCCAATTGGGCCGGCGTGATTTTGTAGCCCTGGTCGGCGCCTCCGTAGACGCACACGGGGACGCCGTCCGCGAGTATCACCATGTCCGGATACGACACCCAGTAGGGCGCGGGAATCACGCACTCGTCCCCCGGATCGAGCAGGGCGGCGCAGAGGTTGAAACAGGTCTGCTTGGCCCCTGACGAGACGAGGATCTGGCTGCGTTCATACGTCAGTTCGTTGTCCCGCTTGAACTTGGCGATGATGGCATCCTTGAGCTCTGCGGTCCCGTCGACCGCCGTATAGCGCGTCAGCCCCTTGCGAATTGCGTCGACGCCCGCATCTGCGATATGAAGGGGCGTATCGAAATCCGGCTCGCCGGCTCCCAGGCCGATGATGTCCTTGCCTTCCGCTTTGAGCTTGGCTGCTCGGGCGGTGACCGCCAGGGTCGGCGATGGTTTGACCTTTTGTACGCGCTTTGAGAGGGATACGGGCAAGGGAAGGCACCTGTGCAAAAAAGGGCGTCAAAGTGTACGAAAAATAGCCGCCGGGCGCCACTGAACCGTCGGCCGGCACCCGCTCGGCAGTAGCGGCGCTGCGGCCGTAGCGGTGCTGCAGCCGTAGCGGTGCTGCGGCGGGGCCCGCGGCCCCCCGCGCGTGCCGCGTGACTGGCGACATGAGAGAATGCTGCAATGAACTTTGAGCTGTACTCGGATTATTTACCGGCGGGCGATCAACCGCAGGCGATCGAAAAGCTCGTCGATGGCCTCACCACGGGCCTCGCCCACCAGACCTTGCTCGGCGTGACCGGGTCCGGCAAGACTTTCACCATCGCGAACGTCATCCAGCAGGTTCAGCGTCCCACGCTGGTCCTGGCCCACAACAAAACTCTCGCCGCGCAGCTGTATGGAGAGTTCAAGGTGTTCTTTCCGAAGAACTCGGTCGAGTATTTCGTTTCCTACTACGACTACTACCAGCCGGAGGCGTACGTCCCGGCCTCCGACACCTTCATCGAGAAGGATGCCTCGATCAACGAGCACATCGAGCAAATGCGCCTTTCGGCGACGAAGGCGCTGTTGGAGCGGCCGGATTCCATCATCGTCGCCACGGTTTCCGCGATTTACGGCCTGGGCGACCCGGAAGCGTACCTCTCCATGGTGCTGCACATGTCGCGCGGCGATCGTCTCGAGCAGCGCAAGCTGCTGCGCCGGCTTGCCGACATGCAGTACACCCGCAATGAGATCGAGCTGCACCAGGGCACCTATCGCGTGCGCGGCGATGTGATCGACATCTTTCCGGCCGAGTCCGAGCGCGAGGCGGTGCGCGTCGAGTTGTTCGACGATCAGATCGAGGCATTGAGCTTGTTTGATCCGCTCACCGGCGAAGTGCTGCGAAAATTGCCGCGCCTCACGGTTTATCCCTCCACGCACTACGTGACGCCGAAGGAGCGGGTGCAGTCGGCGGTCGAGGAAATACGAGGTGAATTGCGCGTGCGCCTGCTCGAACTGCATGGCGCCAACAAACTGGTGGAAGCGCAGCGCCTGCAGCAACGCACACTCTTCGATCTCGAAATGATGAACGAGGTCGGATATTGCGCAGGCATCGAAAATTATTCCCGCTATCTGTCGGGCCGGAGTCCCGGAGAACCGCCGCCTTGCCTGTTCGACTATTTGCCGAAGAACGCCCTGCTGGTGATCGACGAGAGCCATCAGACCATTCCGCAGCTGGGCGCCATGTACAAGGGCGATCGCTCCCGCAAGGAGACGCTGGTGGAATACGGGTTTCGGCTGCCGTCGGCGCTGGATAACCGGCCGCTGCGATTCGAGGAATTCGAACATCTGTCGCCGCAGGTCATCTACGTGTCGGCAACGCCATCGGCGTATGAAAAGCGCCTGTCGGGTCAGGTGATCGAGCAGGTCGTGCGTCCCACCGGCTTGATCGACCCTGTGGTCGAAATTCGTCCGGTTCGTGCCCAGGTGGACGATCTGCTGTCCGAAATCAGGCTGCGTGCGCAAGTCAACGAACGCGTGTTGGTGACCACGCTTACCAAGCGCATGGCGGAGGATTTGACCGAATATCTCAACGAGCACGGGGTCAAGGTTCGCTATCTGCATTCGGATATCGAGACCGTCGAGCGTTCCGAGATCATTCGGGACCTTCGGCTGGGAAAGTTCGACGTGATCGTAGGCATCAACTTGCTGCGTGAGGGTCTCGACATGCCGGAGGTGTCCCTCGTCGCGATCCTGGATGCCGACAAGGAGGGATTTCTACGCTCGGAGGGTTCGCTGATTCAAACCATCGGCCGGGCGGCGCGCCATATCCGCGGCAAGGCGATCATGTATGCGGATGTGCGAACCGGCTCGATCGAGCGCGCCATCGCGGAGACCGACCGGCGCCGCACCAGGCAGATCGAGTTCAATGCCGAGCACGGCATCACGCCCCGCACCATCGTCAAGGCGGTCGGCGACGTGATGGAAGGCGCGCGCTCCGTCCAGGACAGCCACGCGAGGGATGCGGGCGCCGATTACGCGCTGATGGCGCCCGAGCAGGCGCTGAAGCGGATCAAGAAGTTGGACGCGGAAATGATGAAGCTCGCGCGCAATCTCGAGTTCGAGCAGGCGGCGCGTGTGCGCGACGAGATTCAAAAGCTGCGTCAGGTTGCGCTTGGCGTTCCGAACTCCATGGCGGGTTAGAGCATCGACCCTCGAGCTTACCTAAGGCGGAGAAACGGTGGTGCCGGACAACAGCCAATCAGAGGACGTTAGCCAATCAGAGGACGCTGACCTCGACCGGACGGACAAGCTGCCGGTTCTGGAAGGCGCGAGCTTCGATGATGATGTAGCGGACGATGCGGTCCGCCTGGACTATTCGCCCGTGGCGAAAAGCGTCAAATCCGAGTATCGCCGGCCGTCGTCGGCCGATTTGCCCTCGCTTGCCGAGAGCGTGCGTTCGGTCGAGGAGCGGATTGCGCGCCGGAACGCCGATTACGAAGCGCTCACCCGATCGCATGAGAAAGCTCGCGCAGCCGAAGCCGAGGCGGCGTCACTCGCCTCCGGTCTGGCCTCTGAACTCGCCGGGGCGCGCGCCGCCGCGGATCTCGCACAGGCCAGAATGGAAGAAGCGCTCCGCGAGTCCGAGCAGCATCTCAGCGAATCGAGCACGCTTCGAGACACCGTGGCTGCGCGCGACGCCACCATTGCCCAGGTGCTGCACTCGCTGGCGGAGCGGGATTCACAGCTCAGCGCCCTGCAGCGTGAGCACGCGCAGATCGTTCCTGCGCTCGAAGAGCGCTCCACGGCAGCCGTTCAGCTCGAAGCCGATCTGAGGGCGGCGCGGGCGCGACTCGAGTCACTGACAGCCGACCTTGACGGCACCCGGCAGGCGGTGGCGGCGCTCACTGCGCAACTCAAGCGCCGCGACGCAGAGCTCCAGGCGACGCGCGGGGACTTGAACGGCGCCAAGGCGCAGGCGGCCGCGCACCTGGAGCGATTGCGGACACGCGAGTTCCGCCGCGCACTCGATGAAAGCAGCGGCACGCAGGTCGACCACCGGGACCTGCTGTCCGAACGCGATGAGCTGCGCCGGCGAGTTGCCGATCTTGCGGCGCAGTTGGCGGCACGGGACGATGCGCTCTCGAAGCTCGGGTCGGCGGCGGCCAAAGAGCATGCAATGCGGGGCAAGCGCGAACTCAAGGTGCAGGAGCTGGAGCGCAGGTGCGCCGACCTCACTGAAAAATTGAGCGCCGGCAGCATCGAAGGGCAGCGCGGCAAGGAGATGCTATCCGCGGCGGAGCAGTCCCGCGCCGACCTCGCGCTCGAGGTACTGCGGCTGCGGGCCGAGGCGCAGGAACGCGAGGGGCAGATGGAGGTGCTGTTGGCCCATTTGCAGGAGGCGCGCCGATTGATCGGGCAGGGCAATGCGGACGTCAGGCGGCCAACCGGCGAGCCGGCCGCAAGGTCGCGGGAGATGGAGCAGCTCACCGAGGAGAACCGCTCCCTGCGGGCGGCATTGGACCGCACACGGGGCGCCCTCGAGGAGCGCGAATTCATCCTGCAGCGCTTGGAGCGCGGTGAAAGCAACGATGCAAGCGCCCCCGGGGATGCAAGCGCCCCAGGGCGGATTCAGCCCGATGCCGGCGGCGGGGCGTCCGCGCCGGAATGCACCATCGATCTCATCCGGATCGACGGCAACCACGACAAAGCTCACCCGTTGAGTCGGCGCACCCGCATCGGCCGCGCGCCGGGTTGCGAATTACACATCGACTCCTCATCTGTGAGCCGCCATCACGCGCTGATCCTTACGAACTCGCACGACGTCATCATCGAGGATCTCCACAGCACCAATGGGGTGATCGTGAACGGGCGTAAGGTGAGGCGCCAGCTTCTGACCGACGGCGACATCTTGACCATCGGAGAGGCGCAGTTCCGCTTGCGCGTCAAACCCGGCCCGCGGGAGCCGGATGCCACGGAAACCGGTGCACGGTAACCCGGTGCACGGCAACTGGGTACAGGGTACAGGGTACAGGGGGCGGATCCGTCTGTCGGCCGGCGTCCAAAGCGACGCCCAGCGGCGATTTTGCGCATTTTCAGCGACTTGCTCTTTATCGGCGCCGTCGAATCCGGTATCTTTCGCGCCCTCCGAGCGCGCTTAGCTCAGCGGTAGAGCATCACCTTGACATGGTGGGGGTCAGTGGTTCGATCCCACTAGCGCGCACCACTCCTTTGCGGGAGTGGCGGGGCACGTAGCCCCGGGGCGCGCAGAAGGGGTGCCTGACCGCGGTTCGTAATCCGCTCATAGCTTAAGATGGTCGCATGCCCGTAGTTACTCTTCCCGATGGTAGCCAGAAGCGCTTCGATGCCCCTGTCTCGGTGGCGCAGGTCGCGGCCGCGATCGGCCCCGGACTTGCCAAGGCGGCGCTGGCGGGCAAGGCGGACGGGGTGTTGGTCGATACTTCCTCGCTGATCGATCACGATGTTTCTCTCAGTATCGTCACCGATCGCGATCCGGAAGGGCTGGAGATCATCCGGCACTCCACGGCGCACCTGCTGGCAAACGCGGTTCAGGATCTGTATCCGGATGCCCAGGTGACCATAGGCCCCGTCATCGAAGACGGCTTTTACTACGATTTCGCCTACAAGCGGCCATTTTCGAGCGATGACTTGGCGGCGATCGAAAAGCGCATGGCCGAGATCGCCGCCAAGGATCTGCCCGTGCGTCGGCGGGTCCTTCCACGGGATGCTGCGGTCGAGCATTTCAAAAAAATCGGCGAGCACTACAAGGCGGAGATCATCGCGGCGATCCCGTCGAACGAACCGATCAGTCTGTATGGGCAGGGCGATTGGGAAGACTTGTGCCGCGGCCCGCACGTGCCCAGCACGGGGAAGCTCAAAGCGTTCAAGCTGATGAAGGTGGCCGGCGCGTACTGGCGCGGCGATTCGCGCAACGAAATGCTGCAGCGGATCTATGGCACCGCCTGGGCCAACGAGAAGCAGCTCAAGGAATATCTCACCCGCCTGGAAGAGGCCGAGAAGCGGGATCACCGGCGTATCGGCAAGGAACTCGACCTGTTCCACTTGCAGGAGGAGGCGCCGGGCGCGGTGTTCTGGCACCCGAAGGGTTGGACGCTGTTTCAGCAGCTTATCGCCTATATGCGGGAACGTCAGGGCGCTGCGGGCTACATGGAAGTCAACACACCCGAAATCATGGATCGTGAACTCTGGGTGAAGTCCGGTCACGTCGAGACGTTCGGCGAAAACATGTTCATGACCCAGACGCCGGACGAGCGCATGTTCGCGATCAAGCCGATGAATTGCCCGGGTCATATCCAGGTGTTCAAGCAAGGTTTACGCAGCTATCGCGAGCTGCCGATGCGTCTTGCGGAATTCGGCAAAGTACATCGCTATGAGCCGTCCGGCGCCTTGCACGGGCTCATGCGCGTGCGTGCATTTACCCAGGACGATGCGCACGTGTTCTGCACTCCGGACCAGCTCACCTCCGAAGCGGTGAAGATCACCGAGCTGATCCTGAGTATTTACCGCGATTTCGGGTTCGAAGATGTGCGTATCAAGTTCTCGGACCGGCCGGCGAAGCGGGTAGGGTCCGACGAGGTCTGGGACAATGCCGAGTCGGCGCTGCGGCAGGCGTCCGATGCGGCCGGCATCGAAACCACCCTGAACCCCGGCGAGGGGGCGTTCTACGGTCCCAAGCTCGAATTCGTCCTGCGCGATGCGATCGGTCGAGATTGGCAGTGTGGAACGCTGCAGGTGGACTTCAATATGCCCGTGCGTCTGGGCGCAACCCATGTAGGTGAGGATAATCAGAAGCACACGCCTGTTATGCTGCACCGCGCCATGTTCGGCTCACTGGAGCGGTTTATCGGTATTTTGCTGGAGCACCATGCCGGGAAACTGCCGACCTGGCTTGCGCCGGTGCAAATCGTGGTGATGGGAATTACCAACGCGCAGGATGAATATTGCACGCAAGTTGCGGAAAACCTGAGAAATCATGGGCTTCGGGTAGAAACGGACTTGAGGTATGAGAAGGTTGGCTTTAAAATTCGGGAGCATACAATTAAGCGTGTGCCTTTCCTCCTGGTCGCTGGCGACCGGGAAGTGGAGGCACGCACCCTGGCCGTACGCACGCGCAGTGGCAAAGATCTAGGCAACCTGCAGCTCGAGGAGCTCACCGCCTTGCTTTGCGACGAAGTCGCGAGCCGCGGCCGTCTTGTTTTGGAGGATCGTTTATCGCAACGTCGAAGCGCGTAAGGCGCAATGAGGAGATCTCCGCACCGTCAGTGCGCGTGATCGCAGCGGATGGAAGCCAAGCAGGGGTCATGACGCGCGCCGAGGCGCTGCAACTGGCCAGCTCGCAAACTCTGGACCTGGTAGAGGTCTCACCGATGGCGGAGCCGCCGGTGGTCAGAGTGATGGATTTCGGCAAATTCCTGTTCGAACAGAACAAGAAAGCGCACGCGGCGAAGCGAAAGCAGAAGCAGATTCAGGTCAAGGAAGTGAAATTTCGTCCCGGGACGGAAGAGGCGGATTACCAGGTCAAACTGCGTAACATCGTCCGATTCCTGACCGAGGGTGATAAGGCCAAGGTGACATTGCGTTACCGTGGCCGTGAGCTCGTGCATCAGGACATCGGTCGGCGTCTCTTGACGCGGATTTCTGAGGATCTCGCCCCATATTCGGTGGTCGAGCAGAATCCGCTGATGGAAGGCAAACAGATGATCATGGTCTTCGGGCCCAAAAAGAAGTGAGCGGCAGACCTTAAGAAGTCAACCGTCCCGCCTGTAGCGGCGCTTGAAGGGGATCGCGGGATCCCTTGTAGCGTTTGTGAACAGGGCTAAAAAAATCAGGAGTCGAACGTGCCTAAGATGAAAACAAAGAAGGCCGCGTCGAAGCGTTTTCGCAAAACAGCGAATGGCTTCAAGCGCGGTCAGTCCCACCGTCGTCATATTCTGACGAAGAAACCCAGCAAGCGTAAGCGTCAGCTGCGCCGCGAAATGGGCGTGCACGAGACCGATATCGGTCGCGTCAAAGCAATGCTTCCCTTCGCTTAATTACTGGAGTTAAAAGAATATGGCACGAGTCAAGCGCGGTGTCGTCGCAGGTCGGCGTCACAAGAAAATCCTCAAGAAGGCGAAGGGTTATTTCAACGCCCGGCGCAAGGTGTTCCGTACGGCCAAGCAGGCCGTCATCAAGGCGGGTCAGTACGCCTATCGCGGACGGCGCGAGAAGAAGCGCGAGTTCCGCGCGCTGTGGATCACTCGCATCAATGCGGCGGCGCGCCTGTGCGGCATGACGTACAGCACCTTGATCGACGGATTGAACAAGGCCGAGTTGGCCATCGATCGCAAAGTGCTCGCCGACCTCGCGGTGCATGACATGCCGGCCTTTACCGCGATTGCGGAGAAAGCCAAGGCCGCGCTTCCGGCGGCTGCGAGCCAAGCGGCCTGAAAGCTTAGGTTGGCGAGGGGGTTGGGCCTCGCATAGCCCGATGCCCCGTGTCACCCTTTGGACTCGACAATGGCCCTTGCTGACGCACTCTCGATACTCGTGGAGCGAGCACTCGCTGACGTCGGCGCGTCCGCAAACTTGGAGCGTCTGGACGACGTGCGGGTGCGCCTGCTGGGCAAGAAGGGACAGCTTACCGAGCAACTCAAGGGCCTGGGTGCGTTGCCCGCGGCCGAACGCCCCGCGGCCGGGCAGCGGATCAACGAAGCGAAGGCGGCCATTCAAACCGCCATCGAATCTCGCCGCGCAGCGCTCGAAGCGTCCGTGCTCGACGCGGAACTTGCGAAAGGCGCGATCGACGTCACGCTGCCGGGTCGCGGGCAGGAGCCGGGCAGCCTTCATCCAGTCACGCGGACCCGCCTGCGCATCGAACGGATATTCATGCAGGCGGGATTTCAAGTCGCGACCGGTCCGGAAGTCGAGGATGACTTCCATAATTTCGAAGCGCTGAATATTCCGAAGAATCATCCGGCCCGCGCCATGCACGACACGTTTTATTTCCCGGACGGGAGGCTGCTGCGTACGCATACCTCGCCCGTGCAGATTCGCGCCATGCGCGCGATGAAGCCGCCTCTGGCGGTGATCGCGCCGGGTCGCGTCTATCGCAACGACTCGGATATGACGCACTCCCCGATGTTCCATCAGGTCGAAGGCATCATGGTCGGTGAGGCGGTCAGCTTCGCGAATCTGAAGGCCATGCTGCATACCTTCGTCGAGCATTTCTTCGAGCAGCCGTTGGGCATGCGCTTGCGGCCGTCGTACTTCCCGTTCACGGAGCCGTCGGCGGAAGTGGATATCGAATGCGTGTTCTGCCATGGAGCGGGTTGCCGGGTGTGCAAACACTCCGGCTGGCTCGAGATCCTGGGCTGCGGCATGATTCACCCCAATGTGCTGGCCGCGGCCGGGATCGACAGCGAGCGCTGGCAGGGTTATGCGTTCGGTATGGGCATCGAGAGGCTCGCGATGTTGCGGTATGGCGTCGACGACCTGCGTCTGTTCTTCGAAAACGATTTGCAATTCTTGAAGCAGTTTCCGTGAAGATCACTCATCACTGGATGCGGGAGTTCGTTCCGCTCGGGGTCACGCCTGCGGAGCTTGCGCAACGGCTGACGCTCGCCGGTCTCGAGGTGGAGTCGGTGACGCCGGTGGCGCCGCCCTTTTCCGGCGTCGTGGTCGGCGAAGTGCTGGGCGTGAGCCGCCATCCAAATGCGGAGAAGCTCGCGTTGTGCGAGGTCACCACGGATGGATCGAATCGGCTGCAGATCGTTTGTGGTGCCCCCAATGTCCGCGGCGGCCTCAAGGTCGCGGTGGCGATGGTGGGAGCCCTGCTGCCGGGCGACATTGCCATCAAGCGTGCGAAGCTGCGCGGCGTCGAATCCAACGGCATGCTGTGCTCGGCGCGCGAACTGGGCTTGGGGCAAGAGCAGGACGGAATCATGGAACTGCCGGCTGGATTGTCGCTGGGGGTCGATGTGCGCCAGGCGTTGGACCTCGAGGACACGGCGCTCGAAGTCAACGCCACGCCCAATCGCGGCGACTGCATGAGCGTATTCGGGCTCGCCCGCGACTATGCGGCTGCGCACGAGGGCCGTTATCTCACGTACGCCGCCCTGCCGGTGAGGGCGGGTCATGCGGCCGTATTTCCGACTCGGATCGACGCGCCGGCGGCCTGTCCGGTATTTGCTTCTCGCGTCGTCAAGGGTGTGAAGGCTGGCGCACAGTCGCCGGCGTGGCTCCGCGAGCGCCTACGCAGGGTCGGCGTCAACAGCATTTCGCCCATCGTCGATGTCACCAACTACGTGATGCTTGAATCGGGGCAACCCATGCACGCCTACGATCTCGATCGCCTCGGGGGCGGCATCACAGTACGCATGGCGAAGGCCGGCGAGCGATTGATGCTGCTCGACGACAAGGAGTATTCGCTGGATCCGGAGTTCCTGGTGATTGCCGACGACACCGGCGCGATCGGGCTCGCGGGCATCATGGGAGGCCGCCGTACGGCGATATCGGAGTCGACCCGCGATGTGTTGCTGGAAGCGGCGCATTTTGCTCCGGATGCCGTTGCGGGCCGCGCGCGACGGCTGGGTCTGTTTACCGACGCCGCGCAGCGTTTCGAACGCGGCGTGGATCCCACCCTGCCGGCGCTTGCGCTGGAGCGGGCCACCGCGCTGCTGCTGCAGATCGCCGGCGGTGAAGCGGGCCCCGCGCAGGTGACCCGTGCCGAAGGAGAGGCGGGGCAGGGCGGGTCACGGGAGTGGGTGAGCTTGCGCCGCAGCCGTCTCTCGAGCTTGCTCGGGGCGGTGGTGCCGGACGCGAATGTCGAGGCGCTCCTGGGTGCGGTGACGGGCGGCGTGGAGACCACGGCGGAAGGATGGCGGGTGCGCCGGCCGCCGCATCGTTTCGACATCCGAATCGAAGCGGATCTGATCGAAGAAGTCGCGCGACTGCGCGGATTCGATAGCATTGCGGAGTGTCATGCCATGGCGCCGCAGGTGGCCGGCTACGCCACCGAGTCAAGCATTTCCGATGATCGATTGATGACCGCGATGACCGATGCGGGATACCGCGAAGTCATCACGTACAGCTTTGTGGATCCGGCGCTGCAGCACCAGTTGTTTCCGGAGGCAGAGGCGCTGGCGTTGGCGAATGCAATCTCCGCGGATTTGAGCGAGATGCGGGTCTCGATGTGGACGGGTCTCGTGCAAGCCGCGCAGGAAAATCTGCGCCGGCAGCAGTCGCGCTTGCGGCTGTTTGAAATCGGCGCGAAGTTCGACGTGAAAAAATCCATCCTGCGAGAGGTGAATACGCTCGCGGGCATTGCGACCGGCTCGCGTTGGCCCGAGCAATGGGGCAGCGTGCGCGAACCCGTGGATTTCTACGACGTAAAAGGGGATCTCATGCAGCTCTTTGCGCTGACTGGAAGCATTTCCGAGTTTCGTTTCGAGGCAGGCACCTTGGGCTGCTTACGCCCGGGTCGAACGGCGCGGATCTTTCGCGGTTCAACCCCGATCGGCTGGCTGGGCGAGATGCATCCCCAGCTCGTCAAGTCGCTGAGCATTGGGGCGAACACCATTATCTTTGAGCTAGAGACTGAATCAGCTTTTAGGGCCAAGCCGCCGAATTATTTGAAGATTTCAAGGTTTCCCAGTGTGCGCCGCGATATAGCCATCGTTGTTGACGAGAGCGTCCCTCTCGCAGTTTTGCAGGAAAATGTTACTGTTAGCGCATCAGGCCTGTTGAGCGAGCTCCGAGTATTCGATGTCTATCGAGGACCGGGCGTAGATTTTGGACGAAAAAGTATCGCTTTAGGCTTGATTTTACAGGACTCTTCCCGCACTCTTACCGACGTCGACGCAGACTCCGTTGTGACCGCGGTGGTCGCGCGGTTACGGGATGTATTGAGCGCCTCCATAAGAGATCAATAAGCATGGCAGCCCTGACCAAGGCCGAGATGGCCGAGGCCCTATTCGATCAATTGGGTCTCAACAAACGTGAAGCACGGGAACTCGTGGACCTGTTTTTTGAAGAGATCAGGGCTGCACTTTCGTCCGGCGAACAGGTGAAACTGTCGGGATTCGGCAATTTCGATTTGCGCGACAAGAACCGGCGCCCGGGACGCAATCCCAAGACCGGGGAAGAGATTCCCATCAGCGCGCGGCGCGTGGTTACATTCCGTCCAGGCCAGAAGTTGAAGGCCCGCGTCGAGGCGTATGCTGGAACCAAGCAACAATAGCGAACTGCCGCCGATTCCCGGCAAGCGGTACTTCACGATCGGTGAGGTGAGCGACCTGTGCGGGGTGAAGCCCCACGTATTGCGCTATTGGGAACAGGAATTTCCCCAGCTGAAACCGGTGAAACGGCGCGGCAACCGCCGGTACTATCAGCGGCAGGATGTGCTCATCATTCGTCAGATTCGCAGCCTGCTGTATGAACAGGGGTTTACGATCGGCGGCGCACGCAACCGCCTCACCGGCGACGATGCGCAGGTGGATCTCAATCAAAGCCAGCAGCTCATTCATCAGATGCGGCTCGAACTTGAAGAGCTGATCAAAATTCTTCGCCGCTGACGGTTGGCGTAATCCAAGTTCCCGCAGCCCTTTTGGGCTATCATTCGGTCCCTCGGTCGGGGCGTGGCGCAGCCTGGTAGCGCACTTGCATGGGGTGCAAGGGGTCGCAAGTTCGAATCTTGTCGCCCCGACCAATTTCTCTCATAAAAACAAACACTTAGAGAGACACCAAAAATCCGAAAAAATGTCGGGTCGCAGTACGGGTCACAGTTATTGACAAGACATCGCGCTGCCCTGTCCGGAGAGCCGGTACTGAATGGACTCGGAAAACTGTAAGCCAGTGGAGGGCGCAAATGAGCGACGAACAGCCACAAACGCAGCGACCTAAAGGTGGCGGGATACCGCACGACTCCAAATCTCTGACGACCTTGATATTCACCGGGAAGGTGCTGTCGATCGCGGCTCAAAGCATAAGCGAAAGCGTCGACTCGTTTTCAGGATGGCTCCTTGCCGGATTCGGCGCTGTCCTCGCGCTGCTCTTTGCAAACATCGACAAACTCAAGGGGTTCATCGAAATATCGGCGCTACGGCACGCAGCAAGGTTCTACTTTGCAGCCGCCATCCTCGGCGTGTTCGCAAGGCTTCTTGGGCTGATGGTGACGTCTGCAACGAAGGGGAAATCGGGTGCATCGGAGCTAACTCCCGACGCGGGCGATATCGATCTCAATCTCTACCTCGAAACCGCACAACGCGCATTCTTTCCGCACGCGCGATGGTTTCTGAAAAGGCTTGTCGCCAGGGCGCTTGAGCAGGGCGATCTCACGTACATCGATCGGATGTGGATGAAATGCGCCCAAGTTCAGTCGCTCATTGTGGCGGTCGAGGCGATCTTGGTACTCATCGCGGGCGGGATGATTGTGTTTTCGATTTGAGTGGAGGGTGGTGAATCACGACCGCGGCATTCAGTGCGTACACGATCAGATGCCCGGAGTCGACCCGTTGCAGTCCCCGGCGACCGTCGGCTATCTGGAACTCGAGAAGATCGATACTTTCCATCACAAGTCTCGGATGCCAACTCGCTGGGACCGCCTTCCAAGGCACGACGCTACTTTGTCTGCGCAAGATGCACGATCTCCGGTCCACCATTCCTCAGGTCATCGCCTAGGGTGAGCAGGGTGCGGTAGGTGCGCAAGTCGCCTTCGTCCAGGACACCGGTGGCGCGTCGATCCGATGCGGCGCGCGGGTTCGCGCCCAGATTCAGTGTCGTCCCCAACCCGGCGTAAAGGTAATGATCGCCAAACGTCCTTTGAAGTGCAGCGAAAGTAGGTTCGCCGGTACAGTGACCGGGAGCGATGAAGTCCACTTTGTAGGTGTCATGCAGGGCCGTGGCCACTTTTGCGATAGCCTCGTCCTGGGCCACCACCAGATGAAACCCACCCGCGATGAAGTGGATGTGCGGATTGATCTTGGCGGCTTCGGCAACAATGCTCTCAATGCCCGGATGCGAACAGGCAACCACCAACACGACGCCGTCCGCCGTATTGACGGCGAGCGACAGCTCCTTCAACTCCTTGGTTCCGGGCGCATCGGATACTTGGGCAATCAGCGTAATGCCTGGTGCCACCTCCGTGGTCTTGTCGATCAACTGAATATTGGCGCCGGGAAAGGCTGTGCCGAATTTCATAGTCTCCGGCGGCGTGCCACCGTAGTAGCGCATCTCGGCGGGCAGCGTCTCGTCCTTGCGATAGAACTTACTGGGCAGGTCGGAGCCAAAAATGCCAAAGCCTTCCTTGGGGGCGTAAATCTTAACCTTAGGGTTCACGCCGAGCAGATAGGAAATTCCACCCATGTGATCGCTGTGGCGGTGCGATAGCACCACGAAGTCGAGCTTGGTTAGATCAACGCGCCTGGCCTTGACGTTCTTCGAGAGAATCGCCGCGTCATCACCGGTATCGAACAGAATGCGTTTGCCGTTGATCTCCACTAGGGCGGCGTAGCCCCAATCCTTGGTCATCGCCGCTTCCTTGCCGAAGGCATCATAGAGTATCGTAATTCGTGCTGTTTCGGCTGCCGCCGATTTCGGGGAAGTCGTAGCGTAGCTCGATACCAACCAGGGCGAGCCAATAGCAACCATTAAGACAAAGAGGTAAGTGTTTCGCATGACTCTCTCCTTGACTATTGTGAGCGAATCGTACACCGCGTTAAGTATTGCCGATACACCTGGCCGATTCATGACAATCTCGCGTGACCTGGAAAATTAGTCCAACAACGCCTGTATCGATCAGTGCCGCAGCAGAGGTCCGAGGTATTGACAATCGATGGATGCTGGAAGTCAGTCGATTTTCGCGAGACGCGCGAGTTGCTAAAGGCTTCCCATTTCAGCGCGAGAAGTGGGAATTTTTCGGGAACCGCGCTGGGACCACATTCATTCAGTCTACCCCGAGCCTCGAAAGTCAGCTAAATGGCGGTCAAACCGGGACGGCCAATGACCGCAGTTGGCCGCCTGCTGTCTGATTGTCTGCTCCGAAGCCGCCATTCGGCGCGATTATTGGCAAATCAACCGAGAACGCGGATCGGGTCGTCCAAGCGGACCGGCTGCAGCCCGCAATGACTGGAGTAATCGGCGACCGCGCGAGCCAGTGGCTAGGCACCCACCGTCACGGCGAGGCCCGGGCCGACTTGGCTGGCCGCCAGAAGTATGGCAGGAATGTGTGGCGTGAGGTCAATCATGCGATTGGAGCGGGAACGCACTACCACGATCCCATACGGCAGTACTTTAATGTTTTGCTGAAATTCTAGATTGCGGTCGAGCGTTACAAATACATCGCACACGCCCTGTGCGCGGCGCAGTAGCTCGCCGTTTTTGATTCCTGCCCAGCCGCGACTATGTACGTTTGACGCCTCATGCCCGACCAGCAGTGCGGCGAAGTCAGCGGAAAATTCTCGTCAAGCAATATTCGCATCGGCCGCGACAGTTTCGTACGCCGCGTCAAGCACTGCAATGGCGAATTCGCGCTTTACGGATGGAAACTGGTGCAGAAATTCATCGAGGCTCTCGCCACCTTCCAAGTAATCGAAAAGCGAGCGGACTGGAACACGAGTACCGACAAACACTAGGCTGCCGCTGAGGATATCGGGGTCTCGGTGCGTAATATTGGCAAGTGTGGTCACGGGTACTTCTCCTTATTCCGTCGTCAGTATAAGTCTGGTTGGCTCCGGCACCTAACCATGAATTGGTCAACGGTGGCTCACCACAAATATTGCTGCCGTTGCTTGCCGAGATTCTTGAAGTAATCAGCAGTCAGATCGCACGCGTTGCAGGATAGCCTAGCGGCAGCCGTTTGCAGCAAAAACACTATGGCCGCGCGCATTCAGCACAGCCTACTTGCCATCACGGAACGCCAGCAGGTGACCCGCCCATTGAGTTAACGCGTCGCGCTTCTCATCGAGATACTGGTGGGTGTCGTACGTCGCGATGATGCCGGGCTGCGCATGATTCAGGCAGCGCTCAGCGATGTCCGGGCGGATGCCAAGCTTGGCGAGGCCGGTGCGTACCGTTCGCCGCAGGTCATGCAGCGTGAACGCACCTACCTTGTGTTCGGCAAAGGTGTCGAGGTGACGTGCGATGCTTCGGGTCAGCAGCTTTGGGTCCATCAGCCCGTCGCCATCCTCAGCCGGGAATACCCAGGGGCTTCGGCCGGCCATGCGCTTCAGGCGCTTGAATTGCTCGACCGCCGGCGGTGTCAGCGGCACAGCGAAGGCAACGCCGGTCTTGGTCCGCTCGGCTGCGATGTCCCAGACTGGCGCCTTGGCCTCTAGATCCAACTCGGACCAACGGGCCCCTGACGTCAACGCCTCAAAAAAAACAGCTGGGTTTGACCATACCCCGGTCGCCGCACCGTTGGGCCGGCCGGATAATGGCCGATACGCCACGCCGCCTCGCTACGTTATAGTCCGTGTTGGCAGCCACTTTGTTACGCAGGCCCTTATCCTTGAAAAAGACCGCAGTTTGCTCGTTGCAGCTAGTTATCCCGCTCTTCGTCCTCGTGAGTTGCGGCCCCATGAGCGTGCGTTCCGATGACGAACATGAGCAATCACCTCGAGGGACAGCTTCGCGAAAATCGATCGGGAACTGGGTCGGCTGCAACGGAACGTCGGACGATACGGCGGGAGCGGCGAAGGCGTTTGCCGCGGCGAGACACGGCGCGTTCACCCTGGTGGTGGACTGCCCGGTAAACATCAAGATAGGTATGGACATTGCGCGTCCCATCTTCATCGATGATGGGACCGCCGTCGAATTCGCCGGATCGGGCAAGTTCAAGGTGGACAATACCTTCATTCCCGCATTCGTAATCGCCGATTCCAGCAACATCACATTGACCAACTGGAACGTCGAGTACGACGCCGGCCTTCCGTTGGATCAAAATGTGGGAGGCTTTACGAATAACGGGGAATTCGTGAGGGGACCGAAACCAGCCAACGCATTTAACGACGCGCGCCTCAGCGGCTGGCTTGCCGCCAACCGCGGCATCGTCTTCGACAAGAGCCAGGGAGGCGTGAATTCGACTTGGACCGGCACGACGAATGCCTGCGCCGTCTTCTTCATCACAGGAGATTCGTCCAATATACGCGTGACAGGAATGCGGATTGGCGCACCGGCCGCCGCCGGCGGCGATCGCTTCATTCCGGTGGTTTTTTCTCTCGGTGCGAATATCAAGAGGAACCAAACTGTGTCGGCGAAAACGCCGATGACGGGCCAATTCTACGCGGTGCCGCATGACCTGAAGTTTTCCGACATCAGCTTGGATGGAACGTACATGGGTTGGGTCGGCGGTCTGCAAAATGCAGTATTTGAGAATATTCAATCGCAGCGCTATGGCGATTTACAGGACGCCGATGGGGGGACGGTGGGCGGCCTGAAGAAATGGTTCGCCCCGCCGCATTTATTTTACTTCATTTACTCGCCCACAGGAGATCCCGGGTTATTCAATACCAATATCGAAATCAGACATGTGATCGACAACGGCGTGCGGGTCGGCAAGGCCCGTGATGCGGGCGGCGCGGACACGCTCAGCGGATACGCCCTGTCGCTCAAAATCGGTTGCGTGAATTGCCGCGTGGACGATTATAAGAGCGCGCGTCCCGACGGGGTCCTTGACGTGCTGTCGTCCGATGGATTGACGATCACGAACGTCACGGCCACTTACGACTCGTCATTCCTCAACAACCTGTTCCCGGGTTGGCGCTTTCCTGCGGCTCCGTACAAGAACGTGAGATTCGAGAACATTAAGTTGATCGATACGGCCGCATCGTCGATCGTCCCGCCGATAGGCAACGTCAATCAACTCCCGCCAAAAGGCAACGTCAATCAACCAAACAACGAAGGTATCATCTTCAAGAATGTCCGGGTCGAGATGAATCACTGGGCGGGCACCGCAGGCCCGCCGCTGCCGGCGATTGCGGGGCGGGCGACCGAGGCGTCGATGGAATATTCGATCGCGGGCGATGCGTCCCGAATCGTCAAGTCCAGGAAGGGCTCCGTGGAAATGACTTTTCAGGCAGCGCCCTCGACGGTGGGCGTTGGAACGCCGACTGTGCTGACATGGACGGCGAAGGAAGCAAGGCAGTGCATCGCGGGCGGTTCCTGGTCCGGTGCGCTTGGAACGTCGGGGACGCGAACCGTGAACATGACCGCCGCAGGAGATCATGAGTTTACACTGACCTGTAAGAACGACACCGAAGCGGCTGAAACAAAGTTGCGGGTCGTTGTCTCTCCGTGACGGGGAGATAGGTTTCTTTTCCTGCACTGCACAGAGTGAAGAATAATTAATTAGCCGCGGGCGTTAAGCACACTTCACCTGTCAGCGCGTTCTGGACCCGCGCGTTTTGTTATACGTGGGTCATGAATTGGATCGGGCCTCCAAACCGTCCGAGCACCACCGGACGGAGGAGGGGGCCTCAAGGAGTAACGAGCCATGTACGCCAAGTTAGTCCATCGTACGCTTCTCATCACGCTGCTCGCTGTCGCCTACCCAGCGGCATCCTTCGCGGGATTCTTTGGCGTCGGAGTTACCGTCGGATTCGCGCCACCCCCGCTTCCCGTGTATGTGCAGCCGCCCTGTCCCGCCGCCGGATACATTTGGACCCCTGGTTACTGGGCGTATTCCGCGGACGACCAGGATTACTACTGGGTCCCGGGTACATGGGTTCTGGCACCTTCGCTCGGCTGGCTGTGGACGCCGGGCTATTGGGGCTTGATCGATGCGGAATACGTGTGGCACGAAGGTTACTGGGGGCCGCACGTGGGTTTCTACGGCGGCATCAATTACGGCTTCGGGTACTTCGGTTCAGGCTTCGTGGGCGGCTATTGGCGGGATCACGATTTCTACTACAACCGATCGGTAACCAACGTCTCGAATGTGAGCATCACCAATGTCTACAACCGGACTGTAATCAACAATAATTCCTATGGCTCGCGGCCGAGTTTCAACGGCCGGAATGGCGTGGAGGCCCGACCGACGCACGGCGATCTGCTCGCGGCCCGCGAGCCGCACCGCGCACTCACGACGGCGCAACGCGCTCAGTCACTATCCGCCCGCGCGCTTCCGTCCTCGCGGGCGTCGGTCAATCACGGACACCCGCAGGTGGCGGCGACACCGCGGCCCGGCATTTTTCGCGGCCAAGGCGTCATGCCGTCACGGTTTGCAAGCGGGACTGCGGCGCCGTCGGCTCGTCCCTCGCTCCTTGATCGGAGCCGCGGCTTGAACTCGAATCGAGACACGTCGCGCTATGCGCCGTCCGTGAATGCTCGGCCTCGGTCTTTTGCAAGGCCGCAGAATTCTTCGTCTTGGGGTCACGAGCAGCATGCCCAGAACACGCCTGCCGCGCAGCACGTCGCATCCGGTCCGAACAGGGTACGGGCTCCAGCCGCCGATTCAGGTGCGACCGTTGCGCATTGGTCACCGCCAGTAGCACATCGGCCCCCGGAACCGAATCGAATGAGCCCATCCCCGTCCAATGCGCCGGGCCACGCGCCGCATGCGGTGACTGCGCCGAGTGCACCGCAACGCGCTTGGAACCCTGCAGCGCACTCACCGCCAGGCCGGCAGGCATTTACCCAAGCCCCACGCAATGCGCCGAGCATCCCACGCAACGCGCCGAGCGTCCCACGCAACGCGCCGAGCGTCCCACGCAACGCGCCGAGCGCCTCTCATAGCTACTCTCAACCGCAGCACGCCAGTCGTCAGGCACCCTCGCAAAGCCAACGGCGCGGGTAGAGACGGGGTGACCGCGAGGGCTCGACGGGCGCAGTAGTATGCGGCGCTTACCAGCGGTACAGGCTGGCCACGAACCCCTTGGGGTAGGTGTTCGGCCCCGGCGGTAGCTCCAGGAATCCATCCGTGCCGGCCAGGCTCAAGAAGTCTCCCGACCCGTTGGTCGGTCGTGGATGGGCCCAGGGCTGGCCCCATGCGTCGTGTTCGATGGAAACCGGTAAGAAGTAAGAGAGCGGTAAATCAAATGATACCGGTGAGGCCAAGGCCAGGCGCTCGTGCAATACGGGTCGAGTGCCCATTGCCTCGGCGATCGCCGGGATCACATAGCGTATCAGGCAGACCAGAGTGGACACGGGGTTGCCAGGCAAGCCGAACACCGCCTGGCCCTGGGGACCGATTCCGAACCACATGGGCTTGCCGGGCCGTTGCGCAACCTTGTGGAATACTTCCTCCACGCCGAGTTCGATCAGTGCCTTGGGTACGAAGTCGAATTTCCCCATGGAAACACCGCCGCTCAAAATGACGACTTCGTGGGTGGTCAGGTGCAGTTTCAGCCGCTCACGCAGCATTCCTTCGTCGTCGGGAACGTGGTCGTCGCCCACCCGACCGAAGCCGCGCGCTCGAAGAGTTGCCGCGACTGCATAGGCATTGGATCGCCGCACTTGCTGCGCGGCAATCGGCTCACCCGGCTCGACCAGTTCATTCCCCGTGGAGACGATCATGAAAGCCGGCTGGCTGCTCACGCGCACTCGCGCCAGCCCCGCGGACGCGGCCACCGCGATTTCAGGCGGACCGAGTATGCAGCCGGCTTTGAGCATCACCATGCCTGCCGCCCCGTCGGCCCCGCGTCTCTGGATGTTCCGATACGGCGTCGACACCGCGGCAGAGGTCAGCGAAATAATGCCGTCCTCGATGCTGTACTGCTCAACGGGAACGATGCAATCAGCGGCGCGCGGCAATATCGCGCCTGTCATTACCTCGATCGCATTGTCGGTGCGCTCGAGTTGAAGGGCAGGCGACCCGGCTGCCTGAGTTGCCTGAACCATAAAGCGACGCAACCCATGGCCCAGTGCGCCGCTGTCGACTGCGATCCCGTCCATGCAGACGCGATCGAAGGGCGGAAGATCCCTTTCCGCGACCACATCCTCCCGCAGGGTCGCGCCGACGCATTGCATCAGCGGCAAGGATTCTATTGGCAAGCAGGTTAGCCGCGAACTGATGGCTTCTTCGGCCTGCTGTGGGGATAGGAGTTTTATGCCGTTCATGATCACTCGAACCACGCTACCATCACTTGTCGGTCGATACTCCGCGGCCGCCGGCGAAAAAAGCTAACCGATTGATTATCATACGTTAAATAACAGGTCTGGGCGTGGCCGCTGCGCCGTCGGACGGTCGCCTATATAAACCATCCCCAACAGATATATCATATGCAATACCGAGTCTTCGTCGGGCGTTGGCGCCTTCCCTTGAGGGGGCGGGCTGGATTATCGTAACCCCATGTTTTTATTCTACGTTCTGCCATGCACCGCCGAGGCCTTGAGACCTGCCAACCTACGTAATGGAGTCCATTGAGTGAGTAAAGCGGTTATTCCCCTGGTCCGAGAAGGCGCAACGAAACAGCGCAAGCGCGAGGCGCCCAAAGGCCGAACCGTCGATCCGGTGGCCATTGCGCAGGTGGAAAGCTTAATCGGTGCGCCGCCTTACCGACATGATCTGCTGATCGAATATCTGCATCTGATTAACGACCGGTACAAGCAACTCGGTGCACCTCATCTGGCCGCGGTGGCAAGGTTGTTGGGCCTTGCACAGACCGAAGTGTACGAAGTGGCCACGTTCTACCATCACTTTGATGTGGTGAAGGAAGCTCGCGATGGCAGCCTGACGGCGCCGGCGGCGTTGACGGTTCGCGTGTGCGACGGTTTGAGCTGCGAAATGGCCGGCGCCCGGCAATTGCTCGAACGGCTGCCCGATCTTCTCGGTCGAGGGGTGCGAGTAATTGCTGCTCCTTGTGTCGGGCGTTGCGAACAAGCGCCGGTTGCGGTGATTCACCAAAAACCGGTGCCGGGCGCCACACTGCAGGCCGTGAAGGCGGAGGTTGACGCCGGACACCGGCTGGACAGGCCGGCGAAGTACATCGATTTCGACGCGTATCTCGCCGAGGGCGGTTATGGGGTGCTGCGCGATTGCGTCGAGCACCGGCGGACTGTCGACAGCGTTCTCAAAACCATGGAGGACTCCGGGCTTCGCGGCTTGGGCGGAGCCGGTTTTCCGGCGGGGCGCAAGTGGCGCATCGTGCGTGGCGAGGCGGCACCCCGCCTGATGGCCGTGAACATCGACGAAGGCGAACCGGGAACCTTCAAGGATCGCGTCTATCTGGAACGGGAGCCGCACCGGTTCCTCGAGGGCATGCTCATAGCGTCGTGGGCCGTCGGCATCTCGGCCATCTACATTTACCTGCGGGACGAATACCACGGTTGCCGGGCGCTGCTCGAGGCCGAACTGGCGAAACTCAGGGCGAATCCGCCGGCGCCGCTGCCCAGGATCGAACTGCGGCGGGGCGCCGGCGCCTACATCTGCGGTGAAGAGTCGGCGATGATCGAATCGATCGAAGGTAAACGCGGCATGCCGCGTCTGCGTCCGCCGTATGTGGCGCAGGTGGGCCTGTTCGGGCGGCCGACCTTGGAGCACAACTTCGAGACGCTGTATTGGGTGCGCGAGCTGCTGGAGAAGGGCGCCGAGTCATTTGCGTCCCAGGGCCGCAACGGGCGCAAGGGCCTCCGAAGTTTTTCGGTGTCGGGACGTGTCAAGAGTCCCGGCGTAAAGCTTGCCCCTGCCGGCATTACCATCCGCGAGCTCATCGACGAGTTTTGCGGCGGCATGCAGGACGGCCATACTTTTTATGGTTATCTACCGGGGGGCGCATCGGGCGGAATTCTTCCGGCATCGATGGGCGATATCCCGTTGGACTTCGATACCTTGCAGCCCTACGGATGTTTCATCGGCTCCGCCGCGGTGATCGTGCTGTCCGACCACGACACCGCCAAGGCCGCGGCGCGCAACATGATGCGTTTTTTCGAGCATGAGTCTTGCGGCCAGTGCACCCCCTGCCGGGTCGGCACCGCCAAGACGAACACGCTGATCGCGAACGACGCATGGGACAAGCCATTGCTGGCCGAGTTATCTCAGGTGATGCGAGATGCCTCGATCTGCGGCCTCGGCCAAGCGGCGCCGAACCCGGTGGACTGCGTGATCAAATACTTTCCGAATGAATTGAGCTAAGGGGCGACGATGAACGCCATTACCCGTACAGAGCGCGCGCTATTCGACGCACCAAATGTCACATTTACGCTCGATGGCCGTGAGATCACGGCCTCGAGTACCGATACCCTCATCGAAATCGCGGACCGCGAAGGGGTCGAGATACCCCGCCTATGCTATGCGCCCGGCATGGACGCAGTTGGCAACTGCCGGTCCTGCATGGTCGAAATCAAGGGCGAACGAGTCCTGGCCGCATCATGCTGCCGTGTGCCGGTCGACGGCATGCAGGTGACGACCAACAGCGAACGGGTACGTAAATCGCAGCAGCTGGTGATCGAACTTCTGCAGTCCGACATGCCCGAGAAAGAGTACACGCGGCACAATGAAGTGGATGAATGGGCGGTCAAGCTCAAGGTGGGCAAGCCGCGCTTTGCCCCGCGCCCCGCAGTGGCGCCGGACCTCTCGCATGCTGCGATTGCCGTAAACCTCGACGCCTGCATCCAGTGCACTCGTTGCGTACGGGCCTGTCGTGACGAGCAGGTCAACGACGTCATTGGTCTCGCGTTCCGGGGCCAGCACGCCAAAATCGTGTTCGACATGGACGATCCCATGGGCAATTCGACCTGTGTCGGCTGCGGCGAGTGCGTGCAGGCCTGTCCTACCGGAGCGCTCATGCCGGCCCGTGAAGTGGCGCTCACGGTACCCGATAAGTCCGTCCACTCTCTCTGTCCGTACTGCGGGGTGGGATGCCAGCTGACCTATCATGTCAAGAACGATGAAATCCTCTATGTCGAGGGGCGCGACGGCCCCGCCAACCACTCGCGCCTGTGCGTCAAAGGGCGCTACGGCTTCGATTACTCCCGCCATTCCCAGCGCCTGACGGTGCCGCTGATCCGTCGCGCGGACGCGCCCAAGAGCGGCCAGTTCGTGATGGACCCCGACCATGTCATGGACATATTTCGCGAGGCAACCTGGGAGGAGGCGCTCTCCGTGGCAGGCGGGGGCTTGCGCAAGCTGCGCGACACGCACGGACCGAAGTCTCTCGCCGGATTCGGGTCGGCCAAGGGCAGCAACGAGGAAGCGTACCTATTTCAAAAGCTGGTGCGCCTCGGCTTCGGCAGCAACAACGTCGATCATTGCACGCGGCTCTGTCACGCATCGAGCGTCGCCGCGCTCCTCGAGGGCATCGGTTCGGGAGCGGTCAGCAATCCCGTCATGGATGTCACGCAAGCCTCGGTGGTGATCCTGATTGGGGCGAATCCCACCGTGAATCACCCGGTGGCCGCAAGCTTTCTCAAGAACGCCATGCGCAACGGCACCAAGCTGATCGTCATGGATCCACGCCGCAGCGAACTGGCGCGCACCGCGTATCGCTACCTGCAGTTCAAGCCGGATACCGATGTCGCGCTCCTCAATGCGATGATGCACGTCATCATCGAAGAGAACCTCGTCGACGCGAAATTCATCGCCGATCGCACGCTCGGATACGCGGAACTCGTGAAGAACGTCGCCGGCTACAGCCCGGACCTGATGGCGCCGATCTGCGGCGTCCCGGCGGAGACGATTCGCGAGGTGGCGCGGCTGTATGCCACGAGCTCCGGATCGATGATCCTATGGGGCATGGGAATCAGCCAGCATATTCACGGCACCGACAATGCGCGCTGCCTGATCGCGCTCGCCATGATGACGGGCCAGATCGGGAAACCGGGGTCGGGTTTGCACCCGTTGCGGGGTCAGAACAATGTGCAGGGTGCATCCGACGCCGGCTTGATCCCCATGATGTATCCAGACTATCAGCGCGTGGACAACCCGGCGGCGCGCGAACGTTTCGCGAAGGCATGGTCGGTGCCCGCGGCGCAGCTCGATGACAAGCCGGGCCTCACGGTGGTGGAGGTCATCAAGGGCATCCTGGCCGGCAAGGTCAAGGGCATGTACATCATGGGCGAGAATCCTGCGATGAGCGACCCGGATGCCGACCATGCGCGCGAAGCGCTGTCGAAACTGGACGTACTCGTGGTACAGGACATTTTCCTGACCGAAACCGGCTATCTGGCGGACGTGATTCTGCCGGCGTCGTCATTCGCCGAGAAGACCGGAAGTTTCACGAACACCGACCGATTCGTACAGTTGGGCCGCAAGGCGCTGAACCCGCCCGGCAAAGCGCGTCAGGACCTCGAGATCATCATCGATATCGCTCGCGAACTGGGTCTTTCCTGGAACTACGGGACGGGAGAGTCGGCAGTGGCGGCAGTGTTCGACGAAATGCGCCATACGATGCCGAGCATCGGTGGAATCACCTGGGAGCGGCTCCAGGCGGAGGATAGTGTGACCTACCCCTGCGTCAAGGAAGGGGATCCCGGGGAACCGGTCGTATTCATCGAATCCTTTCCGACTCCCACGGGCAAGGGCCGGTTCGTGCCGGCCGACATCATCCCGGCGGACGAAAGACCGGACACCAATTATCCTTGGGTACTCATCACCGGCCGTCAGCTCGAACACTGGCATACGGGCAGCATGACCCGCCGCTCGGGGGTGCTCGATGCCATCGAACCGGATCCGGTGGCTTCGCTGCACCCGCTGGATCTGACCGCACTGGGTGTAAAGCCCGGAGATCTCATCACCATCGCTTCACGCCGCGGCAAAGTGAGCCTCTATGCGCGCGCGGACGAAAGCTCGCCCCGCGGAGCGGTGTTCGTCGCATTTTGCTTCTACGAGGCGGCAATCAACAAGCTCACCAACTCGGCGTTGGACCCGTTCGGCAAGATTCCCGAATTCAAGTATTGCGCGGTGCGCGTGACTGTCGGTGGAGTCCCGCCGGTCCAGGTAAGTTTCGGCGGCGGGCAGATCTTGGCGGCGAAGCCGACGGCGGACGCTTAGTGGCGCGTCCCGCGATTACGTTGGCGAGATCACTGTTGAAGCCGCTCGAGCTCAGTCAGCGTGTTGACGTTGAAGAATGCGGCGTCATCGTCAAACACCACGTGAGCGCAGCGATGGGCGCGTCCCCACAATCCCGTCTTGCGTTGGCCGCTGCGTACGAAGGCGCGCAAGCTGTCGCGCAGCGAGGCTTTCATGAGACAGAACACCGGCTGCGAAAACAGCTTCCCGTCTTCCTTCGTGTAGGCTGTTGCCATATCGCCGTCGATTTCCGAAACGCCGTATGCCAGCCGCTCGATCAGGTCAAGCGGGAAGTTGGGGGTGTCGCAGGGCACCGTCGCGAGGTACGGAGTGTCGCAATGCTCGAGTCCGGCCAACATTCCCGCCAGAGGTCCAGGGTAGTCGGGCAGTTCATCCGGCCAGACCGGAAACCCCATGGACCGGTACTCGGAAAGATTGCGGTTGGCATTGATCATGATCTTGCCGACCTGAGGCGCGAGGCGCTCCAGCGCATGTCGCGCCAGCGGCACTCCAAGATGATTCTGCAGTCCTTTGTCGACTCCACCCATCCGGCTTCCGCGCCCGCCGGCAAGAATCAGCCCCGTGATGTCGGCAGTTGCAATGTCCATGGGCCCCGGATGGTAGCGCTTCCTTCGGCGGGTCGCCATCGAGCGGCCAGTCGCCATCGAGCGGCCAGTGGCCATCGAGCACAGTGACGCCATGGCATGGGTGATGGAGCCGGCTGCCGCGGCGCTGCCGCCGGTGCCCAACGCCCCGCGGGTCAGCGCCGCATCATGTGTCCCGCTGCGCGAGATATCGATCGTCGATGAAAAGGGTGAGCGTCGCCCCATTTTTGTTCCCGCTGAACGGCCGCTCACGGTATTTCTCGACGGCCGGGAGCTGGTTACGCTGATGACCCTGGGCGCCTGCCCCGAAATGCTGGTGCTGGGCTATCTTCGCAACCAGCGGTTGATCGGCGATGTCGCGCTGATCGAGTCGCTCGCGGTCGACTGGAACTCCGGTTCGGCTGCGGTGGCCACGCGGGCCGGCAGCCGGGGCGGCGGAGCTGGTGCCGCGCCGGGGATCGTCGGCACGGGCTGTGGTCTCGGCACGGTCTTCAGCGATTTGATGATGCAGGTGGATGCCAGCGCGCTTCCCGAAGTAAAGTCGGCGCGTATATCCGAGACCACGTTGTTGCAGGTACTCGAAACCATGCGGCATCACGATGCCATTCATCGCGCCGCAGGATCGGTGCACAGCTGCGCATTGTTCCAGGGCGCCGGCTTGCTGGTCAGCATCGAGGACGTCAGCCGTCATAACGGGCTCGATACCGTCGCCGGCTGGATGGCGTTTCACGGCGTCTCAGGCGGCGACAAGATCCTGTTCACCACCGGCCGCCTCACCAGCGAAATGGTCATGAAGGCGGCCCACAACGGGGTGCCCATCATCGTCTCGCGCAACGGAGTGACGGCGATGGGCTGCGATCTTGCGGCAAGACTGGGAATGACCCTGTTCGGCCGCGCCGCGAATCGGCGCTTCTTCTGCTATGTCGGGGCGGAGCGCTTCGATCCGGGAGTTGGCGCGGACTGATCCCTACTGCAGCCTGGGCGGCATCAAACCTATGCGCGGCCGTTCATATGGTTGGCGCTTCCATGGTGGAGGAACGCCCAGGCCGACGCAAGGCGGCGTGCGCACTCCGTCAAGCGCGTGCATTCCATCAATCGATGAAGCGGCTCAAATCGGAAGACTCAAGCAGCAAGTCCACGATGGCGCTGAGGCCCATGCGGTCCTCCTCGTCGAACCGGTCAAGCGATGGGCTGTCGAGATCCAGCACCCCCAGCAATCTGCCATGTTGGACCAAGGGAAGGACGATCTCCGAGCGTGAATTCGCATCGCACGCGATATGGCCGGGAAACGCATGCACATCCGGAACGACGACGGCATCGCGGCGCTGCGCGGCGGTGCCGCAGACGCCCGATCCCAGCGCGATTCGCACACAGGCCACCCTGCCCTGAAACGGTCCCAGCACGAGTTCGCCTGCGCGCAGGAAATAAAAACCCGCCCAGTTCAGGTCGGGCAGTCCATGGTAGAGGACCGCTGCCGTGTTGGCGGCATTGGCGAGTCCGTCCCGCTCATCGGCGAATAAGCCCGCCAATTGTGCCTTCAATTCGCGGTATGCGGCCGGCTTTGCGAGACCGGCAATCGGGTCATGCGGGTGCATCAATGAACCCTGCGGCTTTATGCCTTCGCATTGATTCGCTGCGGACTCGAGTACACATTGAAGTGTTTTTCGCGCAGAAACCCGACCAGGGTCATGCCCGATGCCACCGCCAGGTTCACCGCGAGGCTCGACGGCGCGCCGATGGCCGCGAGTATTGAAACGCCCGAGCGCAATGCCTTTTGAACCAATTCAAAGCTCGCCCGCCCGCTCAACAACACGATGTGCTCCTTGAGCGGCAGCCGGCCCGACATCAGACATTCACCGACCAGCTTGTCGAACGCATTGTGCCGGCCCACATCTTCGGCCACCGTCACTGGATTCCCCGTGAAATCGAACAATGCGGACGCGTGAATCCCGCCGGTATCGCCGAACTTGGACTGCGCCTCGCGCATGCGCGAAGGCAGTCCCAGCAGCAAGGACAAGTCGATCGGTCCGGTTTCCGCGATGCGGGTGGCAGCAGCCCGGGCAATCGCCGCATCGAGGCCGGTGGTACCACAGACGCCGCAACTCGAGCCGGCAGAGAATCGCCGCGTCGCGGTCTGCATTTCCATCTGCACCTCCGGCCGCAGCCGCACATTGACCACGTTCGGCCGGCGGGTGCTCGACTCGATCACTTCGATGTCGTCGGGGTGGTTGACGATGCCTTCGCCGTACAACAAACCCGCCGCCAGGTATTCATCATCGCCGGGAGTTCTCATCGTCGTGCCGAAGGAAACCGGTTCGAGCCCAAGCGCCGGATGATGCAGCAGATATTCGAGGGGCGCTTCCACGGCCACGCGGTCATTTCTCTCCACCTGCGAGTCCAGACCCGTGCGCAAAATCCTGACGATCATGGTGCCGCTCTGCGCGGGCGGCTCGATTTTGGGTGCGACGACCTCTGTGCTGCTCATGGGGCAAATCATACCGCTTGTCGGGCGGATATTCAGCCTGAGGCAGCTCGTTGGATGGATGTTCGCGGGCGCGCTGTCCGCGAATCGATTCGCCAATCGCTCGATCCGCTCCGCGCCTAGCTCGACCGGCGGGTCAATGTTCCGCGCAAATCGGGGTGGCGCGGGTGAGTTTCGCCGTCCCCGTCGTCGCCAGCGAGAAGATGCCCGCGATGACGCCGGGAAACACGAATACCAGCCCGGGTACTGCGAAAATGAGCGCGGCAGCCCAATGCCAACCCCACACCGTCATGGCGCCGAAAAATGCACCCACGGTGATCGGCAGGGTGAATCGCAGGAAGACGGCGGCAAATAGGGCGGCGAGGGCCCAAACCGGGCCGATGCCGTGCTCAATACCCGCATAACCGGCGGCGATTTGCGCCGATGCAAAAACGAGGAATGCTGCAAGTGCGAGGATTCCGATCGCGAGTTTCATATGACGGAAATGGTATCCAAGGAGTGCCATGCCATCCGCGATGGACATCTCGATTCATCGGCGAGAGTCCGACGATGTTCTTATTGTATGACTTGCTGCTCAATTTATTACTGGGGCATTTCGCGGCGGAACCCAACCTGGTCGATTTCCGGCAAGTCGAATTCCCGCGCGTAACGATGGCCGGCATACACGGCGGCGGCGATCGCACCGGGCGCGAGGCAGTCGCCGATAGCAATGGGGCACCTGGAAGAAACGATTCTTCGCGGTCACGGGACCGATTTTGATCGGCTCGAAAAGAATGTCGTAGCGCGGATCGCGGGGCATCGTGGCGGATTTTAGCGCATGACGGCGCGCCGAAGTGCGCCGCGGCGGTGCAGTGCCCGGTATGGCCGCATCATATTCGATCGCAACTTCGGGTCACTTGAGAAGTGCGTCACTAAAAAAGTCGGCGAGGCCGGTCGGCGCGTCCATGCAACTTAATCACGCGGCGTTTCAAAAATGTGACGTGTGCAACAAAAATTTCTTGCTGCACACCCTTCAGAAAAGCGGCTGCGCAACGGTGCGAGTGCAGTCGCGTGTCGCGGATCAGGGACAGCTGTGCTGACTAAATTCGTCACGTAGCATCGTCATAGATCGATGGATTTGGAGCGCCTTTCATACATGGATGGTCTTTGTCAATCACGCCGTGTGCGCGATCAGCATTTTGTGCTGACCGCAGCTGAGCGACTTCAACCAACACTGTGTTTTCGTCCTCGTGTGTTAGCTGGAGTACGTGATTAAATCGTCAATTGAATTCTGTGCACGAAATCTTTGTCTCCTTGCGGTGATGAGCGTTTCGCTTGCGGCCTGCGGATCGAGCAGCGGAACAAGTGCCGATACGGCGAGCGTGACGGGCACAATCAGCCGCGACGGTACGACAGGCAGCGGTGCGACGGGCGGAGGCACGTCGGGCGACAGCACGACCATCGCCGGTTCCACGACGGGTGGCTCCACGGGTGGAACGATCGTCAGCGGCGGTACGACGAGTGGCGGCACAACGGGCGGCGGCACAACGGGTGGCGGCACGACGGGTAGCGGCACAATCGCGGGCGGGTCGTTGGCGAAGGCGCCGCCGACCGTGGAGAAGTCCATAGCCGGCTGGGTCAGCTGCGATGGAATCACGGATGACACGGAAGCTGCCGCGCGGGCGTTTGCCGCCGCCAGGCACTCGGCATTCACACTGTTGGTGGACTGTCCCGTACATCTTCATTTCGGTAGCGACATCGCGCGTACCATCTTCGTCGACAGCGGAACGAACGTGACGTTCAGCGGCGCCGGCAAGTTTACCGTCGACAACGTGCTCGTTCCGGCCTTTGTCATGGCGAACTCCAACGACATCGTGCTCACAAACTGGAATGTGGAATACGACGCGAGCCTGCCCGTGAATCCGAAGACGGACGGCTATGAGAATGCGGGGCAATTCGTCGCTTCGGCAGCGAGCGAGGCACCTGCCGGGGCCTTCAACGATTTGACATTGACCAAATGGCTCACTGTCAACAGGGCGATTGTATTTGACAGCAAACTGGGTCATGTGTCGTCCAATTGGGTTGGTCCGACAAATGTCAGCGCGGTCTTTTACATCACCGGGGACACATTCGACGTGACCGTGACGGGCATGCGGCTCTACGCGCCGCCCGCCGCCGGTGCGAGTCGATTCGTGCCGACGGTGTTCTCGTTATCCCAGAACTACAAGAGCGGCGAGACCGTCACGGCGGCGACGCCGCAAACCGCGCGGTACCGGGCTGTTCCCCACAGGCTCACGTTCTCCGACATCGATTTCGACGGAACGTACATGGGATGGGTGGGCAGCGTCCAGGATGCGGTCTTCGATAAGATTCGATCCCATCGGTACGGTGATTTGCAGGACGCCAAGGGGGGCAACGTGGGCGGGGTGGGCAAGTGGTTCGCACCGCCGCATCTCCTCTACTTGAACTACCCCGTTGCCGGAGATCCAGCGCTCTTCAACAAGAATATTCGAATTCATGACGTGGTGGACGCCGGCCTTCGTGTCGGTACCGCGAGGGACAAGGGTGATGCGGATTCGATCAGCGGCTACGCTCTGTCGCTCAAAATTGGCTGCGTCGATTGCAGTGTGGATACCTACACATCAAAGCGGCCGGACGGCTTCATGGACGTGCTCGCCTCCAATGGGCTCACCGTCTCAAATGTCGCCGCCACCTACGATTCGGCATTCCTCAACAATCTATTCTCCGGCTTGCGCTTTCCTCAAACACCGTACAAGGACGTAACTTTTGAGAACGTCATCTTGACGGATACGGCCGCGCTATCGGTTCAACTGCCGATTTCGACGGTCGGTCAGCCAAACAACGAAAACATCGTATTCAAGAATGTGCGCACCGTCATCAATCGGTGGGCCGGCGCGGGGCTGCCGCTGCCGGTGATCGGAGGCGCCAGCAATTCGATATCGATGGACGTCTCGATCCTCGGTCCCGGCTCGCGCGTCGCGATGTCCTCATCGGCGGGATTAGAGGTGACCCTGCAGGGGACTCCGGCCAAGGTAAAGGCTGGCGGCAGTACCACTCTCAAGTGGGTGGCGAAGGGCGCCACCAGTTGTTCGGCGAACGGCGCGTGGGTCGGACCGGTGTCCAACGGCGGCACGCGAGTAGTGAAGGCGGGCGCGGCCGGTAGCTACGATTACGTGTTCTATTGCCAGAATCCCAGTAGTTCGTCGAGCACGGTACTGCCCGTCATAGTCGAAAATTGAGGGGCGCCGTGCGGTAAGGGATGCGATGTCACTCTTCGCGTAGGGCCGCCGCGACCGCTGCGTGAGTGCGGGCGCTGGACATAATCCTGTGTCCGCCCGCATAGTCGTCCTTCTACGGGCGCGCCTGGCGAAGGAACAACATGAGGAACTACGACCCTGCCAATGAAATGCTCGGCGGATTTACGAGCAGGGACGGCACGATCGAATTCTACAGCCGCATCAACGCGCTGCTTCAACCGGGATTCAAGGTCCTCGACCTCGGGGCGGGCCGCGGGGCGTGGTATCACAGCGAAAAGGCCGGATATAAACGGGGATTGCGGGACTTGAAGGGGAAAGTCGGCGAATATATAGGCGCCGATGTCGATACCGCCGTTCTCGGCAACCCCACGACGCATCGAAATGTGCTGATCAAGGATGGTCTGCTGCCGCTCGGGGACGGTGACGTCGACGTCGTCATTTGCGATTGGGTGCTCGAGCATATCGTCGACGTGGCGTCGTTCAAGCGGGAGGTCGACAGGGTGCTCAAGCCCGGGGGGTTTTTCTGCGCGCGCACGCCGCATTCCTTCAGCTATGTCAGTCTCGCCGCGCGCGCGGTCAGGAATTCATCGCACGTAAAATTCCTCCGTTGGGTACAGCCGAATCGCAAGGCGCAGGACGTATTTCCCACGGTCTATCGATGCAACACACAGCGTGCCGTTTCCAGATGGTTCGGTGGCTGGAAAAACTACACCTACCTCTACACGGCGGAGCCGAGCTACTACTTTGGCAGCAAGCCGCTATTTCACTTCATGAACCTGATGCACAGGCTCGCGCCGCGCGCGATGACCGGGAGCCTGTTTATCTTCCTCCGCAAACCTTGAGTATTGTCAAACCCCGGTGTCGGCACGGCGAAGCGGACTGCCCGATTCATCTTTCGGGGTTGGCGCTGCCGGTGCATAATCCAAGAGAATGAGAAAAATTCTAATAGTTGCGGTTGCGGCTATCGTCGGATTGGCTGCAATCGAATTGGTCTCCTCGTACGTTTTTTTTCACCATTACGCAGGGAACTATATTGAGGCTCGCCCTGAGGGTTCGATGGCAGTCGCGGTGTTGGGCCGGGTCTCCGACAAGCTTCGGGGGATCAGTCACCGAGTGCAGATGTCCATCGATCATGGGCCGCTATTTGCCGCGAGCGACACCCTGGGCTTCACCATACTGCCGGGGCGATATAAGGTTACTGAGCATTTCGAGGGGCGGAAGCACGTCTTCGATCTCACGGTGACCGACGCCGGCAGACGGGCGAGTTCCTACGCGCGGGTCAAGGCGTCGAAGCGCCTGTTGATTACCGGCGATTCGGCGCTGTTCGGCTGGGGCGTGGACGACGAAGGAACCGTACCCTGGCTGATGCAATCGAGATTGCCCGACTATGAGGTCGTGAATCTATCGCTCAACAGCTATTCGACCATTCACACGCTGCTGCAGCTGCGTCAGCTCGTGCCGCAAGTCGGTCCGGACGATATCGTGGTCTTGGAGTATCACCCCGCGACCAATGCATTCAACGTGGCGGAAACCGACTTTCTTCGAAATTTCCTCAATGGGTACGAGCTGCAGCTCGGCGATACCGCGCAGTTGCGCGCCATGAAGGTTCCCTTCGGCAGGATCGATGCGGGGGGAGGGTTTTCCATCGACCGCATCCGTCTCTCATGCGCGGTCGAGGCGCCGACGCCGGAGTGCGATCATCCGAACGTGTCGGCGGACGTCGAGCGGCAGGTGACCGAACGCGCATTCGACGAGATCATCGCCCTGAATATCCGGCATCTGGTGGTCGCCCTGATCTCGGGCCCGGACGATGACCCGGTGATCGTTCATTTGCGTTCGCGCGGCTTGACGATTGCCGACCTGCGCACCGTCGATGGGGTGCCTGACGAGACGGATGTGATTCCAACGGATAAGCATTCGGGTCCATTTTGGCATCATCAGGCGTACGTTCTTCTCCTGCAGGCGCTGCAGCGCTCTCAGCTGGTGAACTGACCCGCCGATCGGGCTCGACGTCCGCAGGAATACGCGGCGCACCTTTACCGGAGCATTTGTAGCTTTTACCGGTAGGCGGCCGCCGGTCTTCCGATGTTCCGCGTGACTCGGGATCGGCCAATCGGAGTTACAATTGTGTCCGAAGCACCGTTGGCGCGCTGCCCACGGGTTTTGGCGCTCCGCCACTCGGTGCGCATGGCGATTGTCGTGCGGCAACGACATAAAGCCTACATTTTACGCCGCAGTATAGTTATGATCTAACAGCGGATTTAGTCAAGGATTCGAACCCGTGCATTAGCCGTAGCTCCCGAAACCGCACAATGGGCATGTTTCTTGCTGGGGTCTTAAGATGAATCATGACTTATGTGCGAATTTGAACCATGCGTAGCATTCAATGGCCAAACACATGAGGATATTGATCTATAGCTGCAACTTCACTCCGGAATCGATTGGTGTCGGCAAATACTCGGGTGAGATGGCGGAATGGCTGGTTGATCAAGGCCATTCGGTGCGGGTGATTGCGGCGCCCCCGTATTACCCGATGTGGAAGGTCGATCCGGCGTATTTGCGTCCCCGTTATCGCCGAGAACAATTGCACGGCATCGATGTGTGGCGCGCCCCTTTGTGGGTGCCGCGTTCTCCCGGCGGCCTGGCGCGGGTGATCCATCTCCTGTCGTTCGCCTTCACATCCTTCCCCCTGATGGTGCGGCAAATTTCATGGCGTCCTGAGCTCATCATTACCGTCGCTCCGGCGTTTGTATGCGCGCCGGCAGCCTTGCTCGTCGCGCGACTGTGCGGCGCCCAGAAGTGGTTGCACCTGCAGGACTTTGAAGTCGATCTGGCCTTTCGAATGGGGTTGCTGAAAGGCAAGCTCCTGCAACGGCTGGTACTGCGGATGGAAAGTGCGGTGCTGCGGCGGTTCGATAGTGTTTCGTCAATTTCCAGCAGGATGGTCGAGCGGCTGCTGAGCAAGGGCATCGAGGTGACACGGACGCGCTATTTTCCGAACTGGGTTGATATTTCCCATATAAAGCCATCGTTGAGCGGCGCCAAGTATCGCGCCCAGCTCGGAATACCCGCGGAGTGCCTGGTGGTCTTGTTTTCCGGCTCGTTGGGCGGGAAACAGGGACTGATGATCATCCCGGCGGTGGCAAGAATGCTCGCCGAACGAAAGGACATTGTTTTCGTGGTCTGCGGCGACGGAGTCATGAAGGCCAAGCTACAGGGTGCGTCCGCGGACCTCTCCAATGTGCATTTCCTTCCGCTTCAGCCCATCGAGCGGCTCGGGGAACTGCTGTCGATGGCGGACATTCATCTGCTTCCACAGAGTGCCGGCGCCGCGGATCTGGTTTTGCCCTCCAAACTGTCCGGAATGATGGCAAGCGGCCGGCCGGTGATCGCGGCCTGCCGCTCGGGCACTGAAATAGACGCGGTGGTGTCTCAGTGCGGCGTGGTCGTTCCGCCGCAGGATACCCCGGCATTGGCGGCTGCAATATGTAAGCTCGCGGACGACCCGCGAGTGAGGTTGGACCTTGGCCGATGCGCCCGCGCCTACGCTGAGTCGAATTTCGAGCGCGAGGCGATCCTCCGCAGGATGTTTGGTCAACTGGATGCCGATGTGCAACGCGTCGCGGACGATGCGATCGCGTAACTCTCGAAGATCATGCGTTAAGTGAAATGGAGGCAGTTGAAAGGTGGAGATGATTCAAGTTGGGACGGGAACGCCGCCCTCGGCGGACACAAACATTATGTCTAAGACCAAATTAATCAAGCTCGCAGTCCTTGCGGCCATCGTGCTTTTCGCGACGGCGCTGCGGCCGGCCCACGCCCTGGAGGAGTACTTGCTGACTCCCGGCGATGTCATCAAGGTCAGCGTCTTCAAGAACCCCGATCTCATGCTTGATGCACGTGTGTCGGAGGCCGGAACGATCGGATTTCCGCTCCTCGGTTCGGTCCCGGTGGCCGGCCTCACGCTGCCGGCGGCCGAGCGGAAGATCGCACAGCTCCTCAAGGACGGAGGTTTCGTCATCAATCCCCAGGTGAATATCCTGCTCACCACCGCGGTCGGTAATCAGGTGGCCGTCCTGGGCCAGGTGAATAAACCCGGGCGCTACCCGATCGAAGGGGCCGGAGGAAACTTGACCGGCATGCTGGCCCAGGCCGGCGGCATCGCGACGACCGGAGCCGACGTGGTCATCGTCACGGGCCTGCGCAACGGCAAGCCGTTCCGGCGCGAGATCGACGTCGTCAATATGTCGCTGTCCGGTACGACGGCGGACGATATCGAGCTTCGCGGAGGTGATACGCTGTTCGTCAACCGATCCCCGATGTTCTACATCTACGGCCAGGTGCAGAGGCCCGGCGGTTATCGCCTGGAAAAGGGAATGACCGTCATGCAGGCGCTCGCCGACGGCGGTGGCGTGACCGGCAAGGGCACCAGCCGGGGGATCGTGCTGCATCGACGCGACGGCACCGGCAAGGTCAAGGAATCCGGCGCGTCTCTGGATGAAGACGTGCGTGACCAGGATGTAATTTACGTGAAGGAGAGCGTGTTTTGACGGGATTCGGCAAGAGGAACCGCCTTTAGCCACCGTCCGGCGCATTGACAACTATGACTTTAAGACAATTTCTCTTGGTACTGCTTGCCCGCTGGAAGCTGGCACTCGGCGTGTTTACCGGGGTGGTGCTCGCGACCATCCTCGTCAGCCTCCTGATGCCGAAGATGTACACGGCATCGGCGACCGTCGTGGTCGATACTAAGGCCGATCCTGTGACGGTGGCCGCCTATGCGGTGCAGAACTCCACCGCCTACATCGCCACCCAGGTCGACATCATTTCCAGCGAGCGCGTGGCCGATCGAGTGGTGAAGCTCCTGAAGCTGGATAAATCGCCCGACTACATTGAGGCTTGGAAGGACAGTACCGACGGCAAAGGCGACATCGTCAACTGGATCGGGCTCATGTTGAAAAAGACGGTGGTCGTGACTCCGTCACGCGACAGCAGCGTGATCGAAATATCCATGACCTGGAGCGATCCCAAAACCGCTGCCGTTCTGGCCAACGCATTCGCGCAGGCGTACATCGACACCAACATCGAACTGAAAGTCGATCCGGCCAAGCAATATGCGACTTGGTTCGATGAGCGCTCCCGCGCGCTGCGCACCGATCTGGAGGCGAAGCAGAAGCGTCTTTCCGACTATCAGGCCGAAACGGGCCTCGTCGCCGCCGGCGATGGCAAGCTCGACATCGAGAGTTCGCGACTGGCCGAGCTTTCCAGCCAGCTGCTGACGATCCAGGCGCTGCGCCAGGACAGCCAATCGAGGCAGCGGCAGGCCGGCGGCGACAGCGACTCGATGGCCGAAGTGCTGCAGAGTCCCTACATCGCCAGTCTCAAAGCGGATCTGTCGAAGGCCGAAGCGAAGCTGCAGGATCTCGCGACCAATGTCGGCAAGAACCATCCGGACTACAAGAACACCGCCGCGGAAGTGGCCAATCTGCGCGCGCGGGTCGAGGCCGAGACGGCCAAGATCACGGCGTCCTTCGGCACCACGACGCAAGTCAACCTGCGGCGCGAGAATGAGATCCGTGCGGCACTCGAGGCGCAGAAAAAGCGGATGCTGGACCTGACCCACGAACGCGATCAAGTCGCCGTCCTGCAAAACGACGTGGCGACGGCGCAGCGGAATCTGGATGCGGTGACGCAGCGCCTGGCGCAGAGCAGTCTCGAAAGTCAGACGCAACAGACCAACATCTACCTGCTGACCACGGCCGTCGAGCCGATGAGGAAGTCCAGTCCCAGATACTTTCTCAATTTGCTGGTTGGCATTTTCCTTGGCGGTGTCCTGGGCGTGAGCGCAGCAGTGTTCCGGGAAATCACGGACAGGAGGGTTCGCGAAGATCAAGACCTGTCGCAGGCGCTGGGTGTGCCGCTTTTCGCGAAGATCCCCAGTATAAAACCCGATGGCCGTAGTCCCAACCGCGCCGCGCATCGCCTCGAAACGCGGGTGGAACCCTCTCCCATATGAGCACCATAGTCAATCAGGCCAGCGAAGTGGCGGTTCCCGCGCGCGATCGGAGCCGGGCTTTCGGCAGCATCCTGGTGGAGCATGGACGCCTGACTCCTGCGGATGCCGAAGAAATACAGCGATACGCCGGCGCTCATGGCCTGCGCTTCGGCGAAGCCGCTCTCAAGTTGAAGCTGCTCACTCAGCAAGATATCGATTTTGCGGTGGCGCAACAGTTCAACTACCCCATCCTGCAGCGCGGCGGGCAGGGGGGTGTGGCCGACGACGTCATTGCCGCCTACCAGCCGCAGAGCGAGTCGATCGAGCCGTTGCGCGCCTTGCGCAGTCAGCTGACTCTTCGCTGGTTCAATGACGCCAGCCACAAGGCGGTGGCGATAACGAGTCCGGGGCGGCGGGAAGGCCGCAGTTGGCTGGCTGCGAACCTGGCCGCGGTGTTCGCGCAGATTGGCGAGCGGACATTGCTGATCGACGCGGACATGCGTCATCCGCGGCAGCATGAGCTGTTCAACCTCAGCAACGCCGTCGGCCTCTCTGCACTGCTCACCGGCCGGGCGGGGAAGGAGACTGCGTGCCGCATTCACCCGCACCTGCGTCTCTTCGTGCTGCCGGCGGGAGCCTTGCCGCCGAACCCGCAGGAACTGCTCGGCAGGCCGGTTTTCGATCTGGTTCTGGAACGGTTCGTCGATCAATTCGACGTCATATTGATCGATACTCCCGCCGCGGCCGAGACGGCGGACGCTCAAATTGTCGCCAAACGGGCAGGCGCTGCGATCATGCTTGCGCGCCAAAACGTCACCCGGCATACACACCTGCATTCAGCGATGCAGAGCCTGACGCAAACCGGCGTCAACGTCATCGGCAGCGTGCTCAATGAATATTAGGCGTTAACGATCGCCGTGTCCGCTCAAGTGAATGCGCATTGCGCAACCCTCTCCATTCTCTACATTGGCCACCGTGATGGAACCTCTCTGGATCGCGCAAATGCATTGCGGCGGCTGGGGCACCGCGTCGAGCACTTGGAATTGCGCCGATTATTGCCGCCGACACCCTGGATAGACCGGGTCATCTGGAAGCTTGGGGGTCAATTGTTGAGCCCCTGGATTTTGCGCGCACTGCCCGGCAAGTTGAAGAATCACCGTTACGACCTGTGCTATGTGGACAGCGGCGAAATCGTCACGCCCGGCATCATCAAGCTGATCCGCCGCCATGCGACCAAGATCGTCAACTACAATATCGACGATCCCTTCGGGAGGCGCGATGTCGCGCGCTTTGCGGCTTATCGCCTCAGCGTTCCCCACTACGACCTTTGCGTCGTGGTGCGCTCCGAAAACGTCGCGGAAGCGGAACGATTGGGAGCGAAGGATGTCATGCGTCTATACAGGTCTTCGGATGAGATCGCCCATGCGCCCAGAGTGGTTACTCCCGAGGACGCCGAGCGCTGGCAATCGGATGTCTTGTTCCTGGGCACTTGGTTTCCCGAGCGCGGGCCGTTCTTGGTGGAGTTGATCAAGCGCGGTGTCCCCTTGACGATTCGCGGCGCCAACTGGCAGAAGGCGCGCGAGTGGCCGATCCTGAAGCCTTATTTCAAAGGGGGGCAATTAAAAGGGGACGACTACGCACTCGCGCTGCAGTGCGCAAAGGTCGACTTGGGACTGCTGTCCAAGGGCAATCGCGATTTGCATACCACTCGGTCGCTGGAAATTCCCGCTCTCGGCGCTCTTCTGTGCGCAGAGCGCACGGACGAGCACCTGGCGATGTATCGCGACGGCGAGGAGGCGTTGTTCTGGGATTCCGCGGAGGAGTGCGCGAGGGTCTGTCTCGACGTGTTGCGCGATGATGAGCGTCGCAAACGCATAGCAGCCGCGGGCCTGGCGCGCAGCATCGTCAACGGGTATCACAACGAAAATGCCATGAATGCAATCATCGAGCGGGCCTTTGCGAGGCATTGAGCCCCAGCGGGTTCGAAGCGCCATGACCGTCCGACAAGCCATTTCCAATCTCCTGATTGCGCTGACCGTACTGGCGGTGCCGCTGCAATTCGCCATCGATCCGTCCATCGAAAACGCCGCGTCGAACTGCATCGTGCTGGCATCCGCGCTGACGGTGTTGTTCTATCTTCGGGGAACGTCCGCTCTCGAACAGCATCCCCTCTCGTCCGTTGCCATTTTCGGCTTCTGCATGACCACGCAGCTCGGAGCCTTGCTGGTGCAAACGGCCGCGTGGACTTCGCTGGCCATGTCGCTCCATGCTCCTCTGTACACGTTCGGGACATTGGCTTTCTATCAGGCTATCGCCTTGTCGATGCATGTCGTCTACCGGTTCTTCTCGGTCAGAAAACCGGCCGATCGGGGTGTGATCAGGAGCTTCCTGTCCTGGGCGGGAATTTACAGAACCCCGAGCTGCGGCACGCTGTGGTACATGGGTTGCGTTGGGTTGCCCACCATTCTTTTCTGGAAGTATGAGGGGGTGCTGGGCAGGATCGTCACCGGCTTCAGTTTCCTGGCGTGGGCGCCGTTTCTCATCCCGATATATGCAGCGGAAGTCGGTGAATCCTATTGCAACGTGAAACTGAACAGATTTCTGCTCGTTCCGTACTCGGGAGCGTTCGCCGTTCTTGGTCTCGCAATCAATGCGCGCGCAGTCATTTTTGCGGGTATCGCCACGGTCGGCCTTCTTTATTTTTTGAGAGCGATGCGGAGCGACGCATTGGTCACCGGCCGCGCGCTCAGGCGGATCGGCGCGCTGGCCTTGATTTTGCTGGCAATCTCGGGTCCGGTATCCGATCTGACCACATCGATGGCCATCGCCAGGCAAGTGCGCGGAAAGGTCTCCCAGGTCACCATGATCCGCACAACGCTTCGAATCTGGCGGCAACCCGCGGTGATCGCAGCCTACAGGGCCAACTCGAAAACCGCGGTGCGCTTCGGCGCATACGATGAGCACTACATTGCCAACCCAATGCTGGCCAGGCTCGTCCAGACCAAGTTCTATGACACGGCATTTCGCTTCGCAAGCACCTTGAAGACCGACGATGCCAAAGCCCGGTTGCGCGAGATATCGGTCAAGATCGCCTGGGCTGGGTTGCCCACTCCCTTGCTCCACTCGATGGGCATCAATATCGACAAGGATGAATTGGACTTTTCGATGGGCGACTACCTGGCGTATCTGAGCCGGGGTATTCCCCTGGGCGGACGCAAGACGGGAAATATGTTCGCGCAGGGAATTGTATTGTTCGGACCTCTGTTTCCCTTTCTATACGCCGTCATCTGCCTTGCTCTCTACGGCTTGATGGACCTGCTCACCATACGGCCGGCGAAGGGACCAGCCAGGCTCTCTACGGTGGGTATGCTGCAGATCTGGCATTTTTTCCTCAACGGCATCGTCTACGAGTCCCTGGACCAGGTCCTGCACCTGCTCATCCGAAACTTCGCGCAAACGCTGCTGATCTACGTGTTGATGCTTACACCCGCCAGGCTGCTGCACCGCGAGCCGCGGGCGATTCGGGCTCCGCATGTGGCATTGTTGCAGCGATCGTCGTAGCGCGTTCAATGAAACTGGTCCTGATATGCCATCCGAATTTCTCGCGCTCGCAAAGCATGCCCCGATTCGCCGGGATGCTGAAGGCCGCGTATGAGGCCCGAGGTCATTCCGTCGAGGTGTGGGCGCCGGCAGCGAAGGTCTATAACTGGATTCCTTTTGGGCGATTTTCGCGGTGGGCCGGCTACGTGGATCAATACCTGCTGTTTCCCATGACGATGCGCAGTGCCGTGACTCGCAGGCCGAAGGACACCCTGTTCGTGTTCTGCGACCAGGCGTTGGGGCCATGGGTGCCGGTGGTCCGGGACAGACCGCATGTCGTGCACGTTCACGATCTGCTGGCGCTTCGTTCGGCGCTGGGCGAAATACCGGAAAATCCGACGTCGATCACTGGCCGGATGTATCAACGATACATCCGCCGCGGTTTTCAAAAGGCGCGGCACTTCGTTTCGATTTCGCGGAAGACGCAAGCCGATCTGCACCGTGTCGGAGGGGTGTCGGCGATTACCTCCGAAGTCGTCTACAACGGCTTGAACTTCCCCTTCTCTCGGCTGGCGCACGGCGAGTGCGAGAAAATCTTGAGCGAAGCGGGACTCCCCATGCCGGCGTCGGGGATGTTGCTTCATGTGGGTGGCGGTCAGTGGTACAAGAACCTCCCCGGCGTCATTCACTTGTATGCGCATTATGCCGCGGCGGTCGACGCGCCCTTGCCGCTATGGTGTGTTTCCCCGAAACCCAATCCGGCGGTGGTGCGTGCTTTACGCACCGTCCCGGCCGTGGGGAAGGTCCTTTTCTTCAATAATTTGGAGAGTCGCGTCCTACAAGCAGCGTACTCGATGGCCGACTTCTTGCTATTCCCCAGTCTCGCCGAAGGCTTCGGGTGGCCCTTGATCGAGGCCCAGGCCTGCGGCTGCCCCGTGCTTACGACCGATGAGGCGCCCATGAATGAGGTGGGAGGAGACGCGGCCGAGTATTTACCGCGCTTCAATGCAGGCGGTGACATGGACGCCTGGGCGTCGAATGGCGCCCGGCAACTCATCAAGGTACTGTCAAGGAGTCCGGAAGATAAGCGTCAATTTGCCGAGCGAGCCCAAACTTGGTCCGCGCATTTTTCGGTCGATAAAGCCATTGATGCCTACCTGACGATTTATGAGCACATCCTCCGCCTGACATGCGGCGGGCACGGCGTGGCCGCGCCCTTCAACAAGCGGGCGAAGGCATGAAACTTCTCCACGTGCTGGCAAGCGTCGATCCCCGGGGGGGCGGCCCCATGGAAGGCGTACGGCAGCGAGGCCTTCGATTGGAGCAGCTCGGTCACTCGGTGGAGGTGGTAACTCTCGACGACCCGGCAGCGTCCTTCGTGCACGGATTTCCGCTGAAGGTGCATGCGGTTGGGCCGCCGCGCAGCAGTTATCGCTATTCGGCGGCCTTGGTACCATGGCTCAGGGCACATGCTGCCGAATACGATGCCATCATCGTGAACGGGCTGTGGCAATACCACAGCTTTGCCGTTTGGCGCGTTCTGAAGAGCATGAAGCTGCCTTACTTCGTTTTTACTCATGGCATGCTGGATCCGTGGTTCAAGCATGCGTATCCGCGTAAACACTTGAAGAAATGGCTCTACTGGCCCTGGGGAGACTATCGGGTTCTGCGCGATGCGCGAGCGGTGCTGTTTACCAGCGAAGAGGAGCGGTTGCAGGCACGTCGATCATTCTGGCTGTACGCGGCTCACGAGCGCGTCGTTTCCTACGGAACCAGCACCCCGCCCGACGACGTGGAAGCGCTGAGAGAGCTGTATCTCGCGGCAAATCCGCAGCTTCGGGGGCGTCGAATCCTGCTTTTCCTGGGTCGCATCCAGGAGAAGAAGGGGTGCGACCTGCTGGTCCAGGCCTTTGCCCGGGTGGCGTCGCGGGACCTCACGCTGCAACTGGTCATCGCCGGTCCCGATCAGACGGGAATGGTCGCCACGCTCACCGAGCTTGCGCGGAAACTCGACATTGCCGATCGCGTCTCGTGGCCGGGCATGCTTCAGAATGCAATGAAGTGGGGTGCTTTTTACACTGCGGATGCCTTCGTGCTGCCCTCGCATCAGGAGAATTTCGGAATCGCGGTGGCGGAAGCGCTGGGATGCGGAGTGCCGGTGCTGATTTCCGATAAGGTGAACATTTGGCGCGAAGTTCAATCGGCCGGCGCCGGCTTGGTCGCCCCGGACACGATCGAGGGAACCGCGAATTTGTTGTCCCGCTGGTTGTCTTTGACGAGTGGCGAGCGGCAGGCCATGCGGCGCGCGGCCCGCGAGTTGTTCCACCGCCGTTACACGGTCGATGCGATGGCGCAGGGCCTGCTCGATGTGATAGCCGCGTGATGAATACTCCCATCGATTCACCGCCGGCTCCCGACACTGCGGCGAAGCCCCCGCGAGAACTGAATGTGGAGCAGCAGTACACCGTTTCGGGGTGGCCGCTCGGCGTGAAGGTGAAGCGGTTGCTATGGGGGCCTTTCAAGCTTTTGTTCCTGCGGGGAACCGGACGCTGGCTTTCGCCGGTCCGCATCGCGGCGCTGCGGCTCTTTGGCGCGCAAATCGAAACTCCGGCTCTGGTCATGGATGGTGTTCTGGTCTGGCATCCATGGAGCCTGACCCTGAAGAGATACTGCACCGTCGGCCGCGGAGTCGAAGTCTATAATTTTGCGCACATCACCATCGGCGAGCAGGCGACCGTCTCGCAGGGAACGTACCTTTGCAGCGCCTCCCACGATTTCGAAGATCCGGCGATGCCGCTGGTGTATCGGCCGATCACCATCGGCGCGCAATCGTGGGTTGCTGCCAACTGCTTCGTGGGTCCGGGCGTGGTGGTGGGCGAGGGGGCGGTCGTCGGGGCGCATTCGGTGGTGGTGAAGGACGTACCGGCGTGGACGGTGGTGGCCGGAAATCCCGCCCGCGTCATCAAGCCCAGGCTGCTAAGATCCAAAGTGGGCGCGCGTGGTCCACTGTGAAGATCCTATCGATCACACCGACGTTCTTTCCGTCTTTGGGGGGACTTGAACGGGTCGTCCTCGAACTGGCGCTCCGGGTCAAAGAGCACGGAATTCAAATGGATGTGGCCCACGTGGCGCCGGGGTTGAGCCGGGTCGACGAAACCATTCAGGGTGTCATCGTGCATCGCCTTCCGTTGTACGGCAATCGGGTCGTTGGCTGGGCACCGGCCCTGCGCAAGTTGGTGGAACGCTATGATCTGTTGCACGTCCATGATCCTCAATTGATGGCGATCAGCGGGAACGTCCGTTTTGCCTGCGGCAGCAAGCCGGCAGTACTCAGCACCCATGGAGGGTTCTGGCACACCAATCGGGGCTACATGTTGAAGCGCATTTACGAATCGACCATGATTCGGCGAACCGCGGGCCACTATGAGCGCGTGCTCGCCAGCAGCATCGGCGATTACGATTACTTCAGTCATTACGTCGATCGGATATCGCTCTGCAGCAATGGAGTTCAGGTAAAACAATTCAACCGCGTAAACCCCGGGCGCCCGAGAAACCTCCATCGCTGGATCTATTGGGGCCGGCTGTCGCGCAACAAGCGGGTCGACCTGGTCATCGATTACGCGGCCTTGGCGCGGCGACGCGGTTTTCCCATCGATCTGTTGATCTGTGGGCGGGACTTCGACGGACTGCTGCCGGAACTCACCGACCAGGCCGAACGGTTGCAGCTCGGTGGTAGCGTGCGTTTCGAACCATTTCTGGACGAGGAGGCGTTGCGCGCCGAATTGGGTGAACGAAGCGTCTATATAACCGCGAGCGAGCATGAGGGATTCGGGATCAGCGTCGTCGAAGCCATGGCGGCGGGCCTCATCGTGGTTTGCCGCGACATGGTGCCGCTCAACTCGTTCGTCCAGCACGGCGACTCCGGTTGGTTGCTGCAATTCGACGCCTCCGCCGCCGATCTGGAGCGTCTTGCGCAGCTTCTGTCGAGTTCGCCTGAGAGGATTGCGATGATCTCGAGCGCCGCGCGGCAAGCCGCGAGTGCGCACGACTGGGAGGTGGCGGTTCCGAAATTTGTCGGTCATTACCGCGATGCCGTGTCGGGTCACGCGACGACGTGGAGACGGTAGGTGACGGTATCGGTCCTCGTCCTCACGAAAAACGAGCAGAAGGACCTTCCTGCTTGCCTGGAGTCGGTTTCGTGGTGCGACGATATCATCGTTTATGACTCGTTCAGCACCGACGAAACGCCGCTCATTGCCGAGCGGTTCGGGGCGCGCGTGGTCAAGCGCGTGTTCGACAACTGGTCGGCGCATCAGAACTGGGGACTGCGCAACCTGCAATTCAAGCATTCCTGGGTCTTCTATATCGATGCGGACGAACGGATGACCCCCGAGTTGGCGGCAAACGTCAAAAGCGCGACGGGCGATGCCGGAGACCACGTCGCTTTTCGTGTACAACGGCGCGACTTTTTCATGGATACATGGCTGAAGCACGTGCAGACCTCGCCGTTTTACCTGCGGCTCTTTCGGCCGGAAAAAATGCGCTACGAGAGGCTCGTCAATCCGGTATCGGTCGCCGACGGGCCGGTGGGCAGCGTAGCCGGTTATCTGGATCATTTTCCCTTCAGCAAGGGAATCGGTCACTGGTTCGAGCGGCACAATTCATACAGCACGCTGGAAGCCCGGCAGATCGTACAGAATCGAGGCGAGCAGCTTTCGTTTTCGTTGCGCAAGGCATTCACGGCGGCGGATTTCCACGAGCGGCGGTTTCACCAGAAGGAGCTTTTTTATCGGATTCCCCTGAGGCCGTTGGTGAAGTTCTGCATTTTGTATTTCGGCAAACGCGGCTTCCTGGACGGACGCGCCGGGTTTCAGTATGCCGTGCTTCAGGCGATCTATGAATACATGATCGTGCTGAAAGTCCGGGAATCTCAAGGACAGAGCTAGCCAAATGCAAGACGATCTCACGACGGTATTCAGGTCTTTGTTGACCGGTAAAATCACGCTGAGCCGGCGGATCGAGGAACTGCAGGCGACTTACCGGAAGCTCAATCGCTGGGACGACGTGTGAGGGCGGATACCCGAGTTCAATGAGTTCGCTAAACAGGTTTCTCTCAGCCAGTGCTGCGGCTTGGGTGAGAATAGTACTGACCGTACTGACCCAAATCTTGCTCGTCCCGGTTTTTCTCACGCATTGGTCCCTGGATCAATATGGCTGCTGGCTCATCATCCAGACCATCATCGGATTGTCGTCGATGCTGAGCGCAAGCCATCATAATTATGTCGGCTACGAGTTTCTCAAGACTGGCGACGAGCATCTCGAAAAGATGCGCCTCTTGTTCTATTCGGCGCTTCCCTATGTGGTGCTGCTCGCTTCATTCGAACTGTTGGCAATTGTCGGATTCATTTACTTCGGCTTCGTGCAAATGGCGTTCGACCCCGAGCGCTCGATGGATAGCGGCCTTCTGCATCAGGCATCTCTCTCTTTGATTCTCTACTCTGTAACGTGGCTGGTGGCGACCAGCGTGAGCGGACTGGCGTTCAGGGCGGCGGCACCGTTTGGCCATTTTCCGCGAATGATGTGGTGGAACGCTTTGATAACGCTGGTGAGCGCCTTGGTATCTGGGATCGCGGTCGCGCTCGGAGCGAATCTACTCGAGACCGTCATTTGCATCAACGTCGCGAACCTTCTGGTGAACATCCCGATTCATCTTGATATGTGGCGCGTATTTCGCCGTCATGAGATCTATCCGGTGCGGCCGGATTGGGGGTTGGGTATCAGGAATGTCTGGCGTTCATTGGCGATTGCCCTGAGCGCGGTGCTCGACATTTCCCGGCAACAAGGTGTGCGAATCTTTCTCGGCGCCATCGTCGGCTTGGCCCAGATGACCGCATTTTCGACCATGCGAACGATGAGCAACCTGTCTCTGCAGGGAATCGGCACGATTACCAATCCGATCATGCCGGAGATCATGAAATTTCTGCGTGCGCGGGATTCGGAACGAACCAGCGCGACCATGGGTTTTGTTTGGTTTTTTGCCGTCATCCTCCTGTCGCCGCTGATGATCGCGTTTCAGTGGATCATGCCGATCGTGTTCCACGTCTGGACTCGCGGCAAGATTGCATTCAATCCGGTATTATTCGGGCTTTTCTCGATCGCGCTGCTCTTGTTTTCGCTGGCTCGGCCGCCATTTGCAGTGCTGCAGGGAAACAATCTTGTAAAAATTCAGCTTCTGATGTCCGTTGCCCTCAGCGTGGTCGCGGTCGGCGGCATTCTGCTTTTCACTGCGCCTTTCGGCGTGGAGGGCGCTGCGGCGTCGCTGTTGATGGCGGAACTGTTGGGGACTGCGATCGCAGTGTGGTATGCCAAACAATGGTTGGAGAGGAGCGGCATCGGTTTTCCGTGGGCGTTGTTCAACGTGGCGGTCGCTTCCATCGTTCTCGCCAGCGTGACGATCGCCCTCATGGTTTATTTGCCTCAAGCCACACTGCCCATATTCGTCGTATCGATCGTCGTCAATACCGTTCTCGGCATCGCCTTCGTGCGCCGTCTTCCGCCTCTGGCATTGCAGAAAATTCATGGAATCTTCGCGCGAGGACTGGGACGCCGTGCCCCTTTGTAAGACGGCGACTGACGCGTCTACGGCCAGGTTGCCGATAGCCGTTGGGCGGGAAGGCGCCTTCGTGACGCGGAGTAAACCCGATATATTTAGTCTAGAATCAGTACTTGCGGGAGGTATGGTGTTGCGTCGATTAACGAAAATAATCTTGGGGCTTGCCTGCGCGGGCCAAGCCGGCGCGGCGATTGCGCCGCCTCCTCCGACGCTGGACGAAGGCACAACCTTCCATCTCTTCGTGGGCGATCAGTACACCTACGACGACAATTTGTACCGAATCCCGGCGAGCTTCAATCCGGTAGTGTCCACTCTCACGCCCAATGCGACCCGGGGAGACCGCATCAACACCTTGTCCGGGGGTGGTGCCGGCCAGTGGTTCATCGGGAGGCAAGTCATCGATTTTTCCCTGCGGGCCGACTATAGCCGGTTCGCGAATAACACCGCCCTCAACAACACAGGCGGCGATGGTTCGCTCGTCTGGAATTGGCTGGTGGGGTCGCACTTTTCCGGCCAGGTCGGCGCGGAATTCAATCGCTCACTGGCTGGTTTCGCCGAGACCCGCTATCTGGGCCGGGATCTGGTCGATCTCAAGACCTACTTTGGGAAGGGGACGTTTCAAGTGGGTCCGCATTGGGCGATCGTCGGCGGCGCGCGCGAAACGGAAATCAGCCATGGAGCAGCCGCGGCGGCCTACAATAATTTCAAGTTGCGGTCGGGCAATGCCGGAATGGAGTTCACAACGGCAGTCTCCGACACTTTCGGCCTCGAGTACCTGTACACCAGAGGCCTTTATCCGCAGAACTATACGTTCGACAATCTGCCGTTCGATCGTGACTTCAAAGAGGATATTTATCGCGGCACGGTCAAGTATGCATTGACGGAAAAGTTCAATGTCGACGCCTACGCCGGGTACTTGAAGCATACGCTTCCTCCGCAAAACATCCTGCCGAGCGCCATATTCGGCAATTTCTCGGGCGATATCTGGAGGGCGACATTCAACTGGCTGCCGACCGAAAAGACCCAGTTGGGGTTCGCCGGCTGGCATGAGTTGCATGCCTACCTCGTGAATGCGTCGAACTATTTCATATCGAAGGGCTTCAGCATCTCGCCGACGTGGCGGCCCACGGACAAAATAACCGTCGATTTCATCGCATCCCGCGAGGATCAGGATTACGTCGCCATTCAGTCCGTGCTCGGCTTGTTGGCGCCGCCTCGTTTCGACCGGGTGACCGCCGAACAGATCAACGTCTTTTATATTCCCAGGGAGCGCTGGACGCTCAACCTGTTCTTTCGCAATGAACGACGCAGCTCGAATCAGACGGACTTTACCTTTTCCGATCGCAACGGGAACCTCAGCTTTACGTATAAATTCTGGTAGCGCCGATTCACCGTAGCTTGAGTCGGTCGCCGTACCCCGTGAGTTCGAGGTAGCCTCTGCCGGCCGGCTGGTCCGCTTCGTACGCACGCACCGCGCCCTCCCAGTAAATCGCGCCGGTGGAGAGGCGCGTGTCGTTTTCCTGGTCGTCCATCAGCGGCTTCAAGACGAAGTTGTGCGAACCTGCCGCGACCCGCCATTCCACCGGATAGTGGGTGCCCGTTCTCGGCGATATCCAGGTGCGAATGGCGTCGAAGCGCACCTCGGTTGGCTGCAATATGTCAACTTTGCCATCGCCGGTGCGGTACGTCCCCCCGGCCCAGCGCACGCTCCCATCCACGCCTCGAATTCGGAAGGCCATCAGCGCTGCGCCGTGATCGAGGTTGATGCCGATCCAATCCCACCCCTGGGCGGCGTCCTCGAGATACTCGCTGGACCATTCATGGTCGAACCACGCCTCGCCTGCCGCCCGCGATGGCTGTCCGCCGCGAGTGATGTTTCCCGTCACTTTCATGTGCGGCAGGCTGTAGTAGTAGCTGGCCGACGCCGGCCCTGGGCCCTTGCGGCTGACGCCCGCATCCCCATTGAGCAGCGGGGATTGCGTATCGGCGAGTTCGACCGCAATCGCAAAATCCTCCGCAGCGATCTTCGCCTCGTAGACGCCGGCCCGGCGCTTCAGCGACCAGTCGTCGATCCGCACGTCCGTGTCCCCCAGGACCGCCTCGGCCAGTCCGAAACCAGCGCGCCTGATCCGTTGGTCCTGCCATAGCCGACCCCGTTTCGGATCGCTGATGGCGCAGTGTGCGATGAGCAGCTGACGCGGCGCGAACGCGCTCGGATTTGCGGCCGCGATATCGGGCTTGGTGCGAAAGAACGTGATCTGAAATCCCAAGGATTCGCCGCTCTGCGTGGCGAGCCATCCGGTCACGTACCACCACTCGGTGCGAAAATCCGGGTGACTGCCGAAATCGCGGGGAAAGGCCAGCGGATTGCCCGGCGTTACGATCGCGTAATCGGCACCCACAGCGGCGCCGGTACCCGCTGAGGCGCCGCCGCCGCTGGCAACACCGGCGATCAGAAGTGCGGCAATCCGAAACGGATGGCGAACCCTCACCAATCCTCCCGCACGGCTTGCACGGCGTCCGTGCCGGTGGCCGCGCGGCCGCTCCAAACCGCAGTGAGGGCGGCCGCCGCGATCAGAATGACGCTGAGCGCGCCAAGCTGCCACGCCGGCACCTCAAGATCGATGCTCCAATTGAACGATTGCCGGTTCACCACATAAACCAGCACCAGGCTCAAGAGGGCGCCAAGGGTGAGTCCGTACAAAACGCCGAACACGCTCATCAGGAATCCTTCGCTCGCCAAGATGCCGACCACTTGTTGTCGCAGCATGCCGATATGCCGCAGCATGCCGAACTCGGAGCGGCGCGCGAGCGCGGTGGAGCCGGCCGCGAAACTGATGCCGGTAAGGCCGATGACGACGGCGATTGCTTCGAGCGCATAGGTGATTGCAAAGGCACGATCGAAGATCTGCAGAGAACGCTCTCGGACGGCGGTGCTCGTCATGACCTCCAGCATGTCGCCGCGGTTGAAACAGGCGCGCAAGCCCGCCACGACGGCATCGGCAGCGTGCCGGCCGTCGAGCCACACGGATCCTTCGGTGGCGCTTCGGTCCCCCGTGGCCGCGCTGTAAGCCGGAATCGTCATGACGACCGCGCCGAAGGTCCGGGCGTAGTCGCGCCAGACACCGGCCACCCGGTACGTCCGGGGACGGCCGGCCAACGGCAGGGCGAGCGTACCTCCGCTTTTCAGTCCGTAGAGATCCTGGAGTGCCTCCGAAATCCACACCGGCTCGAGCGGATCGCCCGGCGCCGGCGCAGCGGTCTCCATGAGGGGCAACTCTCCGGCAGCTTGACTCGCGGTGGCGCCGCGTGCGATCAGCGTCACGGCGGGGCGGGCGGGGTCGAGCAGGATCTGCCGGGTCCGCCGGAATTCTAGCCGCTCGATGCCCGGCACCGAAGCAAGTTTTTCCTGTTCCGCGGGAGACCAATACGCCGTATCGTTGCCCGTGGGTTCGCGTATCTGCAGATCGGCCGGAAGCAATTTTCCCAGCCAATGCTCGAACGATACCCGGAACGAGTACACCATGATGGCCATGGCGACCATGAGGCTGAAGCTGACGATGATGGATGCCAGGCTCAGCGTGGACATGCCGACGTTCTCCCGGAGCTGAGCGATTGCCGCGTCCCACACCACCCGATTGGTGCGCGGGGCCAGTGCGAGAATTCGCACCGTCAGTACCGGCACCAACAGCACGGCGCCGCACAGCAATCCGGCGATCGATGCATAGCCGAAGAGGGGCAGCCCGGCCACTGACGGCAGCTGCGCGAACAGCGCGCCCACCAACAGCAGGGCCAGGCCGGCATGCCAGCTCTTGGTCGCAATCTCGCCGTAGTCGCCGTCTCCGCCTTTGAGCGAGCGGGCCGGCGCCTGGCGCGATGCGCTCCGGGCGGGCATCCACGCGCCGGCGCCGGCGACGCAGACACCGACGACGAAAAAGAATCCCTGCGGGAGGGCGGCGACATGCACGGTCGCGCCCACGGCGTGCAATTGCCCCAGTCCAAGGTCCCCCGTCAGCACCTTCAACATGGCGGCCGCAAACACGAATCCCAGCACGACACCCAACAGCGATCCGATCATGCCGAGGGCGGCGCCTTCGCCGACCAGAGCCCACTGCAACCCGCCTCGTGTCACGCCGATCGCACGCAGCAGCGCCAGCGAGCGGCGCCTGCGCAGCACCGACAGCGACTGCGTCGAGAACACCAGAAAGGCGCCGGTCCAGAGCGCAACCAACGCCAGCATGTTGAGGTTCACGCGGTAGGCGCGTGTCACCGTGACCGCGCGGTCGCGTTCGACCTTCGGCGCCACCGCCAGCACCCCGGGCGGCAATCGCCGCTCGAGCTCACTGCGGTATGCGTCGACCGATGTACCCGCCGCCAGCCGCAGATCGACGCGGTTCAAGCGCCCGAGCATATTGAAGACCCATTGCACGGATGCGATGTCCATGACTCCCAGGGGCTCCGAAAAATTCGCCTCAGGCAGGATGCCAAGCACGCGAAGCGGCTTCGTGGAGCTGCCGACGGTCACGGCAAATTGGTCGCCGCGCCCCAGGTTCAACTGCCGCGCGGCGCCGCTGCTCAAAAAAATCCCGTCGGCGCGCAGGAGATCGAAGAAACCCGCCGCCATTCCGCCGAGCAAAGCCGGTTGCAGTGCGGCCGCACGAAACGGGTCCAACCCAAGTATCTTGAGCGTTTCGCGCCGCCCGGGAAGCGCCGCCTCCAGTTCCAGCACCGGGCTCGCGACGCCGACCGCGGCATCGCGCGCAAGCGCCGGATACAGCGCCTCTGAAAATCCATCGCGCGGCCCTCGAACGATGATATCCGCCTCGCCAACCAGCCGTTTGGTGGCCAGGCCGAACTCATTGAGGGCCGTCGCGTTTACCAGGTAGACCGATTCCCCGAGCGCAACGCCGAGCGCGATCGCCAATACGGTCACCAACAGGCGTCCCGGCTGCTCGCGCAATTGGGCCAGGAGCAGCATGGTCCAACACCTGAGGCTCATCCTTCTCGTCCCAGGGCGACAGGCTCCAAGGCGTGCAACCCGCGGCCATCCAGCATCAGGATCCGGTCCGCCGTGTCCGCCGCCGTGCGCGAGTGCGTGATCAATAACCCGGCGGCCGAGTTCGCCTTGATCTGCGCGCGCAGCAGCGAGAGGATTTGTGCCGCGCTGCGCGGATCCAGATTACCGGTCGGCTCGTCCGCCAACACCAGCCGCGGTTTGTGCACCAATGCACGCGCGATGGCAATGCGCTGCACCTCGCCGCCGGAGAGTTCCCGTGCGTAGCGCCGCGCCAGCGCGGCGACTCCCACCGCTTCCATCATCTCGGCGGTGCGGTGCAAGCGTTCGGCGACGGCAACGCCGAGCAACTCGAGCGGCAATGCGATGTTCTGCTCGACCGTGAGGTAGGGCAGCACGTGGAACGCCTGGAATACGAAGCCCACCGCGCGGCGGCGCAACAGGGTGGTCGCGTCGTCATCCATGGCGGACACTTCGACGTCCAACAGCCGCACGCGGCCCGAATCCGGCCGGTCGAGGCCGGCGAGCAGATTCAGCAGGGTCGATTTGCCCACGCCCGATTCGCCCATCACGGCAACGTACTCGCCTCCGGCCAGTTCGAGATTCAGGTCCTCGAACACCGGCGGTCGATCGCTTCGATACCGCTTGGTGAGATTCTCGAGCCGCAGAACGGCAGATTCGGCCACCTTGGTACCAATCAGGCGGCGTCGACTCCGATGACCGCTTTGACCTCCAGAAAATCCCGCAACCCGAATTCGCCGTACTCGCGTCCGTTACCAGACATCTTGAAGCCGCCGAACGGTGTTTTCATATCGCCGTAGGCGCCGTTCAAGGCGACCTGGCCGGCGCGAATGCGATTACCCACCCGGCGCGCACGAACGTTGTCCTGCGACCATACGTAGGCCGCGAGTCCGTACGGCGTGTCATTGGCGATCCTGACCGCATCGTCCTCGGTCTGATAAGGCAGTATGCATAAAACCGGGCCGAAAATTTCCTCGCGCGCAATGGTCATTTCATTGCGGACGTTGGAGAAAATAGTCGGTTTGACGTAGTACCCCTTGGCCAGTCCCTCCGGGCGACCGGTCCCGCCGGTCACGAGATGCGCCCCTTCCGCGATGCCCTTTTCGATGTACCCTTCGACGCGGTCGAACTGCAGTTTGGACACCACGGGACCCACCGCCGTCTTCTCTGAGGCGGGGTCGCCGACGATCACCGTGTCCGCCACCCGCTTGGCGATGGCTTCGACCTCGGCCATCCTCGAGGCCGGCACCAGCATGCGCGTCGGCGCGTTGCAGGATTGCCCGGAATTCTGGAATACATGGAGGACGCTCTGCTTCACGGCGCGCTCGAAGTCGGCGTCCTCCAGCAGCACGTTCGGCGACTTGCCGCCGAGTTCCTGATGCACGCGCTTGACCGAAGCCGCCGCATTCTTCGCAACCTCGGTACCGGCGCGAGTCGAGCCGGTGAAGGACACCATGTCCACTTCCCGATGCGAGGAGAGCGGTGCGCCGACATGGATGCCGTCGCCGTTGATGAGATTGAAGACACCGGCGGGCACTCCCGCCTCGTGCATCACCTTCGCCCACAGAATTGCGCTGAAGGGAGAATATTCGGACGGCTTCAGCACCATGGTGCAGCCCGCGGCGAGGGCGGGGACGACTTTGGCCGCCACTTGATTCATCGGCCAATTCCAGGGCGTGATGAGGGCGCAAACCCCGACGGGCTCCTGGACGAGCCGGGTGGTTCCGTGCAGTTCCTCGAACTTGAACGTCTTGAGCACCTCGATCATTGCGCCGATGTGCCCCACGCCGATGCGGGTCTGAGAGCCCTTCGCAAGGGTGATGGGCGCGCCCATTTCAGTGGATATTGCCTGCGCAATCTCGTCGTAGCGAGCCTTGTAGGCCGCGAGTACGCGCTCCAGAAGGGCCAGACGTTCCGCCGGGGTGGTCCTGGAATAGCCGTCGAAAGCCCGCCGCGCGGCTGCCACGGCATTATCGACGTCTTTCGGACCGCCCATCGATATCGTGCCGGCGACCGCCTCGGTCGCAGGATTGATCACGCGGAATTCCTTGGGTTCAACCGGATCAACCCAGGCGCCGTCGATGTAGAACTGCCGATTGTCGTAGATCATCAATATCCCCTGGGAAGCCAATTTGCGGTAACCGCATTCTACCCGCTGCGCGGCGCCCCGGGGGCCGGCCGTCGCCGATTACAGACAGCCGCCTCGCGCCCGCCTGCCGTTACGAATTGCGCATTTTGCCGCCATAGTTCTCATCGGCGGCCCAGAGGTGTTGGTAGGCTGCGGGTGGGTGATTAATCGAAGGTGCGTTCATGTTCGGCAAGCGATGGTCGGCGCGGGGCGGTGCGGCTCTTGCGGCGTCAATTCTCGTTTCAGCGGCCGCCGCGCACTCCGAGTACAACCCGGTGCGCAGCCGCCCGGTGGCGCTCGGACCGGAGGCCGGCCGCCTGATAGTCGATTTTCGCG
>WNFR01000472.1_pt1 | contig 59319 bp, 54 predicted proteins | sample 5400221 | NCBI WGS metagenome assembly WNFR01 (sample SAMN13153357, study PRJNA577476) | soil metagenome | isolation source: 40 cm soil under Madrone tree | place: USA:California | collected 2016-06-14
GGAGAAGGCGAGACGTTCGTCGCTGGTGGCGTGGAGAGCATGACCCGCGCGCCGTACGTCACGCTCAAGTCTGGAGAGCCGTGGAGTCGCAAGGCGCCCGAAACGGCGGATACGACGGTTGGCTGGCGCTTCGTGAATCTGCGCATGAAGAAGGAATGGACGATCTCGCTCGGTGAGACCGCCGAGGTCGTGGCGGAGCGGTACAAGATCAGCCGCGCCGAGCAGGATGCGTTCGCCGTGGAGAGCCAGCGGCGCGCCGAGCGGGCACTCAAGGAATGCGTGTTCACGGACGAGCTCGTACCCGTGCCGCTGGCGGATGGCTCGACCTTTTCGAAGGACGAATACCCGCGGGCAGGAACGACGATCGAGAGCGTCGCGAAGCTCAAGCCGGCGTTCAAGAAGGATGGGACCGTCACGGCGGCCAGCTCGAGTGGAATCAACGACGGAGCGGCTGCACTTCTTGTGACGGGCGACAAGAAGAACGCGATTGCGAGAGTCGTTGCGACGGCCGTCGCGGGCGTCGATCCCAGTTGCATGGGACTCGGCCCGATCCCCGCGACCCTGAAAGCCCTCAAACGCGGGGGTCTTACGATCGACCAGATCGGTCTTGTCGAGCTGAATGAGGCGTTCGCGGCGCAGGCGATTGCCTGCATCCGCGAGCTGAAGCTCGATCCTGAGAAGGTGAACATATACGGTGGTGGCATCGCCCTCGGCCACCCGCTCGGTTGCACCGGAGCCAAGCTGTTAACCACGCTGGTCCACGCCTTGGCACGCCGCCACACGCAGTTTGGTTTGGTCACCATGTGCATCGGCGTCGGCCAGGGCATCGCGATGATCGTGGAACGCGTCTGATGGCGGCGTACGAGCGCATCCTCGTGGAAATCACCGATCGTATCGGAACAGCCACGCTGAACCGGCCCGACAAGCTCAACGCGTTCGATCCCGATATGTGCGAGGATCTGCTCGAGGCGCTGCGCATGCTCGCGGCGGCCGACGCCGTGCGCGTCATCGTGATCACGGGGGCGGGCCGCGCCTTCTGCGCCGGGGCCGACCTCGGCGTGCTGGGCACGCAGGGCAATGAGCTGGTCCGGGCCGGCAAGGAGATCGCGCTCACGATTCGCAACGCCCCAAAGCCCGTGCTCGCCGCGGTGAACGGCCCGGCAGCCGGTGGCGGCGCGAATCTGGCGCTTGCCTGCGACTACCGCCTCGCCTCGGATCAAGCCTCGATCGGGCAAGTATTTCACAAGCTGGGCCTCACGGTCGACTGGGGCGGAAGTTATTTCCTGCCCCGCGTGACCGGCGTCTCCAAGGCACTCGAGCTGGTATGGAGCGCGCGCATGGTGCCGGCAGCCGAAGCGGCCCAGCTCGGCCTCTTCGATCGCGTGGTCCCGCCCGAGGCCCTAGCCCCTGAGACCCAGGCCCTCGCTCAGCGCTGGGCTGCCATGGCGCCGCTCGCCGTGCGCAAAGCGAAGCAAGCGCTCTACAAGTCGGAGCACAGTACCCTCGAGGAGATGCTCGACCTCGAGATCGCTGACCAAGAGACCCTCTTTGCAACCCCCGAGGCACGTCAACTCATAAGGAATCGCTGATGGTCCGCAAACTCTACAACTTCGACGACTGGATCGACTACTTCCGGTACTGGCAGGACTCGATCGGCCTGCCGCAGGGCGATCTTCGCAAGTACGGGTTCGAGGCAAAGTTCGGCGAGCCCGAAGTCCCCCACATCGAGTTCGGGCATTACAAAGGCCAGCGCAAATGGCCGACCGTGATGCACATCCCCGACCAGCGCATCCGCGACGCGCTGCTCAACCTGATCGTGTATCAGGGCGACACCGAATTCGCGTCCGTCGAGCAGCAGCGCAACCTGCTGCAACACGCGCCTTCCGACTACGATCTCCTGTCGCTGCAGCGCGTCATGACCGAAGAGATGCGGCACGGGTGGCAGATGTCCTACCTGCTGTGCACGCATTTCGGTGACGAGGGCAAACGCGAAGCCGCCAAGCTGCTCGAGCGGCGCGCCGACGAAGGTGAACGGCTGCTCGGCTCCTTCAACGAGATCGTGGACAACTGGCTCGACTTCTTCACCTACACGCAGTTCATCGACCGCGACGGCAAGTTCCAGCTGAAGATGCTTTCCGTTTCCGCATTCGATCCGCTCTCCCGCTCGATGGGTCCGATGCTCAAAGAGGAGTCCTACCACCTCGGCACCGGCAACAACGGGCTGCTCCGCATCGTGAAAGCGGGCAAGATGCCGCCCGAAGTGATCCAGCGCTTCTTCTATAAGTGGATCCCCACGGCGTTCGATCTCTTCGGCACGGACAACTCCTCGTCCGCCCACTGGGCGTACGTATGGGGACTCAAGGGCCGCTACGACGAACGTGAGAACCCCACGAACGGCGCCGAGCCGGACAAGAGCAAGCTGAACGAGATGGCGCGAAATCTGTATCGCCAGGAGATCGTGAAGCTGGTCGAGCGGCTCAACATGTTCATCCCCGAGCGCGAGCGGCAGCTCAAGGTCCCGGACCTGAAATTCAACCGGCGCATTGGCATGTACGCGCACCAGCACTTCACGGTGGACGGACAGCCGCTCGACGCGGTCAAGTATCCGGCGTATCTGGAATCGATGCTGCCGCGGCCCGAAGACGTGGCGCGGGTGCACGACATCGAAAAAGAGCCGAACTGGATCGAGCCGAAGAAAGCCGACAGCCTGCAGCAGTGAAGCCTCTGGTTATTGCCCACCGGGGCGCCTCCAGCATCGCGCTGGAGAACTCCTTGGCGGCCTTCCGTGCGGCTGCCGGCCAGGGTGCCGACGGCGTGGAGCTCGATGTCCACGCCACGATCGATGGTGAGATCGTCGTCCATCACGACCCGTCTGTGCTCGGACTGCCGATTGCGCAGGCGCGGTGGCGTGACCTCGCGGCTGTGCCGCTCGCGAACGGCGAACCCATCCCCACCCTCGCGCAGGCAATCGATGTGCTCGGTATGCTCAAAGTGTTCGTGGAAGTGAAGGTGCTCGATCCTCGCTGGGACGACCGGCTCCTCGCCGCGCTCGATGGGGGCCCGAACCCGAGCGGCTACGCCGTGCACAGCTTCGCGTTCGACGTGGTGCGCCGGCTCGGGCAGAAACGGCCGTCTCTCCCGCGGGGTGTGCTCTCCGAGGTCCCGACGCGGAACCCCAAGCGAACGCTCGAAGACGCCTCGGCGCAGACGCTCTGGCAGGAGCGCTCGACATTGGACGAAGCACTGGTAAAGACGGTCCATGGTCTCGGCGCCAGCATCTTCGCGTGGACCGTCGACAACCCTGGCGACATGGAGCGGCTGGTGCGCTACGGCGTGGACGGCCTCTGCACCAACCATCCGGAGCGCGCGCGTCCGATCGTGGACGCGTCCCGCGCCGCATGAACGGGTTCTCCCCTCGAGTCGCCGTCATCGGCGCCGGTACGATGGGACACGGCATCGCCTACGTGGCGGCCGTCGCCGGGTGTGAAGTGCGGCTCACCGATGCCCGTCGCGCCGCCCTGCCCCAGGCGCTGGACAAGATCGAAGCCCTGGTCGTGAGCGGCGTCAAACGGGGGAAACTGGCGGCGGACGAGCATGCGGCGGTCCGCACGCGGATTAGTGCCGAGCCGCAGCTCCGCGCGGCTGTGGCCAATGCCGATATCGTGATCGAGGCCATCATCGAGGATCTCGCGATCAAGCGGCGTCTCTTTGCGGACGTCGAGCGCGCGGCGCCGCCGGGAGCCCTGCTCGCCTCGAACACGTCGTCGCTGTCCATCGGCCAGATCGCGGCAGCGATGACGCAGCCGGCGCGGCTCATCGGCATGCATTTCTTCAATCCGGTCCACGTCATGAAGCTGGTCGAGGTCGTCACCCATGGGCGTGACACCCTTCCTGCGGCAGACCGCGCGGTGCAGTTCGCGCGCATGCTCGGCAAAGAGCCGATCGTCGTGCGCGATTCCCCCGGCTTTGCGTCCAGTCGGTTAGGCATCGTCCTCGGCCTCGAAGCGATGCGCATGCTCGAGCAGGACGTGGCGAGCGCGGAAGACATCGACAAGGCGATGGAGCTGGGCTACAACCATCCGATGGGGCCGCTCAAGCTCACCGATCTGGTCGGCCTCGACGTGCGGCTGGCGATCGCCGAATACCTGCACGCGACGCTGGGCAAGCCGCAGTACGAGCCGCCGAAGATCCTGAAGGAGAAGGTGAAAAAGGGCGAGCTGGGGAAGAAAACGGGAAAGGGGTTCTACACCTGGAGCGATTAACCCGCATCACCGACGTCCACATCCACATCCAGCCGTGGCGCGACCTCAAGCCCAAAGTTCAGGAGGCGATGCGCAAGGGGAAGGAAGATCATTGGCAGTTCCTGATCTCCGTCATGGACGATCCGCGCGCGCTGCTCGAGGTCATGGACAGGTCGGGGGTCTGGCGCGTAGGCCTCGTCAACTATCCCAGTCCCGACATCATGGGATTCGACGACTCGACGAACACGTTCGCCGCGAAGTACGCCCAAGCAAACCCCGAGCGCCTGATTCCGTACGGCGGGGTCCATGCCCGCTTCACGCGCGACCCCGCCGGCGACGTCGATCGCTTGATCGATTTGGGAATCCGGCTGCTCAAGGTGCATCCGCCCCACCAGGCCTTCCCCGCCAATGCGTATAGCGACGGCCTTGCGGCGCTCGGCACGATCTACCGGCGCTGTGAAGAGCGCGGCCTGCCGGTCATGATCCACACGGGCACCTCGATCTTTCCCGGCGCGCGGTCGAAGTACGGTAACCCGATGGAGCTGGACGACGTCGCCATCGATTTTCCTGATCTACAGCTGGTGATGGCGCACGGCGGACGGCCGCTGTACATGGAGGAGGCGTTTTTCATCCTGCGACGTCATGGGAAAGTCAGACTCGACGTGTCGGGCATTCCGCCGTCCAAGCTGCTGGAGTACTTTCCCCGCCTGACGGAGATCAGCGACCGCGTGCTCTGGGGCACCGATTGGCCCAGCCCGGGCGTGAAGGATCTCCGGCAGAACATCGATCAGTTCCTGGCCCTGCCGCTTACGAAAGAGCAGCAACAAGCGATCCTCGAAACCAACGCGCTGACGCTTTTTCCCGTGGAGCTGTGACCCCATGCGCAAATTGTTCGCCCTGGTGCTGCTTCTTCCTGCAACGTTGCGGGCGCAGACGCCCGGGGGCCGCATCGCGTTCGAGCAGTTCACGCTGCCCAACGGCCTGCGCGTCATCTACTCCGAGGACCACTCGACGCCGATCGTCACAGTCGATGTGTGGTACGAGGTCGGCTCGCGCAACGAGCGTCCCGGTCGCTCCGGGTTCGCGCACCTCTTCGAGCACATGATGTTTCAGGGATCGGCACACGTGAAGAAGGAGGAGCACAACCAGTTGGTGGAGCGCGCGGGCGGCATCGACAATGGCAGCACCGCCGAGGATCGCACGTACTATTGGGAAACGGTGCCCTCCAACCGGCTCAATCTGGCGCTCTGGCTCGAAGCGGATCGGATGCGCTCGCTGGCGATCACCGAAGAGAACTTCGAGAACCAGCGGCAAACCGTGAAGGAAGAACGGCGCCTGCGGATCGACAACCAGCCCTATCAGGCCGCGTTCACTGACGGAATGACATGGCCGTTCGACAGCACGACCTGTTTTCCCTATGCGCACACCGTCATCGGGTCGATGGCGGACCTCGACGCGGCGAAACTCGCCGACGTGCAAGCGTTCTTCGAAACCTACTATGCGCCCAACAACGCGTCGCTGATGGTGGTGGGCGACTTCCACCCGGCCGAGCTGCGCCGCCTCGTGAACCAGTACTTCGCCGGCGTGCCGAGTCATGCCGCGCCGGAGGCGCCGCGGTGTGATGCGAGCACGGCAGCGGCGAAAGGACCGCGACGCCGCGAAGTACACGATGCACAGGCCAATCTCGCTCTGGTCATGCGGCTGTACCGCGTCCCGGAACATCGCAGCGCGGATACCCCGGCCCTCGAGATTCTCAGCATCATCCTCGGTCAGGGCGAGAGCTCACGGCTGAATGTCTCGGTGGTGCGCCGCGACAAAGCGGCGGTGGGCGCAGGTGCGCTCCTCAATCCCTTCGGCTCACGCAACGGTCCGGGCGTGCTCGCAGCCTACGGCATCGTCAATCAGGGCGTCTCGGCGGATCGGCTGGACAGCCTGCTCAGTCAGCAGCTCGACTCGATCCGCGCCAACGGCATCACGGCGGACGAGCTGGACAAAGCGAAGAACGTGTTGCGCGCCGGCTTTATCGACAACCGCGAGACGACGTTGGGGAAAGCCGAGGAGCTCCACCACTATCTCACCTTCCACGCGTCCATCGACGAGATCAACACCGATCTCGGCCCTCTGCTCGCGGTAACGAGCGATGATGTGAAGCGCGTGGCGAACACGTACCTCGCCCCCGGTAACCTGACACTCCTGATCGTGAGACCCGGTGCCGCCCCGGCGTCGGGAGGTGGCCAATGAACCGTCGGACGGTCGGACTGTCGGACTGTTGGACGGTGGCAGTGCTGACAGTCTTCCTGTCCAACAGTCCGACCGTCCGACTGTCAGGACAGGAGCCGTTCCCCTCCCGCCCACCGGCCCCCGCTCGGCTGCGCCCGGTGGAGTTCCCGCCGTTCCGCGAGGTCGCGCTGCCGAACGGGATGACGCTGCTCCTCGTCGAGAACCATGAGCAGCCCACGCTGTCACTCAGCCTGAATTTCCGCGCCGGGAGCGCGTACGATCCGCCCGGCAAGGAAGGCGTCGCGGCGTTTGTCGCCGAGCTGCTGACCAAGGGGACGCCGACACGGGACGCTGAGCAGATCGCCGCGGCCATCGAGGGCGTCGGCGGCAGCATCGGCGCGAGCGCGGGCGACGATTTCCTCACCGCCTCCGCCGACGTGCTGAGCGATCACGCCGACCTCGCGTTCGCGCTGCTCGGCGACGTGACCCGTCGCGCCACGTTCCCCGAGCAGGAGCTCGAGCTGGCGCGGACGCGATACCTGTCGGCACTCGCGGTGGAGGTGTCGCAGCCGCAAAACGTGGCGGCCCGGGCCTTCCAGAAAGAGATCTACGGGCGCCATCCCTACGGCCGGAACACGAGCGGCGCGGCGTACAAGGCGATCACGCGCACCGACGTCGTCTCGTTCGCCGGGCGGCGAGTCCGGCCGCAGGGCGCACTGCTGGTCATCGCCGGCGATATCTCGTTGGCGCGCGCCCGCGAGCTCGCCATGCAGGCGTTCGGCGGCTGGAGCGGCGCTGCGCCACCGACGCCCGCCTTCCTCGCCCCGCCGGCCAAGCGCGGCACCGACATTCTGCTGGTGAACCGCCCGGGTTCGGTGCAGTCCAACATCGTCATTGGCAACACGACGTTCTTGCCGACCGACACCACGTACTACGCCGCGCGTGTCGCGACGCATGTGCTGGGCGGCGGCGGCGATTCGCGTCTGTTCTTGATCCTGCGCGAGCAGAAGAGCTGGACCTACGGCTCCTATGCCGCGCTGCGCCGCAACCGCGGGATCGGGTTCTGGCAGGCAACGTTCGAGGGGCGGACCGAGGTCACCGATAGCGCGTTGACGGAGCTGCTGCACCAGATCGACCGCATTCGCACGGAAGCGATTCCGGACAGCGAGCTCGTGGCTGCCAAAGGATTCCTGGTCGGCTCATTCCCACTCACGATCGAGACGCCCCGGCAGATCGCCCAGGTGGTATCGACCGCCCGACTCCTCGGCCTCGGTCCGGACTACGTGCAACGCTATCGCGAGCGGTTGTCGCGCGTGAGCGCGGTGCGCGCCCGCGCGGCGGCGCAGCGCGTGATCCACCGCGACGCCTTTACCATCGTCGTGGTCGGCGATGCGAAAGCGCTGTACGACAAGCTCAAGACGATCGCGCCCGTGCGCCTCGTCGACGTCGACGGCACGGCGATGAATCCGGCCGACCTCAATCCTACGGGCGGCCCGGTCGCGTTCGATCGCGGCCAGATCGTGGCGCGCAGCGACAGTTTCCAGGCGCTGGTGCAAGGCAACGTGTTCGGCGGCCAGAGCGCGAAAGCCGTGGTTGACGGTGACTCGATCGTCTACAGCGAATCGACGGTGATCGGTCCGTTCCAGCAGCAATCGACGGTCGTGCTGAATGGGGATCTGTCGATGCGCCGCACCGATCAGACCGGCATGGTGCAGGGTCAGCGTACGGAGATTCATCTGGTCTACTCCGGCGGACGCGTGAAGGGCACGAGCCAGCCGCCGCAGCCCGGCGCTGCCCCGAAGACGATCACCGTCGATACGACAGTCGCCGCCGGGACGATCGACGACAATGCGCTGGACGTTCTGTTGCCCGCGCTGCCGCTCGCCCAGGGGAAGACGTTCAATCTGAACGTCTTCTCGTCCGCTGAGGGGACGACCAAAGTCGTCAGCGTGAAGGTCACAGCGATCGAGAATGTGGTCGTCCCCGCCGGGACGTTCCCGGCGTACCGGCTCGAACTGTCCGGGATGCAGTTGCCGATCGTGATGCACGTAACCCAGCAGGCGCCCCGGCGGCTCGTGCGTATCGCGCCGACGGGAGCGCCGCTGGTGTTCGAACTCGTGAAATAGGAGGAACCGATAATGCGGCGGTCGGACGGTCAAACTGAGAAAGCGACGGTCAAACTGACAAGGCGGCGGTCGGCTGCACTGGTGCTCGGGATCCTCCTCGCCGCGGGGTGCGCCTCCGCAGGGGCGCGGCCGGCTCAAGCGCCCGTGCCAGGAGCAGCACGCGCCCAGCCGGATACTGCAGCCGGCATCGGACCACAGTACCCGTCAACGTATCAGCGCCATCCCAATCCCGCGGTCCTGATCCGCAACGCGACGATCATGACGGCGGCGGGACAGGAGATTCAGGGCGGCTCCATCCTGTTCAAGGATGGCCGTATCGTCTCGGTCGGGACGAGCATCCAGGCGCCGAGTGACGCGGTCGTCGTGGACGGCACCGGCAAATGGGTGACGCCCGGCGTGATCGACACGCACTCGCACATCGGCGTGTACGCGGCGCCCGGGACCTTCGCGGAATCGGACGGCAACGAGGCGACGAGCCCGGTGACGGCGGAGGTGTGGGCCGAGCATTCGTTCTGGCCGCAGGATCCGCAGATCCCGCTCGCCATCGCGGGCGGCGTCACGACGATACAGGCGCTCCCGGGGTCGGCCAATCTCATCGGGGGCCGCAGCGCCGTGTTGAAGCTCGTCCCGGCGCGCTCGGTGCAAGAGATGAAGTTCCCCGGGGCGCACTATGGGCTGAAAATGGCTTGCGGTGAGAATCCCAAGCGCGTCTATGGAAACCGCGGCGGTCCGTCCACCCGCATGGGCAACATGGCCGGCTACCGCGCGGCGTTCATTGCTGCGCAAGCCTATCGCCAGAAATGGGACAAGTGGAACAAGGATCACCAGGGTGATCCGCCGGAGCGCAACCTGCGCAACGAGACGCTCGCCGAGGTGCTCCGTGGCAACATCTACGTCCACAACCACTGCTATCGCGCCGACGAGATGATGCAGATGCTCGACCTGGCGCACGAATTCGGCTTCAAGATCCGTTCGTTCCATCACGCGGTGGAGGCGTATAAGATCGCGGACGTGCTCGCGCGCGAAGGCACCGCCTCGTCGATTTGGTCGGACTGGTGGGGCTTCAAGGAAGAAGCGATGGACGGGATCTACGAGAACGGCGCATTGCTGCAGCAAGCGGGTGCGCGGGTCGTGATCCACTCCGATGATGCCAGCGGGATTCAGCGCCTGAATCAGGAAGCGGCGAAGGCGATGTATCACGGTCGTCGGGCCGGGATCCCCATCACGCGCGATCAGGCGGTGCGCTGGTTCACGGCAAACCCTGCGTGGGCCCTGGGTCTCGACTCGATCGTCGGCACGCTCGAGCCCGGAAAGATGGCGGATGTCGTGGTGTGGTCCGCCGATCCGCTGTCGGTGTACGCCCGCGCCATTCAGGTCTACAACGACGGCTGGCTCGTGTACGACCGCAACGATCCCGCACATCAGCCCAAAACCGACTTCTCCTTGGGGCAGCCATGATTGCCTTTTTGCTCGCCCAGACGATTGCGATCACCGGCGGTACGGTGTATCCGGTTTCGGGCCCGAAGATCGAAAACGCCACGGTGCTGATCCGTGACGGCCGGATTGCCGCTGTCGGAGCCACCGTGGCGGTGCCGGCAGGCGCGACGCGCATCGACGCGGCGGGGAAATGGGTGACGCCGGGCCTCATCGACGGCGCGGGCCAGATGGGACTGCGGGAGATTGGAGCGGTCCAGGGAACGAACGAGTACACGCAGCGCGGCAATGACGTCGCGGCGGGCTTCCACGTTCTCGAGGGCATCAACCCGGCGTCCACCCTCATCGCGGTGAACCGCATGGAAGGCGTCACGACCACGCTGGCCGTTCCTGGATCGTTGGGTGCCCAGCCCAGCGACGGTTTGATCTGGGGCCAGGCGGCGCTCATCGATCTCGACGGGGCGACGATCGAAACGATGCAGATCAAATCGCCCGCCGCGATGGTCGCCAACTTGAGCGAATCAGCGAAGGACGCCGGCGGAGGGTCGCGCGCGGCCGTCGCGCAACGGCTGCGCCGTGTGTTGAACGACGCGCGTGAGTACGCCACGCGGCGCGCTGATTACCGCCGTCACCAGATCCAGGATCTCAGCGCCAGCGCCGCAGACCTTGAGGCGCTACAGCCAGTGTTGCGCGGCGAATTGCCGCTTATCGTGGAGGCGAATCGCCGCAGCGATATCGAGACCGCGCTGCGGATCGCGAAGGAGTACAAGCTGCGGCTGATTCTCGCCGGCGCGGCGGAAGGATGGATGATTCCGGACGAGATTGCGGCTGCCGGTGTGCCCGTGCTCGTCGAGCCTATGGACAACATCCCGAGCTTCGACGCCCTCGGCATTCGCTACGAGAACGCGCCGCTGCTCGCCAAGGGGGGCGTGAAGGTGGCGCTGATGGAGACGGCGACCGAGAACACGCGCGACCTGCGCCAGCAGGCCGGCAACGCAGTCGCGAGCGGCATGACGTGGGAGCAGGCGCTGCGCGCGGTCACCTTGACGCCGGCTGTGATCTTTGGCGTTGCCGATCGGTACGGCTCGCTGGAGGTTGGGAAGGTTGCGAACGTGGTGGTCTGGAGTGGAGATCCGTTCGACTTCGCGACTGGCGTGGAGCACGTCTTCATCCGCGGCCGAGACATCCCGCTGCGGAGCAGGCAGACGGAGTTGCTGGAGCGCTACAAGACTCTCCCGCCGAAATACTAGGGCGGCGAAAACGGCGGCGGCGAGGAGAGACGGCGGCAAGGGCGGCAAAAAAAAAGGAGCGGCCTTTGCCGCCCCTCGCCGTCCCATCGCCGCCGATTCTGTTGCCGCCCTAGTTCTTCGCAGCCGCCGCCGGATACACAAGCGCTGCTTGTTCTTGTGTTCGAACTTCACGTGACCGTCGATGGTCGTGAACAACGTGTCGTTCGAGGCGCGCCGGACGTTCTTCCCAGGATGGAACTTGGTGCCGCGCTGAATCACGATGATCGTGCCGGCCCGGACGAATTCCCCGCCGAAGCGCTTCACGCCGAGGTATTTCGGATTGGAGTCGCGCCCGTTGCGCGAGGAGCCGACGCCCTTCTTATGAGCCATGCGTTCCTCAGCCGACCTTCACGTCGGCGATCTTGATTTCGGTGAAGTCCTGCCGGTGCCCAGCGTGGCGACGATAGCCGGTGCGGCGCGCAAACCGGAAAATCCGGATCTTCTTGTCCTTGCCGTGCCGCACGACCTCGGCGGTGACCTTGGCACCCTTGATGTGTGGCTTGCCGCTCTGGACTTCCTTGCCGTCGCTCGCGATCAGCACGTGGTCGAACGACACCTCGTCCCCCGGCTTCGCGTCGAGCAGCGGGACCTTGATCGTGACGCCCGGCTCGGCGCGGAACTGACGGCCACCGGTCGTGAAAATCGCGTATGACATAGGGCGGGAACTCTAATCAGGACCACAACTTCCGTCAAGGGAATCGTGCGTCGTCCGTCGTGCGTCGTGCGTAATAATAACCGTCATCAACGACGCACGACGCACGACGCACGTTCTGTCAGGCCACAGCGTATTGCTCGGTGACGTCGCGGCCGGCCGGCCGAGCCATCATTCTGAACTCATCGAGTCGCATCATCGGATCGTCGCGTACCTCGAGCTCGAGCCCCGTCTGCTTCTCGAGTTGCCGCAGGAAGTTAGGCTCCTGTTCCACGAGGTAGAGCGCCACTTCGGGATGGAGCCGCACCGACAGCTGCCGCTCCTTGTGATCGGCGCCAGCCCGCTTGAGGGACCGCTCCATCCGCCGCACCACGACTTCAGGCCGAAAGACTCGGCCCGTGCCGCTGCACGTGGGGCACTCGATCGTCATCGACTGCCAGAGCGACGGCCGGACGCGTTGCCGAGTCATCTCGATCAGGCCCAGCTCGGAGACCGCGAAGGCGCGTGTGCGCGCGCGGTCGCGGCCGAGGTGAGTGCGGAGCTCCTGAAGCACCTTGTCGCGGTTGGAGCGCGTCTCCATATCGATGAAGTCGACCACGATGAGCCCGCCGATATCCCGGAGCCGGAGCTGGCGCGCGACCTCGCGCGCGGCCTCGAGGTTGGTGCGCAGGATCGTGCTTTCAGGGTCCCGTTTGCCGGTATAGCGTCCCGTGTTCACATCGATCGAGATCAAGGCCTCGGTCACCGCCCGTCGGCAGCTCCACCCGCTGCTTGAAGAGGTTTCGGATCTCCGCCTCGACGTCGTATTCATCGAAGAGCGGAGTCTCGGCGGTGTAGAGCTTGACCCTGGGCAACAGCTCGGGGTCGATCTGCTTCAAGTACTGCTCGACTTCGTTGTACAGGAGCTTCGAGTCGACGAGGAGCAGGTCGACGTTGTCCGACAGCAGATCACGCACGATGCCCCGCGTCAGGCTCGTCTCGCGCTGCAGCAACGCCGGCGCTCGGCCCGACGCCTGCTTCCGCTTGATCTTCTTCCACAGCCCGAGGAGGTGCTCGATCTCCCGCTTACAGCTCGCTTCGGTCAGGTCGTCCGCGACAGTGCGGATGATCCAGCCGCCCGCGTCGGGGGGCACGAGCTTCGTCACCATCTCGCGCAATTTGGCGCGCTGCTCGCGGGCTTCGATCTTGCGCGAGACGCCGACCTTGGAGGCGAACGGCATGTAGACGAGGAACCGGCCGGCGAGTGAGACCTGCGCCGTGACACGCGGCCCCTTGGTGCCGATGGCTTCTTTGATGACCTGGACGAGCTTGGTCTGACCGCGCTTCAGCTCGTCGGCGATATTGGGCGCCGGGCGCCGCCGCGAGGGGCGCGGCTGGCCGCGCCGATTCGCCACGGCCTGCGCTCCGCCCTTCCCTTCACCTCGCTCACCACCGTTACCGCTCCCATTTCCGTTACCGTCGCCGTTTCCTTCGTCCACGTCTTCCGGCTCACGGTCTTCGGGGTCCTCGTCCTCTTCCGCCTCGATTAGGTCGGAGGCGTGGAGAAAGGCGCTCTTTTCGGCGCCGATGTCGACGAAGGCGGCCTGAATGCCGGGCAGCACGGCCTCGACTTTGCCGACGTAGATGTCGCCGACCGAACGGTGGGAGTCGGGACGATCGACCAGGAGCTCAACAAGGCGGTCGTCCTCGAGAATGGCCACGCGGGTCTCCCGCGGGCTTCCAGAGATCAATATTTCGCGCTTCAAAGCAGTGACCCTCGCGTCCCGGCGCGAAGCAACCGCCCCCCGGGAGCCTGTGGTTTTCCCAGCAATAGTCCAACTCGCCGGGCACGCGCAGGTGCGGCGGCACCGGCAGGGAGATCAATCGATTGGAAAGGCGGCTGAGAGACGCCAGAGACCAATGCATGGGGTAAAGCTAGGATGAGGTGTTACTTAGGTCAATCGATCAGACCGCCCAGCAACTGCCGGGCAATCACGACCCGCTGAATTTCGCTTGTCCCTTCGCCGATCTCGCAGATCTTGGCGTCCCGCATCATCCGCTCGACCGGGTACTCCGTCGTATAGCCGTAGCCCCCATGCAGCTGGACCGCCTTGGTCGTCGCGCGCATGCAGAGCTCGGAGGCATAGAGCTTCGCCATCGCCGCTTCCTTCTTAAACGGATGGCCGTGCTGCTTGAGCCACGCGGCGTGATAGACGAGCTGCTTGGCGGCTTCGATCTCGGTCGCCATGTCGGCGAGGGCGAAATGCACGCCCTGGAAACTCGCGATGGGCCGGCCGAACTGCTTCCGGGTGGATGTATACGTCAGGCACTCCTCCAGCGCGCCCTCCGCGAGGCCGAGCGACAGGGCGGCGATGCCGATCCGGCCGCCGTCGAGGGTGTGCAGGAACTGCCGGAACCCGTTGTTCACCGGTCCGAGGACGTTCTCCTTCGGGACGACCGCGTCCTGGAAGATCAGCTCCCGCGTGTCGGAGGCGCGCCAGCCGAGCTTGTCCTCTTTCTTGCCCGAGAGCACACCGCGGTTCTTCGGCAGCTCGGGCGCGTGGCCGACGCCGACCCGCTTCGTCTCGTCCAGATCGCAGGTGTCTTTGGTCACGATGAAGGCGGTGATCCCGTGCGTGCGCTTCGCATTCGGGTCGGTGCGCGCCGTGACGCAGAAGATCTCTCCCACGCCCGCGTGCGTAATGAAGATCTTCGAGCCGTTGAGCACGTAGTGGTCGCCGCGATCGACAGCCGTGGTCTTGGTGCCGCCCGCGTCCGATCCCGCCCCCGGCTCCGTCAGTCCAAAGCCGCCGAGCACATTGCCGGCCGCGAGGAACGGCACGAAGCGCCGCTTCTGTTCGTCAGTGCCGAAATCCATGATTGGCGACGTGCCGAGCGTGGTGTGCGCGCTGACAGTGATGGCGTGACTGGCATCGACCTTCGCGAGCTCGTGGATGACCGTGATGTACGACAGGTAATCCATCCCCGACCCGCCCAGCTCCTCCGGCCACGGAATGCCGAACAGGCCGAGCTCCGCCATCAGCTTGACGTTGTCCCAGGGGAAGCGGCTGTCGAGATCGTACTGGCGGGCGGTGGGTTTGACGACGTTGCGGGCGAAGTCTCGGACCATCTCGCGGACCTGGAGATGGTGATCGGAGAAGTAGAGGCTGTCGTGCATGAGCGAAATATGGTCAGGGCTCCCCGAAGTACTCCAGTATCATGGCCCGGTGGTTTGTCCGGGACTCGACATAACGCTTCATGGCGGGAGCGATGTTGCCGAAGGCCAGGTCTCGCGAGCGCCACAGAATGACACACTCGGATGCGTTCCCGTCCCGTCCTGCCCGGCCGGCTTCCTGATAGTAAGCCTCGAGCGTCCGCGGTGGCCCCCAATGCAGCACCTGCCGAACGTCCGGCTTGTCTATGCCCATTCCGAAGGCACTGGTCGCGACAATGACGTGCACCTGATCGGCGAGGAATCCCCGCAGCACGCGCCGGCGGATGCTCGCGCTGAGGCCGGCGTGATAGGGGGCCGCGCGAACGCTCGAGCGCAGCAGCGCGCGCGTGATCAGCTCCGTCAGCCGTCGCGTGGGCGCGTAGATCAGGGACGCACCGGCGGCGTCGCGGACGCGCTGGCGGATCACGGCGAAGCGCTCGCGATCGTCGCGCACTCGGCGGACACCAAAGTGGAGATTGGGACGATCGAACGACGTGACGACGACCTCGGCATCGGGCATCCGCAGCACGTGCAGGATGTCGGCGCGAGCCGCAGGGGTCGCACTCCCCGTCAGCGCAATCGTCGGGGGACGTCCGAGCAGCGACCGGAACACGCCGAGACGGCGATAGACCGGACGAAATTCATTGCCCCATTCGGTGATGCAGTGCGCCTCGTCGATCGCCAAGAGCGCGACGCGCGTCCCCGCTGCGGACAGGCGTCGCGCGAGGGAGCCCAATCGTTCGGGTGCGCAGTACAGGAGCACCAGTCGTCCGGCGGTGGCGGCGTCCAGGATGACCTGCCGCTGGCCCGCGTCGAGCTGGCTGTTCACGTACGCCGCCGCGATGCCGCGCCGCCGCAACGCGCCGACCTGGTCCTGCATCAGCGAGATCAAGGGTGAGACGACGAGCGTCAGTCCTTTTCGCAGGAGCGCCGGTACCTGATAGCACAGCGATTTGCCCGCGCCGGTAGGAAGGACGGCGAGCACGTTACGACCAGCGAGCAGCGGGCCGAGCACCTTGAGCTGATGCACGCGGAACCGAGCGTGTCCGAATCGATCCGCGAGGATCCCCCGGGCAGCATCGAGGCTCATGACGCATCCTTTGCGCCCCGAGCCCCTAGCCCCCTACCCCAAACACGCGACACGGGGCACGTTTACGCGTCATGCCTCCCTTATTCCTCGCGACACTCATGCTGGTACAAACCGTGACATATCCCCTCGCCCGCAAAGGCGACGTAGTCGACGACTATCACGGCACCAAAGTCGCCGACCCCTACCGGTGGCTCGAGGATGTGGACGCGCCCGACACGCGCAACTGGGTCGAGGCGGAGAATCGGGTCACCTTCGCCTATCTGGAGCAGATCCCCGAGCGCGAGCGGATCCGCCGACGCCTGACCGAGCTGTGGGACTATCCGAAATACGGCGCCCCGTTCAAGAAGGGCGGCCGCTATTTCTTCTTCAAGAATTCAGGGCTCCAGAACCAGTCGGTCCTCTTCACGCAGAACTCGTTGACGGCCGAGCCCGAGGTCCTGCTCGATCCGAATACGCTCTCGTCCGACGGGACGGTTGCGCTCTCGATCCTCGCGTTCGCGGAGGACGGGCGGACGATGGTGTACGGAACGTCGGGGAGCGGCTCCGACTGGCAGGAATTCCGCGTGCGCGATGTGGTGACGCGGCAGGACCGGCCCGATCACCTCAAGTGGATCAAGTTCTCGAGCGCAGCGTGGACGCACGATGGCGCCGGCTTCTTCTATAGTCGCTATCCGGAGCCGGCCGCCGGCGCCGATCCGCTGCTCGAGGTCAATCACAACCAGAAGGTCTATTACCACAAGTTGGGCACCGACCAATCGGCCGACCGGCTGATCTACGAGCGGCCCGATCATCCCGACTGGGGTTTCGGCGTCGAAGTCAGCGACGACGGGCGCTACGCGGTCTACACCGTGTGGCTCGGTACCGACCGCCGCAATCGCATCTACTATCAGGACCTCGCCGACCCGACGCACCCTCGACTCGAGGCGCCCGTCGTCCGTCTGCTCGACGATTTCGACGCCTCGTATGGGTTCGTGGGAAATACGGGACCGACGTTCTACTTCCAGACCGACAACGCCGCGCCGCGGGGGCGGATCATCGCCGTAGACACGCGCCACGCCCAAGCGGCCGCGTGGCGCGAAGTCATCTCGCAGGCGCCCGACGTGATCGAAGGCTCGCAGATCGTCCACCACACGTTCGTGATTCGCTATCTCCACGACGCGTATTCGCAGCTGCGCCTGTTCGCGCTCGACGGTAAGGCGGCCGGGAACGTGCCGCTCCCGACGCTAGGCTCCGTCGTGCAGGTGACCGGAGAGCCGAACGACACCGAGATGTTCTACGCGTTCACGTCGTTCCTGTATCCCACGACGATCTTCCGGCACGACTTCGCCACTGGGAGGTCGACCGTCTTCAAGGCACCGGAGATCGCGCTCGACCCGACGAAATACGAGACGGTCCAGCTCTTCTACCACAGCAAGGACGGCACGGGTGTCCCGCTGTTCCTGACGTACAAGAAGGGATTGAAGCAGGACGGCTCGAACCCGACGTACCTCTACGGTTACGGTGGGTTCAACGTGGACATGACGCCGGGCTTCTCGATCGGCGTACTCGCCTGGCTCGAGATGGGCGGGGTGTACGCGCAGGCGGTGCTGCGGGGCGGATCGGAGTATGGGGAGGAGTGGCATCAGGCGGGGATGCTGGACCGCAAGCAAAACGTGTTCGACGACTTCATTGCCGCCGCCGAGTATTTGATCGCCGAGGGCTACACGTCACCGCCCAAGCTGGCGATCGGCGGGGGTTCGAACGGCGGGCTCCTGATCGGTGCTGTGCTCAATCAGCGGCCTGAGCTGTTCGGCGCCGCGCTGCCGGCGGTCGGGGTGATGGACATGCTGCGCTTTCACAAATTCACCATCGGCTGGGCATGGGTGACGGAGTACGGGTCGGCCGACAGCGTCGGGCAATTTCCGTTCCTCTATCGGTACTCACCGATCCACAACATGAAGCCGGGGACGCACTATCCCGCCACCCTGATTACGACCGCCGATCATGACGATCGCGTCGTGCCCGGCCATTCGTTCAAGTACGCCGCGGCCCTGCAGGCCGCGCAAGGCGGATCGGAGCCGGTCCTGATTCGCATCGAGACGAAAGCGGGGCATGGCGCCGGCAAGCCCACCGCGAAAGTCATCGAGGAGCAGACCGATCGCTGGGCGTTTCTCGTGCACAATCTTCACATGCAATTGCCGGCGCCGAGCTCGTCGCCGCCACGGCCTTAGGAGACGACTGCATGGCCAAGATAAACTGTTCGCTGTGCGACGCCCCGGTGGAGGGGCGCACGCTCGCGTCCCCGCAGAAGCTCGAGAATCGGATCCTCGATCTGATCAGGAACGATCGGCCGGAGTGGGAGGCGAAGCGCGGCATCTGTCCGAACTGTCTGGAGCAGTATCGCGCCAAGAAGTTCATCGGCTATCTGGAGGCCGAATACCAGAAGCTGTCGGAGCTCGAGCACGCGGTCGTCTCGAAAGTCACGCGACGTGGGCGCGTGAGTAAGCTGGTGCACCGGGACATCGTTACGCAGATGACGTTCGGCGAGCGCGTGGCCGACAAGGTCGCGCAGTTTGGCGGGAGCTGGGGGTTCATCGGCCTGTTCGGCGGCATTCTGGTCGTCTGGATGGTGGTGAACGCCTGGGTGCTCGCGCGCCACCCCTTCGACCCCTACCCCTTCATTCTCTTGAACCTCGTGCTTTCGACGCTCGCCGCCTTGCAGGCGCCGGTCATCATGATGAGCCAGAACCGGCAAGCGCACAAAGACCGCACGCATGCGCAGCAGGACTACGAGGTCAATCTGATGGCCGAGATTGAAATCCGGGATCTACACGACAAGCTGGATTCGCTGCGATTCAAGCAGTGGCACGAGCTGTGGCACATTCAGAAGCGGCAGATCGAGCTGCTGGAGCATCTCTGCGAGCGGCACGCGAACCCTGATGTGAAGATGCCGGCGCCGACTCCCTACGTGCCGCCGGAGCTCTAGCCCGAGTCTTTCCAGTCGATGGCGTAGCTGCGGCCGCACTCGTGGCACTTGGCTTCCCGTTTCCCCTCCGAGATCACCGTGCGGGCATGGCAACCGGGGCACACCAAATGCGGCTCGCGCACCACGCTCCAGGCGTTGGGCCGCTGATCGCGAATCTCGAGGTCGCCCTTCGGAATCCGAATCTCCACGTGGTGTACATCGAGTACGACGTAGTCTTTCGGCGGATTCTCGACCACGCGGTACCACGCGCCGCGCCGCAGTCCCTGCCCTTCCGCGCGATCACCGCGACTGCGCGCCCAGCCGATATCAGCCATGCTTGCCTCGTACGAGCACCAGAATGGCGGCCTGCGGGACGACCAGATACGTCTTCCCCTCGAATGTGATTTCGACCGCGGCTTTGCGGAAGAACAGCGCGTAATCCCCCGTTTCGGCTTGCGTCGGCATGTACTTCACTTCGGCGCCGTGGATCTTCCACGGCTCCTCGTCCATGCTCGCGGGCTCGGGCATCGGCGTGCCGGGTCCGGTCGCGACGATGCGCCCGCCCTGGACCTGTCGGCCTTCGATCGCGGAGGCGGGCAAATAAAGGCCGACGTTGGTCCGTTCCTCTCCCTCCTCGGGAGCGATCAGGACTCGGTCGCCAACGACGATCAAGCGCTTCGCGTCATCCGCCACACCGAGATGAGTAGCCCCGTCTGGGCATTTTACGCAAGTCGCAGGGGTCCCGTGATGCTCGTCACGCTCCTTTTGCTTGACTTGTCGGGTCCCGTTTATAACAATGTGCCCGCCTCGATGCCAACGCCGTCCTCGTCCCTGGGAGGGCTCCGCCGATGTTGCAAGAATCCACGGCAGCACAGACCCAGCAGTGGAGTTTCGTCCTCCAGCAGCTCGTGCAGTGGGTGGTCGCTGGGGTGGCGTGGATCGTTCCGTTCCAAGCCCGGATTTTTGGGTTCGTGCTGAGCGACGCTTCTTTCTGGAGGCTCGCCGGGATGGCGGTCTTGCTCCTCCTGCCTGCGGCCGTGTTCATCGCCGGGATTTGGGGCACGATGGTGTCGCTCTACACGATCCCCTTCCGCCTAGGACGGTCGGTGATCCTGATGCAGTCGATCGCGTTGGCGTGGTGGGACGCGCTCCGCATGGTGTGGTTCTATTGGGCCGGGCTCGTGAAGTTTCTCATCGTGATGGTCGGTTGGACCTGGGGGCTGATCAAAGTGACCGTCCAGCTGGTTTGGGGCACGCTCAAGGGGGCGGTCACGTCGCCGTTCGCGGTGCTCGATGCCACCTCGCGCCGTCCCGGCGTCCCCTGGCCCGCCTTCTTCCTCCTCATCGTCTGGTCCGCGGTGGAAGCGACGATCTTCACGTTCACGCTGCGGCCCACGATGAGCGAGCTGCTGGCCGACCTCACGGGATACGAGGTCAACGGCTTCGCCCTCATCGTGATCCTGTGGATTTTCCTGGCGATCATCATCGCCGGCAGCTTTGCATGCATTCAAGTGCTGAATGACGCGATCAAGGAGAAGCAGACCGGCAATATCGTGTTCATGATCCTGGTCGAGATCGCCGTCGCGATGTTCGAGGTGCTGTTCCTGTATCGCGAGCTGGTCGACGCCATGACGCCGTGGCTCGCGCAACAGGGCATTCAGCTCGGCATCTTCGGCACAATCGGGCTCGCGTTCTTCGGCTGGGTCGGCGTGCGCGGCATGACCTGGTTCCTGTTCGGGCGCTTCGGCGCGCCCGCGCTGATCGCGTTGCTCGGCCGGCAGCCGCTCGTGGTCGAAGGGATGGCGGCGCACGGCAGCGCTCCGGTGGCGCCCGATTACTGGAAGGGTCCCATCGCCGCCCTCAAGGCCGAGCGCGAGTGGTTCCGCAAGGAATCGCGTGAGCTGTTCGAGCTCGCCTCGTTGCCGGTGCTCCAGGTCGTCGCGGCGGGGATGAATTTCCTGTTCGTCGTCTTTACGGGGCGCGGGCATTTCTCGTTGCCGTTCAAGTCGATCGACGACGTGTTGACAGCCACACATTTCCCGGCGCGGGTGAGCGGCGAAGTGGCTCGTGGGGAGGCCCGATGAAACGCGCCGCGGTGCTGGCCCTCGCGCTGGTCGTGGGGGCCGGATGCAAGCCGGGCGCAAACGCGCCACCGCCGCGCTCGACGCTCGTCGTGGGTCTCGACATCTCGGGCTCGTTCCGCAAGAGCGGCCAGTTCGATGACGCGATGCGCTATGCGGCGCTGTACATCTACGGGCACATCAACGCGATGGGCGGTCTCAAGCAGGCCACCGACGTGTTTGTCGGGTCGCTCGGTGGCGAGCACGTCGGACAGCCGAAGAGCTTCCACCCGATCCAGGACCTCTCGGGGAAGACTCCAGCCGAAATTGAGGCGAGTCTTCGCGCCTGGTTCCCGGAGGACGATCCGATCACCGACTTCAACTCCTTCTTCCAGCGGACCGCGGTGCACATCAAGCGGCAAAACCTCGTCCTCGCGCCGCTCAACATCGTGCTGTTCTCCGATGGCGTGCCCGATTTCCCCGGGGCCGGCCGCATGAGTGCGCCCCAGCTCTATGCCAAGATCGACGTGAGCCCGATCGAATACTTGTCGCGCAACGTCACGATCCGGTTGCTCTACGCCCAACCCCAGGTGGCGCAAAACTGGGAAAAGCTGGTCCCGCGCAATCGCGTGAAAATCTGGACCCAGGACCAGAACGTCATGGTCGGCTGGCACCGCCATGAGGTCCAGGGCGTCGCGATGGAGCAGCAAGACTCGTTGTGGAGCTGGACGCAGCAGATCGTGGACTTCCGCGTTCGCCGCGGCAAGATCCTCTAGCTGACCGCTCGAACCCACGCGGCCGCATCCGGGGCCGCGTGGGGCACGAGCCCCCGCCACACGTTGTAGCGCAGCTTCCGAAAGCCCAACGGCTCACGTCCCGTCGCCACGAAGGGAATCAACCGTCCAATGCGGCGGCGCAATGCGCCCCGCTCGTCTCGCCACTTTCCGCCGTCCCTCGGCCGATACTGCGCCCAGCCGATCGATCCGCAGAGTCCCGCGGGCCCGAACTCGTCCGAATCGAGCAAGTCCTCTGCGAAGACGCGCACGGGTCCTTCGAACGTGTGGAGCACGTCGTGGAGCGCGACGATCGCGCCGGGGACCAGATGCGGGCGAAAGAGATCGATATCCTCCTTCGATCCGCGATAGGTGTGGTCGCCATCGATCCAGAGAACCCTGATCGGACGGGTCCAGCCGCGCGCCAAGTCACGGGAGTATTGGCGATGGGCCTCGACCGTGCCCTCGACGCCCGCGGCCCGGAGCGACGTGCGAAAGTCGTCCCACGACGATCCGCTCGCGCCGACGTCCGGATCGGTGACCGACGGCCCCGTGTGCGGATCGACCGTGACCACCGGGCCGAGTCCATACCGTAGCGCGACCGACGCCAGGCCGACGGTCGACTTCCCTTTGAAACTGCCGATTTCGAGAATGACGCCCCCCCCTTGGGCGGGAGCGCATGCTGCGACGAGGGCGAGGAAGCGCGCTTCCCGCTCGGTGAGAAACCCCGGCGCGGCCCGCACGCGCGCCCACGCTTCGTCGATCGCGGCGGCCAGGTCGACCGGGGGTGGGGGGGGTGGGGGGGGGGGGGCCGGCGTACTCAGCAGTACTGTTCGAAGGCCGCGGTGAGGTCGGCCGCAATGTCGCGAGCATTGCGGCCCTCGATGTTGCGCCGCTCCAGCATGAATACAAGCTGCCCGTCCTTGAATAGCGCGATCTGCGGCGAGGAGGGCGCGTAGCCCGTGAAGTAGCTCCGCGCGCGGGCGGTCGCGTCGGCGTCCTGCCCCGCGAACACCGTCACCAGACGGGCCGGCCGACGGTCACTCTGAATCGCGAGCGCGGCCGCGGGCCTCGCATTCCGGGCCGCACAGCCACACACGGAGTTCACGACGACCAGCGTCGGCGCGCGTTCGCTGGCGAGTACCGCATCCACCTCGTCGGGCGTGCGCAATTCCTCAAATCCCAGGCGGGTCAGCTCCTCCCGCATGGGCTGGACCATTTCCGGATCGTACATGGGCACATTCAGGTTCCGCATGCTCCCCCCCTCCCCTCACTTCTTGAGAAACGCGCTCAGAGCGGCGCGGAAATCGGGAGTGCTTCGGCTCACGGCGTTGACGTCTGCGCCGAGTCGCAGCCCTTCATCAAAACCTAACCCATCGAGCTGATAGAACTGCTGCTTGGTGAAGGCGAGCGCCGTGGGGCTAGCCTCCGCCAGGACGCGCAGCACCTCAGCCGCCTGCTCCTCGAAATCCGCGTCCTCGTAGACGCGCGACGCCAGCCCGAGCGCGGCCGCCTCCGTGCCGTTCAACAGCCGCCCGGTCGTTGCCAGGTCGAAAGCGATCTTTTCGCCCACCGTGCGCCGTAACATCGTCATGACGATCGCGGGTACGAAGCCGCGCTGCACCTCCGGGTACCCGAACTGTGCCGACTCCGCCGCGAGGATCAAGTCGCAGGCGGTGGCGAGTCCACAGCCCCCGGCGAGCGCGCGCCCCTGCACCACCGCGACCACCGGCTTGGGTAGCCGGCGCATCCGCACGAACAGCTCGGCGAAGTGCAGCGCGGCCTGGCGGTTCTGCTCCAGCGTGTGGTCGGCGGACGCGAGCAGCTCGTTCAGATCCATCCCCGCGCAAAAATCGCGACCGGCGCCTTGCAACGCCACTACCCGGACTCCTGCGTCGAGGTCGGCCTGCTCCAGCGCGGCAAGGAGTGCGTCGATCATGGCCGTGTCGATCGCGTTGCGTTTGTCGGCGCGATTGAGGGTTGCGGTAAGCACACCGGCGGCGACCTGGACGAGGACGCGATCGCTCATTTCTTCACCTCGATCTCCAGGCGGAGCAGCGCGGTCGAGAACACCTTGCCCTGGGCATCGGTCTTCAGTGAAATCGTGCCGCCGCCGTCGAGCGCCCCGTGCAGCAGAAAGTTGAGCGCGTGGAGGTTCGGCAGCTCGAACCGCTCGACTGGTCCCTTGATCATGCCCTTAAAATGCCGAGCGACGCGTGCGGCTGTCACCTGTTTCACGAGGAGCGGATAGTCCTTCGGCTTGAGGGCGATCAGTCCAATATTGGCTGTATCCCCTTTATCTCCGGACCGGGCATGGGCTAGATCAACGAGGCGCTTTTTCATGCTTCGATCAGCTCCACGGCCGGCTGCACCATCTTCTTGTCGATCAAGGCGGGCCAGTACGCCACGATCTCCTCCGGCTTGGGCCGGCCCCCCGCGAAGCCGGTGACGCTCGGCGGACCGTTGAGAATGAGCGGTGCGATCTCGCGCGTGAAGCGGTCCACGGGCGCCTCCTCCCGCGCGCGCACGCCCACGCGCAGCTGGACCTCGGGAATCGCGGCGACGTCTACGTCCTTCAAAGCCAGCGGGCCGTGCGTGGCGTCGGCCCCCACGAATTCGGTGTGAATCGCCTCGAACTTGAGCCCCAGATCAGCGAGGCGTTGGCGCAGGATCAGGTCAGCAGCTTTCGCCTTCGCGAGCGCGTCGGGCCAGGCGTACACCAGCGTCCCGACCGCCTTGTACCCGTAAAAGTAGGCGACGGAGACCTTCAGCTTGTCGGTGGCAGGTTTTCCCCTGACACCCGACACCTGAACCCTGTCCTTGCTTACCTGATTCAGCTGGATCGTCGTAAAGTCGGCGATCCCGTCCGGCGTGATGTAAGCGCGGGGATCACCCATCTCGTAGACGAGCTGTTCCGTGACCGACGCGATGTCGATGCGGCCGCCAGTGCGCGGATGTTTGACGATATCAAAGCTGCCGTCGGCGCGCGCTTCCACGATCGGGTAGCCGATGTTGGCCATGTCGGGGATGCGCTTCCAGTCGTACAGACAATTCCCGCCACTGCATTGCGCCCCGCATTCGATGATGTGGCCCGCGACCGTCCCCGCGGCGATCTGGTCCCACGCGTCTGACGTCCACCCAAAGGCATGCATCAACGGCCCCAGCGTCAGCCCGGTATCGGTGACGCGTCCCGTGATGACCACCTGAGCGCCCCGTTGCAGCGCCTCGACGACCGGAGCGGCGCCGAGGTACGCGTTGGCCGAGAGTACCTGGTCGCGGACGTCCTTCAGCGGCCGGCCGGTGTCGAGGTTCTTGAGATCGTGCCCGCGGGCGAGCAAGCCGTCGAGGCGACCAAGCAGATCGTCTCCGGTGACGACGCCGATCGTCAGCTTCAGCGCGAGCTTCCGCGCGACGGCGGCCACCGCCATGGCACAGGCGCGGGGGTTTACGCCGCCCGCGTTGGCCGTGACCTTGATGCCCCGCTGCACGATGGTGGGAAGGATCCGCTCCATCTGCGTGATGAAATCGGTGGCGTAGCCGCGTGCGGGATCGCGCGACTTCTGTTTCTGCAGAATCGACATCGTGACTTCCGCGAGATAATCCATCATCAGGTAATCCACCGGACCGCCGGTCACCTGGCGGTACGGCGCTTCCAGCCAATCTCCCCAAAACCCCTGCCCACCGGCGACCCGCACCGTCGTTGGGCGGCCCGTCACCGGAGCGTGCCTCCGGCGCCCCGCGGCCCGGCGGTAACCGTCGTGCGCCGCGCCGCAACCGACCCTGTGAGCGTCGTGACGCGAGTCTCGATCAGCGTGGCGAACCCCTCGGGCAAGTCGAGCGACGGCGGGTTGGGCAACCGTAGCACCGTGCGTCCGCCGGCGACGACGGACAACGAGCTTCCTTCGCCCACTCGCTCGTCGGGACCGAGGAACCGGATGCGGGCGGTGCCGCTCCAGGCGTGTCCGGGGAGACGCGCGAAAGCGGGATAGAACTCGACCGTAAGCGGAACGCCGATCAGCGAATCGCGCAGCGTGAGACCCATGCGTCCGAACGCGTAGTTCACTGGCTCGTTGCCGCCGCGCACCTGCTGACCGGTCGAGTCGTAGACCGTGACGGACAGGTCGGTCAGCTCGTCCCAGAGATCCGGCGGCAGCTCGAGATCCACCTCCATCCGCTTCGCCCAGCGCGGTGCACGCACCTGCAGCGATTCCGGCGGCTGCCCGCGGCCCGCGATCGCATAGTTGCGTTCCGCGCCTACCAGCCGGTATGCGACTTGGCCGCTCGCAGTCGTACCTCCGTCCGGTGCGTCACCGGCGAGCACACTCGAGGCTTCCAGGGCGGTGCCGTGCTGCGTTACGGCGAGGGCTACCGGCCCCAATTCGGCACGCAGCGTTACCGTCGTCGCGGTGAGCGGCGGCGCGACCACGTCCAGCTCGTACACGCCGGGGACCATGTCCTCAGCGCGCACCGTGATGACCGCGCTGCCCGGCTGCTGCTGCCCGAGATCGATGTCGTCGGGGGCAGAGCGGGCGGGCTCGCCGTTGGGCTCGTACAGCCGCACCGTTGCCTGCTGGCTCACCGAATCCGGCAGCGTCACGGTCGCTCGCAACGTCGCGTTGTCCTGTGAGACGCGCAGGAAGTACCGTTGCACCGCGCCCGGCCCGACCATGCGGCGCTCGTCGAACAGGACTTTCGTCGTGAGGTCGGTGGGCACGATGAGCGTGTTGACGAGCGTAAACAGCGGTCCCGCGACGGTATCGCGCAGGTTGCGCGCGCTCACGGTGCCGACGTAGACGCCCGGTGCGGTCAAGGCGCTTCGCTTGTAGGTGACCGCGATTTGCGTGGTGCGCGGCCCGGCGTCGACCGAGTCGTCCACGCTCAGCCAGGGAACGTCCGCCCGCAGCGCAAACTCTGCGGCGCGCAATCCGGCGACGTGCCGCACGGTAAACGTCTCGACGCTGTCCTGCGGTCCGGCGAAGCCGTTACGCCGGAACGCAGCCGTGACGCCGTTCGCGGCACGCACGCTGTAGATCGAGCCCTGATGTCCCCCTTCGAGCCACTGATACGCCGTCTCCAGCGCGGGCACTCCGGCGCCGTCGTCGATGACCCGCGCGCCGTTGAAGGGGCGCGCCGACATCCGCAGTGCCTGGGCGATGTCGGTTGCCACAGGTCGGCGGCCTTCCTGCGTCAGGGCCGACACGAGGCACGCGGCCAGGCCGGCCGCGTGCGGCGACGACATGCTGGTGCCGCCCTTGATTTCGTTGCCGATGTCCCAGCGTGGGACGCTGGAGAACGCGACGCCTGGAGTCACGATGTCCGGCTTGGCGAGCTCACCGCCGCGGGAGCTGAACCACCCCAGCACGTCGCGCGCGGCCGGAACGCCGGGCTGTGGCGCGGCCGCGAAGACGCCGGGATAGCTCGCGCCGACCGTGAGCGCCAGATCCGCCGAGCCCGGGAAGCCCACGGTCGACAGGCCGGGCCCATCGTTGCCAGCACTGATCGTGAAGACCGCCTCGGGATGGGTGCGCAGGAACGCGTCGACGATCGAATCGATTACGGCCCGGCCCTCGTGCTCGTTGCCGACGCCGAAGCTCATGTTCAACACGAGCGGGAGATTGCGTTGCGCGGCGTAGCGCGCGGCGTAGTCGATCGCGCGCATCATGCTGCCATGGACGGTGACGCCGCCGCGCGCGTTGTTCGCGATCTTGAGGCCCATGATCTGCGCGCCCGGCGCCACGCCGTTGAATCCAGCCACGTCGAACAGGTTGTAGCCGGCGGCGATTCCGGCCACGTGGGTCCCATGCCCTGACGTGTCGAAAAAGAGATCGAGCACGGGCGCGCTGTCCGCTTCACTGAAGTTTGCGATGATCGTGAGCGGCTTGGTGCCAAGGGCGAGCATCTCGCGTCCCTGGCGATAGTCGTGCAGCGGCATCTCGTCCTCGAACGAGCCGTCGAGGTTGGTATCGAGGAATGCGACCCAGCCGTCGGAGGCCTTCACCACGATGACGGGAAACGCGTCGGTGTTGCGGCCGTTGCCGTTGACGTCGCCCGCCGGCGGCCGGCCGAGCGGCAGCTCGCGGAACACGCCGCGGTACCACGTGGTGGACGTGGTCAGGCGGCCGATTCGGCCCGCGCCACGCATCTCCTGCTCGGTCGGCGCCGGGAACGCCGTCAGCGGGATTCGGCCCTCGCCGGAGAAGTCGCGCAGCTCGATCACCTTGGGGGCGCCCGTGCTGGTGGCGATCAGTCCCGGCACGCCGGGGTCGACGCCGCTGTCCAGAATCGCGATCAGCACACCTCGGCCGTCGTATGTCGGGTGCAGCGCGCGAAAGAGGTCGACGCCGGTGCTCTTCAACGGCATCAGACCCAGCATATAGGCCACGGCCGGATCGACTGCCGGCTGCGGCATGGCGGCGCGGCTCCCATCTGACGGGACGGCGGACGCGGGCTTCGATGATTTGGGAGCGGGTTGACCCGGTTTCGTGAGGCCCCCCCCCTTGCTGCCGGCGCAAGCGGCGATGATGGCGAGCGAGACGATAGCAGCAGGCTTCAGCATGAGGAGACACTCGGCAGTGCAAAGGCCCCCAGATGGGGGCCGGTGAATTCGCTGGAGACCTCGAGGAGAAACGCGAGCGTATCGCGCGTCTCCTCGGGCGTCAGAATCGCATCGACAAACCCGCGCGCCCCGGCGAATTTCGCGTCGAGCTGATGCTCGTAATCGGCGCGCATCGCGTCGACGGCCGGCGCGTTGTCCGGTTTCGCGGCCTCACCGCCATACACGGCCTGGACCGCGGACTCGCCTTCCATCACGCCCATGCGGCCGGTCGGCCACGAGACGATGAAATCGGGATCGAACCCCTGCCCCGCCATCGCATAGTACCCGGCGCCGGACGCGTGATTGACGGTGAGAACCAGCTTGGGTACCGTCGCCGTCGCCATCGCCTCGACGAATCGCGCGCCGGCCCGGATGATTCCGGTGTGCTCCGCCTCGGTCCCGACCATGAATCCCGACACGTCCTGAATGAAGAGCAGCGGCACGCGCTCGCGGTCGGCATTCTCGATGAAGTACGCCACCTTTTCGGCGCTTTCCGTGTAGATGATGCCACCGATCCGCGGCGCTTCATTCTTCCTCTTGCCCTTGATCACCCCGCGTGAATTCGCGATGACCGCGACCGGCCGCCCCTCGATAGCGCCGTGCCCGCAGATCATCTCGGGCGCGACCTCGGGCTGGAACTCATCGAGCCGGCCCGCGTCGAGGAAGCATTCGAACACGGCCCGCACGTCGTAACTCATGCGATGATCGACCGGCAGAATATCGTACAGCTCGGTAGGGTCGCGTTTCGGGTCGCGCGCCCCCCCCGGAGGCGTGGGATGTGGGGTGTGGGGAAGGCGGGTCACGTACTCGCGGATGCGGACCAGACAGTCCTTGTCGTCCTTGGCGCGGTAATGGGCGACGGCACTGACGGCGGTGTGCGTCGTGGCACCGCCCAGCGTCTCGGCATCGACTACCTGCCCCGTCGCGCCTTTGACGAGATTCGGCCCGCCCAGTCCCATGAACGAAGTGCCTTCCACCATGAAGATCACGTCCGACAGCGCCGGCAAATACGCCCCTCCCGCGATACACGGACCCATGACGGCGGCGATCTGCGGCACTTTGAGATAGCGGCGCATGATCGAGTTGTAATAGAAGATCCGGGCCGCACCATACTGACCCGGGAAGACCCCACCCTGATACGGAAGGTTCACGCCCGCCGAGTCGACCAGGTAAATGATCGGGATGCGCTGGCGCATCGCGATCTCCTGGGCGCGGAGGATCTTCTTGATCGTCTCGGGCCACCACGATCCCGCTTTCACCGTCGCGTCATTCGCGACGACCACCACCGGGCGCCCACTGATACGGCCCAGACCGGTCACGACGCCGGCCGCCGGCGACTGGCCGTCGTACTGATCCCACGCGACCAGCAATCCGATCTCGATCCAGGGGCCGTCTTTGTCGAGCAGCGCCGTGACGCGCTCGCGCGCCGTCAGCTTTCCTTGGTCGTGCTGGCGCTTGATGCGCTCCGCGCCGCCGCCCTGCTCGAGGCGGGCGCGGAGCGTCTGGTATTCGTCGCTGAGCGTCTTGAGGCGACTCACGAACGGCCGTGGGTCGTGCGTGGTGCGTCGTGCGTGCGACTACGCCGCGACATGATCGGCGGCCCATTCCTGGATGTACCTGATCAGATCCGACGTCGGCGTACCGGGGCCGAACAGCTTGCCTGTGCCCTGCGATTCCAGCGCGCTCATGTCCTCAGGGGGAATGATGCCACCGCCGGTCAGCAGCACGTCCTGCCGGCCGGCGGCGTCGAGCAGTTTGCGGACGCGCGGGAAGAGGGTCATATGTGCGCCCGACAAGATCGACAGACCGACGACGTCCACGTCCTCCTGGATCGCCGCCTGCGCGATCATCTCGGGCGTCTGGTGCAGGCCGGTGTAAATGACCTCCATCCCGGAGTCGCGCAGCGCCGCGGCCACGACTTTCGCGCCGCGATCGTGCCCATCGAGGCCCGGCTTCGCAACCAGGATCCGAATCGGTCGACGGCGAGCGGTCATCCGCGGCGGAAGCGCAGCAGCGCCGCCATGCCTTCGACTGCCCGGCGCGCTTTCTCGTCGTACAGGACGTCCACCTGGGAGCGCTGTCGCAGCGCTTCTTCGACCGCGTCGTCGATCCGGGGATCGTCATCCTGACCGTCGGCGAGGAGGGTCCGCACCTGCCCGCGCGCCAGCGCCTTGAGTGTGGGATCCACGCCGTTGACCGCCCATCCTTCCGGGACGCCGTCCTTCAGCGCCTCCGCATGGGCACGCTCCCAGGCCCGTTCCCGCTCCTCGCGCAGCGCCAGCGCCGCCTCACGCACCTCAGCCTTGGTGGTCGATTTCGGATTGAGTTTGACCACGCCCATCACGAGATCGTGCACGTAGCTGTGGAGATGCGGGATGACGGCGCCGGCATCCACACCGACCCCGCCCACGAGCAGACCCGCCAGCGGCCGGGCGCGGTGAATCTGGAACACGCGGTCTGCGATCTGTGCGTAAAACCGCTGTTTCTCGGTGCGAATGCGCATGTGATAGTTGTGCTCGCCCGCGCTGCCGGACGGCGTGCCGGCGCGCGCCATCACCTGTCGCTGCTGTGAGCCATGGAATTTGCTCGCGCGCGAGGCGTCCATCGCCGGGAGGTCGGTGAGCTCCACGGAGTCGTACGCGGTGACCTCGAAGAATCGGGCCGCGGTGCGGTCGTACACCACCACCAGGATCGTTCCGAACTCTTCATCAAGCGCGACGAGCTCGCGCACCAGCGGCTCGTGCTCGACCGCCAGGCGGGAGCGATGCACGTGGGGCAGCGGCAGCGCCTCGAACAAGTCGAGCCCTTGTGACGCGAAGATCGCGATGGCTCGCGTCCTCGGCAGATGATTCGGCTCCTCGAGATGCTGTAGTACCCGCTGCAAGTCGGCCGCGATCGCCTCGCGGTCGGCGTGTCCGAGATTCTGGCGGGAGAGCGCCGCGGCGGTCTCCTTGACGCGATTCTTCATCTTGATGAGGTACTTGCCGCGAGTCCGGTCACGAGGCTCGAGCTTGAGGTAGCACGTCAGCACCCAGTATGGGCCCGGCTCGATCGCCGCTAGCCGCTGGACCGCGGCGTGGACGTCCTGCTCGCTCGCGACAGACGTGGAGGGGGAGGTCGTAGCGCTCATAGGCTAGAAGAAGACTGGTTCACGGTATGCTCCCCACACGCGTTCCAGCGCATGGCGAATCTCGTAGAGGGTGGCGTACGCACGCGCGCAGTCCAGCATCGCTGGAATCACGTTCTGATCGGCCTCGGCCGCCTGCCGCAGGGCCTCGAGCCGGCGCTCGACCAGGGCATTGTCCCGCCCCGCCCGCACCTGCGCGAGGCGGTGGCGCTGCTGCTCTTCCGCATCATTGGAGACCTTCAAGATTTCGACCGGGTGATCGTCGTCGGACAGAAACTCGTTCACCCCGACGATGACCTTCTCACCGAGCTCGACGTGACGCTGGAAGGCGGCCGCCGACTGGGCAATCTGCCGCTGGAACCAGCCGCTCTCGATTCCCCGAACGACGCCGCCGATCGAGCTGATCTCGGCGAACAACGCTTCGGCTTCACGCTCGAGCTGGTCGGTGAGGGCCTCGATGTAGTAGGACCCGCCCAGCGGGTCGATCACCTGGGCGACGCCCGTCTCGTGCGCCAGGATCTGCTGGGTCCGCAGGGCCACCTGCACCGACTGCTCGGTCGGTAAGGCCAGCGTCTCATCGAGGGAATTCGTGTGGAGCGACTGTGTGCCGCCGAGCACAGCCGCCAGGGCTTGGTAGGCGACGCGTACGACGTTGTTCAGCGGCTGTTGCGCCGTCAGAGTGACGCCGGCCGTCTGGCTGTGAAAACGCATCATCCACGAGCGCGCCTGCCTCGCCTTGTAACGCTCGCGCATGTGCCGCGCCCAGATCCGCCGCGCGGCGCGCAGCTTGGCGATTTCCTCGAAGAAGTCGTTGTGAATGTCCCAGAAGAAGGAGAGGCGCGCGGCGAAGCTGTCGATATCGAGACCGCGAGCCAGCCCTCGCTCGACGTAGGTGAAGCCGTTGGCGAGCGTGAACGCGAGCTCCTGAGCGGCCGTCGCGCCTGCTTCGCGGATGTGATAGCCGGAGATCGAAATCGTGTTCCACAGCGGCGTGTGCTTGGCGCCCCACTCGAACATGTCGACGATGACTTTGAGTGCGGGCTCGACCGGGTAGACCCAAGCATGCTGGGCCATGTACTCCTTGAGGATGTCGTTCTGCACCGTGCCGCGCAGCTTTGCGATCGGGACGCCCTGCTGCTCGGCGGCGGCGACGTAGAAGCAGAACAGAATCGCCGCCGGTCCGTTGATCGTCATGGACGTCGAGACCTGGTCGAGCGGGATGCCGTCGAACAGCGTCTCCATGTCCGCCAGCGAGGAAATGGCGACGCCGCATTTCCCGACTTCACCCTCGGATCGGGGATGATCGGAGTCGTAGCCCATCAAGGTTGGGAAATCGAACGCAACCGACAGGCCCGTCTGTCCGTGCTCGAGCAGGAACTTGTAGCGTTGGTTGGTATCGGCGGCGCTGCCGAAGCCGGCAAATTGCCGCATCGTCCAGAGCTTGCCGCGGTACATCGTCGGATGAATGCCGCGAGTGAACGGATACTCGCCGGGGCGCCCGAGCTGGCGTTCCGCATCGAAGCCATTGAGATCGGCGGCGGTGTAGACCGGTTTCTTTTGGATGGTCATTTGCCGTTCCTTACTTGCTCCAGAACTTCGGCGGCGACTTCGTAGGGGCTCCGTGTGCCCGCGGCGACATCGTCGAGCCGCCGGGCGAGCAAATCTTCGGCCTGTGTCTCATCCCATACCCATTGGCGGATCGCCCGGTTCACGACCGCGCGCGTGCGCGCCGCCAGCCTGCGTTTCCGCCGCTCGTGCAACTTCCCGCTGCGCTCGAGGAATTCATGGTGCTGGTCAAGAGCGGTGACGAGCCCAGGTATTCCCTCGCCGTTGGAGGCGACCGTGGTGAGTACCGGAGCGTCCCATTCCGGCGGATCGCCGGATGGTCGGATGGTCTTCCGATCCGCCGATCCGCCCATCCGCTCATCCGGCTTTCCGTGATGCGGCCGCACATGCGCGAGCGCGTTGCCGCGTCGGATGCCCAACATCACTTCGACCTCTTGCTTCAGCTTCTCCGCGCCCGGCCGATCGCTCTTGTTGATCACATAGAGCTCGGCGATCTCCATGACACCGGCCTTCAACGTTTGGATGCCATCCCCCGATTCGGGCACGAGCACGAGCACGGTGGTCTCGGCGGTTGCCGCGACGTCGAGCTCGGTTTGGCCGACGCCGACGGTTTCGATCAGGATGCGGTCGAATCCGAATGCCTCGAGCACATCCGCGACCTCTTCGGTGGTCGTCGCGAGACCGCCCTGCGCGCCACGTGTGGCCATCGAGCGAATGAACACGCCCGGATCGAGGCTCACCGATTCCATGCGAATCCGGTCGCCGAGGAGCGCGCCGCCGGTGAAGGGGCTGGTGGGATCGACGGCGATGACTGCCACTTTGAGACCGCGTTCGCGGTAGGCGCGGATCAGCTGTTCGGTGAGGGTGCTCTTGCCCGCGCCCGGTGGCCCGGTGATGCCGATCCGATGCGTGCTTCCCTTCCCGATCTTCTTATGCAGCGCCCCCAACACGCGCTCGAAGCCTTCGCGCTGGTTCTCGACCAGACTGATCGCACGAGCGAGCGCCGCGGTGTCGCCACGCGCCAACCCTTCGAGCACCGCGTCCACTCGCATATGCCCTAAGGATAACGGCGGCATAGCCGTCATAGGAGGGTTCCGCGGAGCACCAGGCTTGCCACGGTGAAGTAAATCACCAGACCGGTGACGTCTACCAGCGTTGCCACGAACGGCGCGGACGCGCTAGCGGGGTCGAATCCCAGCCGGCGCAGGACAAACGGTAACAGGGATCCCGCCATCGTTCCGAACGTCACGACGCCGATCAGGCTGCCGAACACGGTGAATGCGATAAGCAGGTAATGCTCCCCATAGATCCCGGTGACCGCGTGCCACAAGGTGATCCGGAGAAAGCCGATCGCGCCCAGTACGAGGCCCAGCACCACGCCGGTCGCGATCTCGCGGCGAATAACCCGCCACCAGTCGCGCAACGTCACTTCCCCGAGAGCCATGGCGCGGATGACGAGCGTCGAGGCCTGCGAGCCGGAGTTGCCGCCGCTCGAGATGATGAGTGGCACGAACAGGGCGAGGATGACCGCTTTGGCGATCTCCTCCTCGAAAAACGCCATCGCTGTGGCCGTCAGCATCTCGCCGAGAAACAGGGCCGCCAGCCAGCCGGCGCGTTTTCGAACCATGCGGCCGAACGCGACCTTCAGATAGGGAGCGTCGAGCGCCTCCATGCCGCCGAACTTCAGGAGGTCCTCGGTGGTCTCCGCTTCCACCACGTCGACGACGTCGTCGAACGTGATGCGCCCCAGCAGCCGGACGTTTGCGTCGACGACCGGGACGGCGGCGACGTTGTAGCGCGCCATGAGCCGGGCGACCTCTTCCTGGTCCTGTTCCGGCTGCACCTGGACGGCGGGCTGCTCCATGACGTCGCGCACCAGACGGTCCGGAGACGTCACGATCAGCCGCGCGATGGGCACGATGCCGCGTAAGTGGCCGTGCGCATCCACGGCGTACACCTGGTACAACTGGCTCTCGTCCTCATCGCTCTGCTGACGAATCGCCTCGATGGCTTCGGCTACGGTCGCGTCGTCCCGCACGCTGACGACGTTGGTCGTCATCAACCCGCCGGCCGAGTCCTCCGGATACTTGAGCAGCCGCTCGACCTCGGCGCGATCGCTGACCTCGGCGAGGACCGCCTCGCGCTGGCGGGGTGAAAGCTCGGCGACGAGGTCGGCGGCATCGTCCGTCGGCATCTCCTCGACCAGCTCGGCTGCGTATTCCGGTCCGACCGCGAGCAGCATCTCTTCCGGGTGTTCGGCCGCTTCCATCTCCGCGAGGGCGCTCGAGGCGACGTCGAGGGGCAGCTCGGAGATCACGCGGACGCGGGTCGGTTCTTCCAGGGCCGACAGGACGTCGGCGAGATCGGAGGGATGGACGTGACGCACACGCAGCAGGAACGGGTGGAGATCGTCTTGCTCGGCGAGCTCCTTGAGCTCGTCGAGCCTCAGGTCGGGGGCTTCGGGTGTGGTCACGGCGTCCCGCTTCCGCCCAGCGCGATCGTCCGAACCGGACCGGGACGCACGGCCACGCGCTCGACGCGGGTCGCGCTCGCGGCCAGGATGTCGAATTCGAGACCCTTGTACGTGAACCGCTCGCCGGCGCGAGGAATGCGGCCGAGCGCCTGGATCAACAGTCCGCCGACACTTTGCGCACCGCTGCCCAGCGGCAGGCCGAGCTTTTCGGCGAGCTCGGACGTCGGCATGCTGCCCTCGACATCGACCACCCGGGTCGTGTCGGGGGTGGACGACGACGGCTCGAACAGCTCGCTGACGAGATCGTTGAGCAGGTCCTCGAACGTGACGAGTCCCGCCGTGCCGCCGAACTCGTCCAGCACGACGGCCAGGTGGAGCCCGCCCCGCTGCATTTCGAGCATCAGGTCGGCGGCGCGCATCGTGCCAGGGATCGTCAGCGGCGGATGCACCAGGATGGGATCTTCCGGCTGGCGGCCGAGCAGATCGAGCGTGTGGGCGACGCCGACCACTTCATCCAGCGAGCCGCGGTACACGGGATAGCGGCTGTACCCCGATTGCTGCAGCACATGCGCAGCCTCGGCGGTCAGGATGCCTTCGGGAAACGCGACGATCGCGGTCCGCGGCGTCATCAGCTCGCGCACCGGACGATCGGCGAACGCGAGCACCCCGGAGACCACCGCCATCTCATCGGTCGTCGCCAGGGCGTCGGTATCGGCGCTCGTCAGCAGCGCGGCGAGCGTAGTGCGCGTTGATCCCTCGCGCCGCGGGATGAACGGCGACAACACCGCCCCGAAGCGCTCCATGAGCGGCACGGCATGTCCCACCAACGGTTCCGCCCAGCGCCTCCCCAGGACGCGCGGTACCAGGTACGCGGCGCTGATGAACAGCGGCACGCCGACCGCGATCGTGAAGATCCCGAGGAAGGTTGGCGTGGTGGCAGCCAGCAGGGCCGGGATTGCGCCGGCCGCGAGGAGCACGCCGACCGTCGTCAGCATGTTGGATGTGGCGAGCGTCTGCCCCGGGTTTTGCAGCACGTTCACTGTGGCCGCCGAGCCTCGCAGCTTGTACGCCACCCAGCGCGTCAGCTCGTGCTGGCTCACGGCGGCCGCCGCGACACCGATCGCCGCCGACACGCCGGCCAACACGAGACCGACCAGCAAGACCGCGAGCGCGACGCTCATCGCTTTTCGAACGACACTTGGGTCACCCGGCGCTGCTCGACGCGCTCCACGACCACGCGGTAGCCGTCCAACGTCAGCTCGTCCCCGGGCCGCGGAACGCGTCCGAGGACCGAGTACACGAGCCCCCCGACGGTCGAGACTTCGGCATGCGCGATCGTGGTGCCCAGCGCCGCCGAGAGGTCGTCGAGACTGGTGCGCCCATCCACCCAGAGCCGGGTTCCGTCCTGGCGAATCGCCGGCGTCGTCTCCGTATCATGCTCGTCGCGGATCTCGCCCACGATTTCCTCGAGAATGTCTTCGCGGGTGATCAATCCCGAGGTCCCGCCGAACTCGTCGACGACGATCGCGATGTGGGCGGGCGTTCCCTGAAAGTCGCGGAGCTGATTGTCGAGCGTCTTGGTCTCGGGAACGAACGCCGCTGGCCGCATGAGCGTGTGCCAGCGCGTGCCCGGTTCCGCGAGTCCCATCGCAATGGGCACGAGGTCCTTCGCGAACACCACGCCGCCGACGTTGTCGGGTGAGCCGTCGAGGACCGGCAGCCGGGAGTGCTGGCTTTGCCGGAAGGCCTCGAGGACCTCTTCGGTGGACGCCGAGACGTCAACGCCTTTCATATCGAGGCGCGGGGTCATGACCTCGTCTACCGTCGTGTCGGCCATGGTGAAGACGCCGAGGAGCATGTCACGCTGCGCGACACCAAGATCGGGTTGCAGTGGGCGCGGCGTATGGACCAGGGCGTGCAAGCCGCGATCGGCCCACGCGAGCAGCCAGAGCAGCGGGCCGAACGGCGCGAGCGTGCGGCGCGCGAGCGGGAGCGCGGCGTCGGACAGCTCCGGGGCAATCCGGGCCACACTGCGGGGCAAGGCGTCGCCGACGATGAACAGGAGCAGTGTGCCGATGACCAGGGTGACGAGCGCTTCCGCCCAAGGTCTGGTCCACCACGCCACCGCGTTGGCTGTGGCGACGGCACCCAACACGAGCAACGCCAGGCGTGCCACGTGCAGTGCGCGATGCAGCGGCACGCGCCGCTCGGCGGCTATCGGTGGGGCATCACCCAGGGTGTGGAGCGCCTCGCCCACCGCCGCTTCTTCGGCCAGGGCGAGCAGCGCGGCCCACACGCCCGCGCTCACGGCGACAACCAGCCCAATCAGGCGCAAAGCGGCTTCGGTCAGCATTAGCGGAGGAGTCTTTTGACGTAGCGCTCCTGCAGCTGCCACATCCGCGAGCGGGTCCGCCCCGCACCGTCGGGGTGATCGTATCCCAAGACGTGCAGCGTGCCGTGGACGGCCAATCGGATGAACTCCTCGCGCAGCCCGGCACCGTTGCGCGTTGCGCCGGCCGCCGCGTCGGGAGAGATGTAGACGTCACCCAGGAGTCGTCCGTCAGGCTGGGGCAGCGAGTACGCGATCACGTCGGTCAGGCCCCGCCGGCCGGTGGCGCGACGGTTGGCGCGGCGCATGGCCGCGGCCGGCAACAGCGTGATCTCGACGTGCGACCCCGCGGGCGCGCGCTCCCACGCCATGACCCGCTCGGCGACGCGCATCAGGTCCTCAGCGCGCGGTCGCCGGGTGCCAGGCCGCACTGATGCCGCCACTGGACTCCGGGTAATCGATGCGATTGTGATACATCCCGCTCAAGACCCTGAGGAAGGCGGCCTTGACCTGCTCTATCTGCTGCAGCGTGAGCGGGGCTTCATCGAGCTGGCCGGCGTTGACCTTGGTGCGCACGATGTGGTCGATCGCTTCCTCGATCTTCTGCGGGGTCAGGTCCTCGAGGACGCGCAGCGCCGCTTCGACCGAGTCGGCGATCATCGAAATCGCCGTCTCCATCGAGCGCGGCTTCGGACCCGGATACGTGAAGTCCTCCGGGTTGCGCGCCTGGCCGCCGTCGGACTTCTTCGCCTTGTCGAGGAAGTAGGTGATCTCCGTCGTCCCGTGATGCTCGGGGATGAATGCTGCGACCGAGTCGGGGAGCTTGGCCTCTGCGGCCAGGACGAGGCCGTCGGTGACGTGCGCCTTGATGATTTGCGCCGATTGCAGCGGCTTCAGCCGGTCGTGGGGATTGTTGCCCGGGATCTGGTTCTCCACGAAGTACAGCGGATTCTTGACCTTTCCGATGTCGTGGTAGTAGCACCCGACGCGTCCCAGGAGGCCGTTCGCGCCGATGCGGTTACAGGCCGCCTCGACGAGGTTCGCCATCGCCACGCTGTGCGCGTAGGTCCCCGGCGCCTCGAGCGACAGGCGGCGCAACAGCGGACGACTGGGATCGGACAACTCCAGCAGGGTCAGATCGGTCGTGATGTGCGTGATCGCCTCGGCGACCGGCAACAGGAAGAAGGTGAGTCCCGCCGACACCAGACCGTTCAGCGCACCTCCGAGGCCGCGCAGCGCGATTTCCCCGATCGGCCAGCCGCTCGACAGCCCGAGCGCCAGGGCACCGGCGGTGTATCCCGCCGCGATGATCAGCACGGGCGCATAGAAGTTGCTGCGGCTGCGCAGCGTCTTCACCGAGAGGGCCGCGGTCACGCCGCCGACGACGCAGAGGAAGGTCGCGGGGACGTCGTGCAGCACCGGTTGCTGTCCGATCACAACGGCCAGAATCATCGCGGCAATCATCGAGACTCGGCCGTTGAACAGCACCGTCATCATCATCGCAAGGAACGGCATGAAGATGACTTCGGGGTGCGCCGGATAAAACCGCGCGACGAGCCCCGCCTGCGTGAGCAACACGGCGAACAGCCCGCCGATCAGCGCGACCTGGCGCTGCTCGCGGTAGGTCTCGCGCCGGTAGAAGACCATCAAGACCCAGAAGATCGCGACGATCAGCGAGTCGCGGAGCAGCGGGCCGATGACGCCGCGGATCGAGTACGTCGTCGCGGCGCCACGGCGGAGCAGCTCCTGATGCAGCGTCACGAGCCGCTCGTGGGCCTCGTTCGTCACAATCTCGTTCGCGCCCACGATCCGATCGCCGGCGCGCACGATGTATTTGCTGGGGTCGACGCTGCCGCGCAGCTCGTTGCGGCGGCGCTCCGTTTCCAGCGGCTTGGGGATCAGCGTGGGCCGGAAGAATTGCCGCACGAGCTTGAGATACAACACGTCCCCGACACTCGACCCCGCGTCGGGGTGCAGCTGCTTGGCGCGGTTCAAGTATTGCGCAAATGTGAGCACCTGATCCCGGATCACCGAGGACTCGGTCGAGCCCCGACGCACGATCAACTCCCGTGACTGCTCGCCCTGAAGCACGCCGGGTCCGGTGACGCCCTGCGCCAGGGTTCGGTCGAACAGTCTTTCGAGCGACTGCTGCAACGCGCGTCGCTTCCCGCCTTTGCTGAGATAGGCCGCTTCCTGCAGCGTCACCGGCACGCCGAATTGGCCGGCCGCGCGGATGATCGCCTGCGGGCCTTGATCCGCCGCGTCCACGGCGGCGAAGAACGCGGCCATCGTGGTCGCTGCACTGTCGTATGCGTGCTGGCGGAACTCGTAGATCGGCTTGGCCGATGCCGCGAGCTCTTCGGCTTCACGCTGGAGCTCGTCTTCCGACTTGTTCACGACAAAGTTGAACGGCGCGACGATTTCTTTGTCGGCGCGGGCGCCGGGCTCGAGCAACGGCGCCACGTCGGCGCCGCCGGACGGGAACGCGACATGCGCGACGAGCGCCAGCGCCAGGACCCAGATCCAGCGCGCGACGTGGTAGCGCACCTGCTCCTGCGTCGGGAGCTTCATCTCAACCCTGCGCGTCCTCGGCGTAGGCGCGGATGATGTCGCGCACCAGCCGGTGGCGGACGACGTCGGCGTCGCCGAGGTAGCAGAAGCCGATGCCCTCGATCCCCGGGAGAATCCGCTCGACCTGCAGGAGCCCGGAGTCCTCGCGGTTGGGGAGATCGATCTGTGTCTTGTCGCCGGTGATCACGGCGCGGGAATTCACGCCCAGACGGGTGAGAAACATCTTCATCTGCATTCCCGTCGCGTTTTGCGCTTCGTCGAGAATCACGAACGCATCGCTCAAGGTGCGGCCGCGCATATAGGCGAGGGGGGCGATCTCGATCGTGCGCGTCTCCAGCGCCTTCTGCACGCGCTCGCGCGGCATCATGTCCTCGAGCGCGTCGTACAGCGGGCGCAGGTAGGGGTCGACTTTCTCCTGCAGATCCCCGGGGAGGAACCCGAGGTTCTCGCCGGCCTCGACAGCCGGTCGTGCCAGGATGATGCGGCGCACCCGCTTGCGGGCGAGCGCGTCGATCGCGGCCGCGACCGCGAGATACGTTTTGCCGGTACCTGCCGGCCCGATGCCGATGACGATGTCGTGCTCGGCGATCGACCGCAGGTACTCGCGCTGCCCCGCGGTCTTGGGCTGAATGACGCGGCGCAACCCCGGGAGAATGATCTTGACCGGATCGGAGGTCGCTCCCTGGCGGCCGAGCTCGCCGTGCGCCTCGTCGGACACCAGGCGCTCCACGTCGTGCACGTCGAGCGTCTCGCCCATGCGCGCGAGGTCGATCAACGCCTGCGCGACGGGGCCGGCGCGCTCGATCGCGGCCGCGGGTCCGGCGAGGGACATGCTGTCGCCGCGCAGCGAGACCCGCACGCCCAAACGGCGCGCGAGCTCGAGCAGGTTGGCATCGTTCACGCCGGCCAAGGCCAGCGGATCGACGCCTTCGACGGAGAGCCGGTGGACGACGTCGTCACTCATGAGGGGGCACCACCTTAATGTGAAGTGCGGCGAGATCCTCGGGCCGGGCCGGGGCGGGCGCGCCCTCGAACAACGCGCGTGCCGCGGTGGTCTTGGGGAATGCGATCACATCGCGCAACGACGCGGCGCCCGCGACCAGCATCGCCGTGCGGTCGAACCCGACCGCGAAACCGCCATGCGGCGGCGCGCCGGCGGCGAGAGCCGTCAGCAGGAAGCCGAAGCGAGACTCGATGTCCGCCGGTGACAGCCCGAGGTGCGTGAAAACCTTCCGCTGGACCTGAGGATCGGTGATCCGGATCGAGCCCGAGCCGAGCTCGTTGCCGTTGTACACGGCATCGTAGTGCAGCGCGCGGCAGGCGAACGGGTCGGAATCCAGCTTGCCCACGTCGTCCGGATGCGGGGACGTGAACGGATGGTGGGCAAACACGGGCTGTCCCGTTTCCGGATCCGGCTCGAACAGCGGGAAATCGACCACCCAGCAAAACGCGTGCGCGACCTTCGGCTGTGGCGCGAGCCGCCGGATGACTTCCTGCCGCACCTTGTCGAGCGCGGGCGACGTCACGCGGTCGGGCCCGACGGTCATCAACGCGACGTCGCCGTCGCCGATGCCGATTCGTCCCAGGGCTTCCGCGGTGAAGTGCTTGCCGACGGAGCCGGACAACTGCTCGCCCTGGCGCTTCACCCAGGCGAGGCCTGGTGCGCCGTTCGTCTTTGCCGTCTCGGTAAGGTGGTCCACGTCTTTGCGGGACAGCGTGCCGCCACCGCGCACCGCGATGCCGCGCACGCGGGACCCGTTGGTCGCGCCCTGGAAGAACGGCACGCCGAGCGGCTGGACCTGTGCGGTCCAGTCGGTGATCGGAAAATCGAAGCGGAGATCGGGCTTATCGGTGCCGTACCGCTCCATCGATTCGCGCCACGTCAAACGCGGGAATGGCCGCGCGATCTTGTGGCCGGCTTCGTCCCACAGCGCGACGAGCACTGTCTCGACAAACCCGATCACGTCCTCCTGCCCGACGAACGACGCCTCGATGTCGATCTGCGAGAACTCCGGCTGGCGATCGAACCGCAGGTCTTCGTCGCGGAAGCAGCGGGCGATCTGGAAATAGCGATCGAACCCCGACACCATCAGCAGCTGCTTGTAGATCTGCGGCGACTGCGGCAGCGCGTAGAACTCGCCTGCATGTACGCGCGACGGTACGAGATAGTCTCGCGCGCCTTCGGGTGTCGGCTTGGTGAGGATCGGGGTTTCGATCTCGAGGAAATCGAGCTCGCTGAGCGCGCGCCGCGCGCGCTGCAGCAGCCGGTGGCGCAGGATCAGATTGGCCTGGAGCTCGGGTCGCCGCAGATCGAGGTGGCGATACTTGAGGCGCAGCTCCTCGGCGGGCAGCTCGTCGCCCTTGCCGCGCGCGACCGGAATCGCGGGAGTCTCCGCCGGCCCGACGATGCGCAGCGACGTCGCATGCACCTCGACTTCCCCGGTCGCGAGCTCGGTGTTCCGCATGGCGGGAGGACGGGCGAGGACCTCGCCCTCGACGAGAACGACGGTCTCCGTCCCGACCGTTTGGGCGCGCGCCACGAGATCGGGCGACGCCCAACCCGGCCCGACGGCGACCTGTACCAAACCGTCACGATCGCGGAGGTCGATAAAGACGATTCCTCCGAGGTCGCGGCGGCGATGGACCCAGCCCCCCAGACGAACTCGCTGCCCCACGTGCTCGGTCCGCAGAGCGCCGCAGCGATGGGTTCGCAAGGTTGTCTGAGTCACGCTCGCGTTTATGCGCCTCCCCTCTCTGCATCACACAGGATGCGATAGAACTCTTGTGCATCGTTCGCCGCCAATAGCCGGGTGCGGATCGGCTCGCGTCGCACGAGCCGCGAGATGCGGCTCAATGCCTTGACGTGCGCGCCTGCCTGCGACTCGGGACCGGCGAGCAAGAAGAACAACCGGACCGGTTCACCATCCACCGTTTCATAAGGCACGGGAGTGCGCGCCGTGCCGGCAACCGCAACGAGATTGGCGAGGGCTGGAGTCTTGCCATGTGGAACCGCGACGCCGTAGCCGATTCCAGTCGGGAACTGCCGCTCCCGCTCCATCACGGCTTGCAGAACATCAGGGGCTGCCCCGTTGCCCCCCACCAAGAGGTCGACCAACTCCCGTAGCACGCCCTCCTTGCTCTGGGCCCTGATGGGGACCCGGATCCGGTCGGGGGTAAGCAATTCGGAGAGCCGCAATGGAGTATGTCCAAGTGCCGTAACCGGTTGAAGATAGTTGACTTGAGTTGACGGCGCCACAGCCGTGAGTAAACGTTCGGCATGCAACGCATTGGCCTGCTGGTTGTTGGACTGCTGCTACTCGCTGCGGCCCGAGTACCCGGACAGCAGGCGGCGGGGACGACGCTCTGGCGTGTTGCCGCGACGACGCTTCCGGTCCCTCCTGCCCTCACCCTCGGTCCCGCCGCCGTCATGTGGAATCCCGCGCAGACCCAGGACAGCGCGCGGGTGCAGCTCGCACTGGAGACGATTCAGACGCCCGCCGCGGTCGATGCCACCGGTATCATCGCGGCGGTTCGCATTCCCGCCGGCTCGATTGGACAGCTGGGCCTGCTCTACGGTCGCGTCGGTTTGAGTGACATCACGCAGACCGTCGATAGCCCTGATCCCACGGGCAGCGTGATTCCCGTCTACACGTTCGCGCTTGGCGCCACGTGGTCGCGGCTGATCGGCAAGACGAGTGTCGGCGCGACGCTCGCGTTTCACCAGACGCGTCTCGACCTTGCCCGCGCGGACCGGTGGACGCTCGACGTTGGGGCGAGCCAGCCGTTTGCCGGCGACCGGCTGCGCCTCGCCGCCGCCACGCACTTCTTCTCGTCGCTCAGGACCAATGATCCGGCACAGGATATCTACGCCGGCATCGAGGGTCGAATCTGGAAGGGCCCGCTGTCGACGGACCGCGTCGTCGTCCGCGCGCGATACGGCATCTCGTTTGCGCATGGATTCGGCGCCGATCACCAGTTTGGCATGGGCGCCGAGTTCGCGAAGACCGTCGCGCTCGATCTCATGCTGGCTCGGGAGGGCGGTTACAGCGATGGGGCGCACTGGCGGCCCGTCGCCGGCCTGCGGCTTGTGATCGGCAAGTATCGCGTCACGCTGGCGCGCGACACCGGCGTGAACGACCTCGGCTCGACCTACCGGGTCGGCGTGGACATGCGGTTTCGGTGAGCGTCGATCTTCTTAGTTTGACGCCGGACGCGGCGCGCGCTGCGCTGGCGGAGTGGCTGACGCAGCGGGGCGAGCCGCCCTATCGCGTGCGCCAGGTGGCGCCGCGCCTCTGGCAGCGGCCGGTGGCGAACTGGGCCGATGCCACAGATCTCGCTGTTCCATTGCGATCGGCTTTGGACGAGGCGTTTCCACTACGCAGATTGACGTTGCGTACTCACCAGGTTTCCAATGACGGGACGCAGAAGTTTCTCTGGGCACTCGACGACGGCGAAGCGATCGAGTCGGTCCTGATCCCTGAGGGAAAGCGCCGCACACTATGTATTTCCTCGCAAGCGGGCTGCGCGCTGGGCTGCGTGTTCTGCGCCACGGGACGCATGGGATTTCGTCGCAATCTCTCGGCGAGTGAAATCGTCGGGCAGGTGCGCGAGCTGGTGTTGCGCGATCCCGCTCTCAAGCCGACCAACATCGTGTTCATGGGGATGGGCGAGCCGCTGCTGAACTGGGATGCAGTGGACGCGACGCTCACGATACTGAACGGGCCTGAGGGCCTGGGGATTGGGGCTCGGCATATCACCGTATCGACGGTGGGGATCCTGCCCAATCTCGCCAAGTTCGCGAGACGGACTGAGCAGTTCCGTCTCGCCGTCTCCTTGCACGCTCCGACACCGGCGTTACGGAAGGAGCTGATGCCGATCGAAAAGAAGTACACGCTGCCCGAGCTGATGGAGGCGCTGAAACAGTTTCGCCGCCGGGTGACGCTCGAGTACGTCTTGATCGGCGGAAAGAATGATTCACTCGAGACCGCCGATCAGCTGGCGAAGCTCGCGCAGCCGCTGGAGGCCCTGGTGAACCTGCTGCCGCTGCATCCGGGCGGCGCGCCCGACCTCACGCCCAGCACGCGGGCGCAGATGCTCGCGTTCGAGCGGCGCCTCAAGCAGCGGGGGGTGGAAGCGGTGTTGCGGCGCAGTCGCGGCCTGGATATCAGCGCGGCCTGCGGTCAGCTACGGGTGGAAGTCGAGGCCGAGGAGCACGCTCACATCGAGTAGCTTGGCGCTGTCGAGCTGAACTTCGACGCGTCCCTGCCCCAGCGCCGCCCGCACACGCCCGCCGACCTTCTCCGCGCCCCGCCGCACGATGATGCGCGTTGAATCGAGCCCGTTCTCCCCCGCGTTGCCGAAGTAAACCACATCGATTCCCGCCCGCCGCAACCGCTGCGTACCGATCCGCGCATCACCGGCCCGCCCGTTCGCATTCAAGACCTCCACGGTGATCGCGGGGCCGCGATCGCCGGGGATGGGACGAGTCTGGGTCGAATCGCCACCGCACCCGACCAGGGCGACAACGAACACCAACGCCGGGATTCTCATGACTGGCCGACCAGCCGATTCCAGAAGGCGACCGTCGTCGCCGGCAATGGCCAACCGGAGCGAAGGAGCCACGCGATTCTGCGGTGGGCCACTTCCCGGAGCACGGCATCCCGCTCGAGCGGCACACGCCGCGTCAGGTCCGCGCGATCAGGAGCGATGCGGTCGCGCCCCGGCTCCAGGAAGTCCGCGAGGTACAACATGCTCCCGACGTCGTCCCAGTCGGGCGAGCCGACCGTGTGAAAACGCACGGCGTCCAGGACACCACGATCCCGCTCCCCATCGGCCGCAGCACGATCTGCGGCCGCCGGCCCATGCGCCAGAGGATCGGGAAACGGCGCATCGCGGAGCGCGTCGTGCAGCCAGCCGGCGCGGAGCCAGCGGTCCCGCTCCTTCGCGTCGACGTGCATCGCGTCCGCCCAGCTGTTCAGGAGTCCGACGACCCGCTCGATATGGGCGCGACGCTCGGGCGACACCTGCGCCCATGCCGGCAAGCTCACGGCGTGACTCGCGGGTCCGCGCCGATGCCTTCGCCGAGGACGACGTTGTCGAGGAGACGGGTCTTCCCCACGCGCGCCGCTACCAGGGCGACGGTGTGGGCCGTGACGCGGTTGACGGGCTGCAGGTTTTCGTCGACCAGCGCGCAGTACTCCGCGGTGACATTGGGGACCCGCAGCGCCTCCAGACCGGCGCGCTGCACCGTTGCCGGATCCGCTTCGCCGCCGCGCCAGGTCTGCTCGAGCGTTCTGAGCGCGCGCGACAGCGCCACGGCGGATCGCCGCTCGTCCGGACTCAGATAGGTGTTGCGCGATGACAAGGCGAGGCCATCGAGCTCGCGGACCGTCGGAGCAACGTCGATGGCCAGCGGAAAGTCGAGATCCTGTACCAACCGTTTCACCAGCATCGCCTGCTGAAAATCTTTGCGGCCGAAGACCGCGATGTCCGGCTCGGCGATGAGGAACAGCTTGGCGACGACGGTGAGCACGCCGATGAAGTGTCCCGGTCGGGCCGCACCCTCCAGGGTGTCGGCAACCGCGCCGGGGATGACGCGGACGAGCGGTTCGCCCGGGTACATCGCCGCGGCGTCCGGGACGAACAGACAGTCGGCCCCGCGGGCCTCGGCGAGCTGCCGGTCGCGCGGGAGATCACGCGGATAGCGGGCGAGGTCTTCGGTGGGGCCGAATTGCAGCGGGTTGACGAAGATGCTGACGATGACGCGGTCGGCGAGCTCCCGCGCGCGATCCACGAGGCGCAGGTGGCCTGCGTGGAGATACCCCATAGTGGGAACGAAGCCGATGGTGTGGCGGCGAGAGCGCTCGGCGCGAGACCAGGAGCGCATCTCGGTAAGGCTGGAGAGCTCGCGCAACTAGAACTCGCGCTTCTTCATCTCCGAAAAGAAGTCGCGACGCTCGATGTCATCGTCCGTGCTGTCCGGCGGCAGCGTCGGGTCATAGCGCTTGCGCGCCTTGGGCTTCGCTTTCGCTGCTTTGGCCATGTTTTTCTTGATCAGCTTGGCGAGCTTTTCGTCATCCGTTTTGCCCATTGCGTCGGTCCCCCCGAGAAGGTGCACAACAATTTAATATCACTTCCCGAAAGAATGCTCTGGTCCGGGGTAGCGACCCTCGCGCACCTCCGCCGCGAAGACCCTGGCCGCCTCCCGCACGTCCTCGGCCAACGCCGCGTACTTCTTGACGAACTTGGCCGAGAACTGGTCGTTGAGCCCGAGCATGTCGTGCAGCACCAGGACCTGCCCGTCGCACGCCGGCCCGGCGCCGATCCCGATGGTCGGGATCGCGAGCGACTTCGTGATCTGCGACGCGAGCGGCGCCGGCACCAGCTCCAGCACCACCGCGAACGCCCCCGCGTCCTGGAGCGCGGTCGCATCGGCCTTGAGGCGCCCCGCCTCGGCGTCCTCGCGCCCCTGCACGCGATAGCCGCCCAGGGCGTGCACCGATTGGGGCGTGAGGCCGAGGTGACCCATGACGGGGATGCCGATCTCCACGAGCCGGCGCACCGTTGCCGCCATCGGCTGCCCACCCTCGATCTTCACGGCGTTGCAACCCGTTTCCTTCATGGCCCGGCCGCAGTTGCGGAGCGCGTCTTCGGGCGAGATCTGGTAGCTCAGGAACGGCATGTCGCAGACGACCATGGCGTGCTCGGTTCCGCGCCGCACCATCTTCGTGTGATAGATCATCTGGTCGAGCGTGGCCGACAACGTGGATGGCGCGCCCGCGAGCACCTGATTCAGCGAGTCACCGACGAGCAGGATATCGATGCCGCTGGCGTCGAGCAGGCGCGCGAACAACGCATCGTAGCACGTGAGTGCGACGATGCGCTCGCCCTTCTCCTTCATTTCGAGCAATCCGCGCGTCGTGACGCTAGACATGTTCCCCTTCCAGCTCGGCGATTTCGCGCCGCCAGAAATCGCGGTTCGGAAGCTCCGGGTGCGGAATCGTCAGGTCCGGCTGGCGGACCGTCTGGTTCCCATAGCGAACGATATCGAGGTCGAGCGTCCGCGGTCCCCAGCGCTCGCGTCGTTCTCTGCCCCGCTCCGCCTCGATGCGACGGCAGTGTTCGAGGAGCGCCGCCGGCTCCAACGTAGTTTCGAGCAGGACCATTTGGTTCAAATACGGCGGCTGCGCAACCGGCCCCCCCCCGAGCGGTGCCGTCTCCTCGACACGCGACGCCGCGACGAGACGAGTGCCGGGCAGCGCGCCCAGGCGCTCGCGCGCATACGCCAGGTGCGCCGCGCGATCGCCCAGGTTGGAGCCGAGGGCCACGAAGGCTCGTTCAATTGACGTTGGCGAATCCGCGAGTCAAGTCGCGCAGCATGGTGGCCACCTGTTCGAGGTCGCGGGTCGCGCGCTCGAGCTCGGTGAGACCTTCGGCCGCCTGCACCGCGCGGGTGGCGACGTCGTCGGCCTCGACGCGGTTTTGTCCCGCAATGCTCGCCACGGCGTTGATCCGCTCGCGCAGGCGCGCGAACGCCTGATTCTGTTCTCCCGCCGCCGCGGTGATCCGGCCCGCGTGCGCCGTGGCTTCCGCGGTCGCCGCGACGATGGCGTCGAGCGCTTCGAGCGCCGCTGCGGAAAGCTCCTCCACACCGCCGACGTTGACCTGCCCGCGGCGCATCTGCTCGACGACCTCGCCCACCTGCGTGTGGATGTCCTGCACCAGATCGCCGGCCTCCGCCGCGGCAGTCGCGCTCTGCTCGGCGAGACGGCGCACCTCGTCGGCCACGACGCCGAAACCCTTGCCATGCTTGCCCGCGCGCGCCGCTTCGATCGCGGCATTGAGCGACAGCAAGTTCGTCATGTCGGCCAGCTCGCGGATCGATGCGATGAAGCCGGTGATGCGGCGGCTCATCTGTCCTAGCTGCTGGACCTTGGCGGAGCTCTCGCCCACGAAGGCCTTGAGCGCCACGAGGCGCTCGATCGCTTCGCGGATCTGGGTGCGGTTCCGGGTGGCGACGTCACTGGCCGCCGTCGATGCGCGCGCCGCACCGGCACCGTCGTCGGAGACGCGCCGCGAGACCTGGGCCAGACTTTCCGTTGCCTCGAGCCCGCCCGACACCTCACCCTCCTCGCGGCGGACGCCTTCGCGAATCACGCCCGTCGACTGCGCCACCGCCGACGCCGCGCCCTTCAACGCTTCGGCGGTCTGCGCGATCGTCGCCAGCTGGCGCGTCATCCGCTCGACCGTCTCGACGAGCGGCCGGCGCAGGTCGGTGATGTGGACGGCGGTCGCGAGCTGGCTGGCGAAGGTCGTGATCGTGAGGATGTCCTGGCGGCGGTAGCAGTGCTTCTTGTGGTGCTCGATTTCGAGCGTGCCGATGACCTGATCGCCGAACTTGAGGGGCACGATCACGAGACTCTGGACCTCGATCGGGGCATCGGCGACGCGCTTGTCACGCGTGACGTCGTCGATCACGACGGTCTCGCCGTGCGTCGCCACCTCGTTGCGGAGGTGCTTCGTGTCCGACGAAGGTTCCCCGCGCCCCGCTCGGCCCCGCGCCGAGCGGTGCACGAGGGTGAGTTGATTATCGTGCAGGCGGTAAATACGGAAGTCGCCCCAATCCACGAGCCGGTTCGCCAGTCTCTCGATCCGTTGGAAAGAATCCTCGAGGCTGATGTTGGCGGTGATCACCGCTTCCATCGCGTGAATCTTGTTGAGCTCCTCGGCCGAGATCGCTTCCTCGATCATCTGTTTGAGGAGCAGGCCGAGGAACGTGAGGACGAGGCCGACGAGGATCCAGGCGCCGAAGGACCAAGCCACGACGGCGCCGACAAAGATGGTGGCCGCGAGCAGCGTTGCCGCGTAGGTGATCACTTCGTAGCGCACGATCATCAATCGTTCCGCCGGCTCCAGCTTGGCGCGAATGATGAGGCTGAGGTAGAACAGCACGCGGCCGAACACGAAGTACGCGAGGGCATAGCCGGCGAGGGCGGGCAGCAGTTCGATGCTCAAGATGGGAGCGCCGTTCGGCAGGTCGAGCCAGTGCAGCGCCGCGGCGTACACGCCGTAGGCGGCGACCAGCGTGATGACTTCGCGGCCCAGGTTGATCCACGCGACGCGCAGCGGCTTCCGCTGCCAGATCGAATCGGTGATGGTCGTCGCACCGGCGATCGCGAGCGCGGTGGCCGGCACGCCGACCAGCAGACTGCCGGTCAGGCCGACGAGGGCCGTCTGCGTCAGATACGAGTACTTGCTGAGCGGAACAGCGAGGCCGCGGAGCGCCAGCGCGCTGCCGAACAACACGGCCATCTCGGGGATCTGCCCCAACCACCGGTGATCGGCAACGAGCACTGCGATCAACAGGGCCGCGCCCACCCACGCGAGCGCCTGACTATAGAACCCAAGGAAGCGCGAGATCTTCATCCGTGCACCGCCGCGGCCAGCTCGCGGGTGAGCCGCTCCAGCGCCGCGACGCCACCCTTGCTGAGCGCGTCCATCAGCGCGCTGCCGACGACGACGCCGTCCGCCGAGCGCGCCGCCGCAGCCGCCTGCGCCGGTGTGCCGATGCCGAAGCCGACCGCGACCGGCAGGCGCGCCGGACTCGCCGCGCGGACGCGCCGTACCTGGACGTCGAGATCGGGCGGGACATCGGCCCGGGCCCCGGTGACGCCGAGTCGCGAAATCAGGTAAACGAATCCGGTGGCGCCCTGCAGCGCGGTTGTGAGTCGTCGGTCGTCGGTCGTCGGTGCCACCAACCGGATCAGGGAGAGTGCGCTGTTCGTGACCGCCGCTTCGATGGCGGGATCGGCTCCCGCGGGAAGATCGGTGAGCAACACGCCCGCGGCGCCTGCGTCGTGCGCTGCTTTGGCAAAGCGCGCTACGCCGTACGCCAGCACCGGGTTGAGGTACGTCATAATGATGACGGGGACTGCGAGCGCGGCATCGCGGATCAGCTCGAGCACGCGCGGCACCGTCATACCCTGCTCCAGCGCCGTCTGGGTGGTCCGCTGAATCGTCGGACCGTCGGCGAGCGGATCGGAGAACGGCACGCCGACCTCCACGAAGTCCGCTCCCGCGTCGGCGACGCGGCGCAGCCCCTCGAGGGAGACGGCGCGCGTGGGAAAACCGGCGGTGAGGTAGGGAATCAGCGCCCGCGATTTGCCGAGCGCCCGCCACCGCAAGGCGATGGCATTCTCAGACAAAGTAGTCGCTGACGTTGATACCGTATTTGACAGGGTCGGTGACCTTGACGATGGTGCGCGGGAAGCTGCCGTTCGCGTCTTTCTCGGAGAGATCGACCACGGTCCCCGGATTCAAGAGCCCGCCGTCGGGCGTCGTGACCAGACGCACCACGGGCCGATGGACGTGGGCCACGTCCGGGTTCGCGCCGTGCACCAGCGCGACCTCGTAGGTGTCGAGAATGACGCAGGTGCCGACCGGGTAGATGCCGATCAGGTTGATGAACGCCTTCACGACGACCGCGTCGTAGCCGCGCCGCGGATTCTCCCACATCTCCTTGAGCACCTGATCCGGCTGAATCGGCACCGTCTGGTAGACGCGCCGGCTGGTCGCCGCGTCGAAGCCGTCGGCGACCGCGATGACCTTGGAGTAGATGGACAACGTGCGGCCGCGGATCGACTTCGGGTATCCGGTCAGGTCGACCTTCATGTGGTGCTCGTAGGCGACCACCATACCACGGTAGGGGATCTCGCCGTAGCCGCGCAGCCCGAAGAGCGTCAGGACCCCGAGCCAGGGGTGCGCCTGCATGATGCGCCACTCCTCTTCGGTGAGTCCCCCTTCCTTATTCAGGACCTCGAGCGGCACGCGCGACTTGCCCACATCGTGGAACAGTGCCGCCATGCCGAGATCGTACAGCTGCAGCTTGGTGAGTCCCAACTTGCGTCCCAGCGCGACCGAGAAGATGCAGACGTTGACCGAATGCGTGAATGTGTATTCGTCGTAGTCACGCAGCGTCGTCAGCCCGACGAGCGACGACTCGTTGTTGAGCACCTGGTCCACGATCGCCTGCACCGCGCGCTTCACCTTCTTCACGTTCGCGGTGCGGCCCATGCGAATGCTGTTGATCACCTCTTTGGTCACCGCCACCGAGCGCGCGTACGTGCGCTTGGCGGCTTCCTTCACCCGCTCCTCTTCTTCGACGTCCTCTTCGGCCTCGAGCGGCGGCTCGACGCTCACGTGCGAGACGCCGCCGTCGGTCAATTTCTGCGACACCTCGAACAGCTTGTTGGGATTCGCTTCCTTCGCCGCATAGGCGAGCAAGAGCGAGACGAAGACCTGCAGCTGCCGCCGGTCCACGCCCTCGTCGATGCGTACGGCGCCGATGCCGCACTGCTGGAGCACGTTCAGGATGTGGGAGAACGACGCGTAGTTGTCGAGGTCGAGGCGCAGGCGCGTCGAGTTCACGAAGATGAATTCGCCCTGGAGCCGGATCTCGAGCTCCTTCTCCACATCCAACAAGTGCTTGGTAGTCGCCGCGAGGTCATCGAGCGCCTTCTGTACCTGCGTGTTCTCGATCGGGTACAGCTTGAGCGACCGGAACGCCGTGTACATGACGATGAGGAAATCGCGACCGGCATGACGGAGGAAACCGTCCGTCGTCTGGGCGGTCTCCATCATCGAGGGCCGTTTCCCTCCCCCGAGTGCCATCGCCGCGCAGGCGCGCGTCTCCGGATCTTCCTTCCGTGCGAGCAGCCCGCCTTTCGGCACGAGCAGCTTCTCGAGCGTCGCGATCCCGGACTCACCCGCCAGCGCGCCGTACGCCTCGAAGAACGACATCTTTTCCGTGAGGTCGGCGTCCTTGAGCTTGTTGCCCGTGACCGCGGCCTCGATGCGCGGGAAGGCATTCCGGTGGCCCCGTTGGCCGAGGAACTTGACGGCCGTGATGCGCACGTCCCGCTCGTCGTCGTCGATGGCCTTCTCGAGGAGGCGCGTCGCGCTCGGGCTCCCGATGGTCGTCAGCGCCTCGACGACGGCCAGCTTGAGGTCTCGCTCGCCGCGCTCGAGGAGCGGGCCCATGCCGTCTGGAGCGCCGGGCAGCTTGAGCCGGCCCGCGAGCTTGACCATCTCGAGCTGGACGGCGGCGTCCTCGCTGGCGAGGGCCTTGAGCACTTCGGCGGAGTGCGTCTGCGCCAAGCGCTCGGCGGAGGATTGCACGAGGAATTTCACGCGCTCGTTGCTGAGCTTGGGGAGCCATCCCATCAGGGTGCCCAGGGCTTCGGCGCGCAGCTCGCCGAACAGCTCGCTCAGCTCTTCTTCGGTGGGATGGCTCGTGGCTTCATCGAGCGACTGGAGCAGCTGCGACAATGCGTCGGCCTGTGATAACCGGGTCGGAAGCGCGTCCAGCACCTGGCGATGCTCGGGGATGAGCTCGCGGGCGCGCTGCAGAATGACTTTGCATTCACGCAGGATGAATGCAACCGAGCGGAAGTCTCCTGCGCCCAGCAGGTACGGGATGAAGTTTTCGAGGATGGAGATCAACTCGGCCCGGACCGTTCCGTAGGTCTGCAGCTCCAGCAGATCGAACAGCATCGCGAGCACGTTGCCGCGCAGGTCCTGGCTGTATTCCCGCTCGACCTCTTGGTGGAGGTACTCGATCTCCTTGTCGTCGAGGAAATACAGCGTCGTGTCGAAGTCGTCGATCGACACGAGCCCTTCGCGCTTGGGCGGCGCTTCTTCTTCGACCTGCCGGCGCACCGTCGTCGGATCGGCGGAGCCGGCGTCGCCACCGGGCGTACCACCACCACCGCCGATCGTCGGCGCGCCTTTTTCCGAGCGCTCGATCGGGACGGCGTTCTCGCTGGCCAGCTCGCGGAATGTGTAGGCGACGAACTGGAAGTCTTCGGCCCAGAGCAGCGTCAGGAGATCATCGGGCGCGTCCGCCTGCAGGTTCTTCGCCTGCTGCAGTACGGCGAGAAAGCGCACGATCTCCGCGTCTTCGACGCCCGGTTTGAAGGTGAGCGAACGCACGCCGTCCTTGTACAGCGTCCAGGCGATACTCTCGTTGCGCTGATCCTGACTGTAGACGACGTGATCCTCCCACCGAATCTCGATTTCGCCGATGTCGAAGATCAGATCGTCGGTGGCTTGCCAGATCTGGCGGAACGCATTGCGGATGTTGTCGACGGCACGCTGATAGACCGGATTGTTGGGGAGGTAGAGCTGCGTCGCCCGCATCCCCTTGCTGACGACCTGCATCAGCTCCTCGACCTGGGACGGCGGGAGCGCCAGCTCGGGGATCTGGGCCTGCGGATTCGTCAGAGCGCTGCTCCCGTAAGCTCGGCAACCATGGCGACGTCCTTGTCACCACGGCCACTCAAGTTGATCAGGATGAGTTCGTGCGAGGCTGGCTTCGTCTTCATCACCCAGGCGATGGCGTGGGCGCTCTCGAGAGCCGGAAGAATGCCTTCCAGTCGCGACAGGGCGGCGAAGGCGTCCAGTGCGTCCTCGTCCGTCATGGCTTCATAGAATACGCGACCGGTGTCTTTCAGGTAAGCATGCTCGGGGCCGACACCGGGATAGTCGAGGCCGGCCGAAACACTATGGGCCGGCTGCACTTGTCCATCCGCATCCTGAAGCAGATAGCTTTTGCTGCCGTGGAAGACCCCGGGCCGCCCGACGCCCAGAGTGGCCGCGTGTTTCCGAGTTTCCACACCCTCCCCCGCCGCTTCGACGCCGACCAACCGTACCGCCTGGTCCTCGAGGAATGCGGTGAAGATCCCCATCGCGTTCGACCCGCCACCCACGCAGGCCACCACGATGCTCGGCAGGCGTCCGACCTGCTCGAGCATTTGCGCCCGCGCCTCCCGCCCGATTACCGACTGGAAATCGCGCACGAGCCGCGGAAACGGGTCGGGCCCGACGACCGAGCCGATGATGTAGTGCGTCGAGGTGACGTTTGTGACCCAGTCGCGGAGCGCCTCGTTGGTGGCGTCCTTCAGCGTGCGCGTGCCGGATGTGACCGGTACGACCTTCGCCCCCATCAGCTCCATGCGGTACACGTTGAGCCGCTGTCGCCGCATGTCCTCTTCACCCATGTAAACCACGCAATCGAGACCAAAGCGCGCGCAGACCGTTGCCGTCGCGACGCCGTGCTGTCCCGCACCGGTCTCGGCGATGATGCGCCGCTTGTTCATGCGCTGCGCCAGCAGGACTTGGCCGAGCGTGTTGTTGATCTTGTGGGCGCCGGTGTGGTTCAAGTCTTCGCGCTTCAGCAGGACCTGCGCCCCAACCTGGGCGGACAGGCGCGGAACCGCGGTGATCGGCGTCGGGCGTCCGACGTAGTTCTTGAGCAGCCCCTCGAGCTCCGCCCAGAATCGCGGGTCCGTGCGAGCCGCCTCGTAGACGCGCGTCAGCTCCTCGAGCGCATGCATCAGCGTCTCGGGGACGTAGCGGCCACCGTAGGGGCCGAATCTGCCTGTCTCGGTTGCGGTCATCGAGCTCGATTCCGTCGCTTCACTCCAGTCAGCGCGTAAACCGCTTTCTCGGGATTCGCCTGCCGCGCGACGCTCGTTCCCACGAGTATGAAGTCTGCGCCGGCAGCCGCCAGACGTTCGACGTCCGCCCGCGTCTCCACGCCGCTTTCGGCGACGACCGGAATCTCTGGCGGCACGCGGCCGAGGAGTACCTCGGCCGCGCGCAGATCCACGACGAATGTGTCGAGGTCGCGCGCGTTCACGCCGAGCACACCGGGCCCGGCAGCGAGCGCCGCATCCAGCTCCGGTGCGGCATGGACCTCGATCAGCGGCACCATATCCCAGCTACGGACGGTTTTGGCGAGCGCCTGTAATCGGCGAGCGTCCAGCACGCGAGCGATGAGCAGGACGGCGCTCGCTCCGGCCGCTCGCGCTTCATGAATCTGGACCTCGTCGAGCACGAAGTCCTTGCGAAGCACCGGCGCGGGAACGGCTGCGGCGACGCTCCTGAGGTCGTCAATCGATCCTCCAAAGTGCACCTCATCGGTAAGCACCGAAATTGCGACGGCACCGCCACGCACGTACGCTCGCGCGTGTGCGATCGGGTCGAGATCCTCACGAATGGCACCCTGCGATGGAGATCGCCGCTTCACTTCGGCGATCACTCCGACGGTCGGCGCGGGCGCACCCGGAAACGGCCTGATCGGCGGCCCCTTTTGGGCGGCTCGCTCGAGCGCGCCGGCTCGTTCCTTAAGAGCCGCAACGCGCGTCCGGGTTACCGCCAGAATAGCGTCGAGTGAGGCACGGCGTGGGTTATCGGGCATCCTTGCGTTCGGGCGTTATTCGGGTAGATTATGTTTCGGTATATCTTCGGGAGCTACTATGCCGGTCACGCGGCGCCAGCGCGAGATCCTGGACTACATCGGAAAGCACATCGAAGAAAAGGGGTACGCCCCCAGCTTCGAGGAAATTGCCCGCCAGTTTGGCTTCCAGTCGCTGGCGACGGTTCACGAGCACCTCACCAATCTCGAGCGCAAAGGGTACATCCGGCGCACGCATAACGAGAGCCGGGCGATCGAAGTCGTCCCGCCCAAGGGCCAAACCGGCGCCACGGAACTGCCGTTGCTCGGACTTGTCGCCGCCGGTGCTCCGATCGAAGCGATCACCGGTGACGAGACGATCGCCGTGCCGGACGAGCTCCTGCCGCGGCGCGGACGCAGCTACGTTCTGAAGGTGCGCGGCGACTCGATGATCGACGAGCACATCAAGGACGGCGACTACGTCGTCGTTCAGGAACGCAACCAGGCCGAGGCCGGCCAAACCGTGATTGCGCTCGTCCATGGGGAAGGGGCCACGGTGAAGCGGTTCTACCGCGAGCCGGGCGGGTGGATCAGGCTGCAGCCGGCTAACGACAAGATGCAGCCGCTGCGGCTCAACGAGCGCGACGTCATCGTCCAGGGCGTGGTGGTTGGCGTCATCAGGAAATATTAGCAGTCGCCTTGCGTAGCCGATCGAGCGCGGCCCGCGCCGCGCCCGACGCGACCACTTCCCGCGCCCGGCCGATGCCTTCGGCGAGCGAGCCGGCAATTCCCGCCACGTAGATCGCCGCACCCGCGTTGAGTAGGACAGCCGCCAGCCCCGATGGGTCGGCGGATCCGTTTCCCAGAATGCGCTCCAGCCGCTCCGCGTTGGCCGCCGGCTCCCCGCCCTGCAGTTCTGCCACGTCTGTGATGCCCAGCCGGAAGCGTTCGGGATCGATCTGCCACGTTCGCACCGCGCCATCCTTCACTTCCCAGGCATCCGTCACGCCGTGCGGTGAGATCTCATCCATTCCCACGCGGCCATGCACGACGAGTGCATGCTCGGCACCCAACCGCACGAGCGCTTCCGCGACGATCGCGGCCCGATCGGGATCGGCGACGCCTACCACCTGGCGGCGCACACTCGCCGGATTCGCGAGCGGGCCGACGAGGTTCATGAGGGTCGGGGTCCCCAGCTCACGCCGAATGGCGCCCACGTGCTTCATCGCGGGGTGAAAGTTCGGTGCGAACAGGAAGACGACACGCGCCTCGTTCAACACGCGACTCGCAGTCGGCGCATCTAGGATAATGCGCAAGCCGAGGGCCTCCAGCACGTCAGCGGATCCGCAGCGCGACGTGAAGGATCGATTCCCATGCTTCGGGACGGCGGCACCTGCCCCGGCCGCGACGAACGCGGCGACGGTCGAGATGTTGAAAGTCGGTACCGTCCCGCCTCCGGTGCCGCAGGTGTCGACCAGGTGCTCATGCGTGGCGTTGACGCGGACCATCGCATCCCGCAGCGCGCGTACGGCGCCGGCGAGCTCATCCGCCGTCTCGCCTTTCGCCCGCAGCCCCATGAGCAGCCCGCCGATCTGGGCGGGAGTCGCCTCGCCGTTCATGACGACGCCGAACACCTCGGCGGTCTGATCTTCGGAGAGCGATTGGCGGTTGGCGAGCGCGGTCAGCGCGCGGCGCAGCGGGGAGTCCATGGAGGATTAAGGCTATCACCCTTGTCAAATAGTGACAACGAGTTGCATCTTTCCCCGCGTGACGAGCCGCTCCTACCTCGCGGTGATTCAATACGACGGGGGCGGTTTCGCAGGGTGGCAGCGGCAGCCCGTCGATCGCACGGTCCAGGCTGAATTCGAGGCGGTGCTCGAGCGGTTGATGGGGCGTCGGACGCCGGCGACAGGAGCAGGACGCACCGATACGGGCGTCCACGCGCTCGGGCAGGGAGTCAGTTTTCTGGGCGCCGAGCGCTGGGCCGGAGATCCGAGCGAGCTGCGTCGCGCACTCAACGCGCTGCTGCCGCGCGAAATTTGGGTTCAGCGCGTGCATCTGATGCGGCCCGGATTCGACGCGCGGCGCTCCGCCACAGCGCGGCGGTACCGGTATCTGATCGGTACGGATGAAGGTGCGGCTTCACCGTTTCGCAGGCCGTACGAATGGGCCCTGGGTCGAGCGCTCGATGCGAACGCGTTGGAGTGCGCCGCCGCGGCCCTGACTGGCGAGCACGACTTTCGTGGCTTGGCCACGGCGGGCGCGAACACTGCCCACTACCGATGCCGCGTGGCGCTTGCGCAATGGGCGCCGCGTGCGGACGGAGTGGGGATGGCGTTCACGGTCGAGGCCGATCGATTCCTGCATCACATGGTGCGCTTCATCGTCGGCACCATGGTCGA